>Ga0302315_10000515_pt1 | contig 43644 bp, 38 predicted proteins | sample III_Palsa_N3_1_FD_200532 | JGI IMG/M metagenome (GOLD analysis project Ga0302315, IMG submission 200532) | Peat permafrost microbial communities from Stordalen Mire near Abisko, Sweden - III_Palsa_N3_1 | ecosystem: Environmental > Terrestrial > Soil > Palsa > Peat permafrost | place: Sweden...
TCGAGCTCAGACGCCGCCATGCGTGTATTCCTTCGCCGCGATGTGATTCAAGTTGACGCGATCCGATACGAGGTGGGCTGGTTCGATGAAATTGAGCTCGACATGATCCACGATGGCTTGATCTCCTGGCGCTTCCTTCGACGCGTCGGTGAGCTCAGCTTCTTCAGAGCGCAATGGGGCAATCGATTCCACGACGGCTCCGGGAGCGATCTCGGCGGCAGTTTGCGCCAACGGTGCGTGTACATCGTCAACGACGGACTTCACCTCGGCTTGCACCGCCTCGGCTCGTATGGCTGCCTCGCGCGCGGCGCGTTTGAGCTCTTCGATCTGCAGCTCGCGCTCCACCTCGGCGCGCACACCGTCCCAGCCGTTACGCACGCGACGCAGCAGCGCGCCGGCGGTGCGCGCCGCACCGGGCAGTTTTTCCGGGCCAAGCACGATCAACGCCACAAGTGCGAGCAGCACCAACTTGCCGAGGCCAATCTCGATCATCGCGTGGACTGTCCTTCTGTGCTTATGTTGACTCGTACGAGTCGTGCTTATGTTGCGTCCCGTTGACGGAGCTCGCCGATGCGGCCAGAGATGGATCAGCCTTCAGCTGCTCCTGCTCTTTCCGCTTGACGTCCTCATCGTCACTCTGCATGGCCTTCTTGAAGCCACGCACGGCGTTGCCGATATCCGGCCCGATCTTGCTCAGTTTGCCGGTGCCAAACACCACCAAGACAACGACAAGCAGAATGGCCCAATGCCAAAAACTATCCAGACCCATATCAACTCCTACATGGCCGGTGTCGGAGGCAGGCTAAGAACCCAGCCCCGACCATCCGTAAATCAATGTCAGACGCACTTCCCATCACAGTTCCCGAAGCGGCCACGACGACCCGACCACGGATAGCTTGGTTCGATCAACGCGAGCAGCGCTTCCTACGGCACAACCTTGTCCATCTCGCCGAGAAACCGCTCGCGCCGCGTCGGTCTCTTCTTCAGCTCGAAACTCAACGGCGCAAACGAGCGCTGTCTCATGGAGGGAGGTGCTTCCTGGAGCCTGGTCGCTATGATGCCTAATGCGCGGACCATATCAGAGCACCCCTAAGCCGCGGCGGTAGCAACGCAACATTTGTCGCGATCGCCGCGGCTGTTCTACAGAGGCTATTGATCAGAACCGATCGACGTCAACGATTGCCTGGGCAAATTCCTGCGGCGCCTCTTGCGGCAGGTTATGACCGACACCACCACCGATGTCTCGATGCGCGTATTTGCCGGTGAATTTCTTCGCATAGGCGGCAGCGGGCGGGTGCGGGGCGCCGTTATCACTACCTTCAAGCGTGATTGTCGGTACGCCAATATTGGGCGCTGCCGCTAATCGCTGCTCAAGAGCATCGTATTGTGGTTCACCCTTGGAGAGTCCAAGGAACCAGCGATAGTGATTAATCGTGATTTCGGCGAAGTCAGGGTTTTCAAACGATACGGCGCTGCGCTCAAAGGTGGCGTCACTGAAGTTCCACTTCGGCGACGCGGTCGTCCAGATGAGCCTGTTGAAGTCCTTCCAATTCTTCTCGTAGCCGAGCTTGCCGCGGTCTGTAGCGAAATACCACACGTACCACCATTGTTGCTCGATCTTAGGCGGCAGCGGATGGGCGAAAAGAGGTTGGCCAGCGATGATGTAGCCGCTTACGGAGACTAACGCCTTGCAACGCTCCGGCCAGAGCGCCGCGATTTGGCAAGCGCAATTCGCGCCCCAGTCAAAAGCACCAAAAACGGCACTCTTGATCTTCAACGCATCCATCAACGCAATAATGTCGATCGCATTCCTCACCTGCTGACCATTTCTGTACGTATCGGCTGAGAGAAAGCGCGTCGTACCATAGCCGCGGAAATGCGGAATGATCACTCGATAGCCTTGCGCTGCGAGCAAGGGCGCGACGTCCACAAAACTATGGATGTCGTAAGGCCAGCCATGCAGGAGTATGACGACGGGACCGTCGGCAGGACCGGCCTCTGCATATCCCATATTCAGCTCACCAGCGTTGATCTGCTTGATCGGGCCGAACGACGCGTTGCTACCTGGCGTTGCCGGTGGAATGGTTACTGGTGATTTCGACATGCCGGATTTCGCGAAGGCGCTCCCCATCGAAATGAACGGGGCCGCTGCCATCGTCAGGGCGGCTACGCCGAGAAAATTGCGTCGTTGAGGATCGGTTTCATGGGTCATGGCTTCTCTCTCGTCAAAGTTGTGTAGTTGCGGAAAGGCAAGAATCACCGTGACCTGACGCATGCGTAGGCCTCGCTTGATGCTTAACGCTCACTGCGCGTATCGCGTAATGACGAAATCGTGATCTTTCGCCAGCGATTGGTGACAGGCAAAGCAGGTTTTATGCTCCGCCAATGAGGTCGGTTTGCCATTTACGAAGCGACCAAATCCCCAGCCGCCGGTGGCGGCATATTTTTTTGAGTCTTTCACCATAAACTGGACTGTCGTCGCTTGCCCAGGAAAGCTGGCTGTCGTAAAGAACGTCGACGGCACGCGCTTCCAGGCCACCTTCGCCAGAATGGTTCCGTCAGGAAGTGGCAATGTACCTTCGCGAAGTGCTTGGAAGCCGGCGGGGTTGCCGAAGATGATGCGTAGCTCGTCAAGCGGTGGCGCCTCAAGAGAGGGCGCGACCGCCTGCCACTCCCGATAGCCCAAAGGAATCGTGACACCGTAGATAGGAGATGCATTTCCATTCGGCGCGCTGTTTGTGGTCTGCGTAATTCCGATTTTGTTGGAAGAAGACACGGCTAGCGCGCCTATTCCTAATAGGCTTCCCGAGAGAGCAATTGCGGCGCCCGTAACAAGCGGGCCTTTGGGAATGCGATTCATCGGGATGGACACTTCTGGTGCTTTGTCAGCAGGTCGAGCCCATTAGAGACTTGTACCTTGTCTTGGATGTGTCTGCAAAGGCACCGATTTGTATCGATTTGTATCGACAAATACCGTCGGCCGGAGAAGCAATGCATCGATTCGATCTCGTACAGCGCATCCTCCATAGTCGAGCCGCTCAACGCGTGCTACTGCTGTATGAATTGCAGAATTCGCCTGCGCCGCTACGTCGTCGGCGCGATAGCCGAGGGGGCTGAGCCGAATTTCGTTGCTCGTTGACGAAGAGAGTCATGCGGCTATTCCGCGATAGGCCCCCTCCGAGTCCGACGATAAACGCTGGAGTGCAGAAGGGGGCGTTCTGGCGAAAGCGGATGTGACAGCACATGCAATTTTCCGAGGCTGCCGTGCGTCGCTCAAGGCAAGGTCACGGTCGCCACAAGCCCACCATCCTTGCGGTTGGCCAGCGTGAAACTTCCGCCGATTGCGCATGTAAGTTGTGCAGCGATAGCGAGCCCAAGGCCCGCGCCACCGGTATCGTGGTTGCGCGATGCTTCCAACCGGTAGAAGGGCTGAAGCACCTGCTCCAACTCGTCTTCAGGAATGCCCGGCCCACGATCTGATACGGTAATGCACAGTGCATTCCGTGCATTGCGCGATGCGGCGACTTCGGCGGCACCGGCATATTTGATGGCATTGTCGATCAGGTTGCCCAGTACGCGACGCAGCGCCTGCTGACGGACCATCGCTGTGCCGCTGATGGTGCCGGCCAGCGTCACCGGCCGGCCGACATCCCGGTAATCGGAAACCAGGCTTTCGAGAAACACTCTCGCATTCATGCGCACGAGTGCTTCTGCGCCGCCGTGCGCACTGCGGGCGTAGGCCACGCCTTCTCGCATCAGGTGCTCCATCTCGCGCAGGTCGTTGAGGTTTTTCTTTTGCTCTTCGCTTCCTTCCAATTTTTCGGCACGTAGCCGCATGCGCGTGATAGGCGTTTGCAGATCGTGGGAGATCGAGGCCAGGATGTGCAGCCTTTCCTTCAGATGACGACCGATGCGTTCTTGCATCAAGTTGAAGGCAACGGCGGCTTGTGCCACTTCGGTGGGCCCTTCCTCGCTCATGCGTGGCCCGTCGGTGGTCGGCGTCATCGATTCGGCGGCCCGCGCCAGCTGGGTCAGCGGCCGCGTGGCCAGCCGTACTGCCAGCCACGTGCATACGAGTAGAAGAAGCAGTTGCAGCGTCAGCACGATGGGAAGCCAGAGCGCTACTGGCGTCACGTGCGGTGTGATTTCCAGTGTAAGGAGAGAACCGTCGTGCAAGGTGAAGTGCGCCTGGTAGCGTTCGGGCTTTGTCGAAACAATGTCGGCGTTTACACGATAGGCGGGGCCGAGCTCCGTCGCAATGCGGCGCGTCAACTCGCGCGAACGTTCGGAACCCAGAGGCTTGCCAGGCTGCCCCGCGCCAAGGAGGTAGCGGTAGTTGTCGCGTCGCAAACGGTCAAGCCAGTTGGGACGCTCCTGCGCGGGCAGACGATCCAGTATGGCGACCGACGTGCCGACGTCGCGTTCAACGGTATTGAGCATCACCGATAAGGCGCTTTCGTAACGCTCGTAGTACTGCAGCGCCGTGGAAAGACCTTGCGCCAGCAAGAGGCCGGCCAGGATTATCAGATACAGGCGCGACGCCATACTGCGTGGCAGCCATCGCCGTGCCGTTACCAGTGCGATGCGGTTCAAGCGTGCACCGTCACCGGCATGCTGAATACATAACCCTTACTGCGCACCGTTTTGATATAGGCCTGCTCCTTCGCGTTGTCGTCAAGGAGGGTTCTCAATCGGCTCACCAAGAGATCGATCGAACGATCGAAAAACTCTGTATCCCTGCCTTGCGTGAGGTTGAGTAGCTGATTCCGCGATAACACCCGCTGCGGATTGTCCAGGAACACACGCAACAGCCGAAATTCGGCACCGCTCAGCGCAATGATAGTGCCCTCCTGATCGATCAGTTGGCGTGCACGAGCATCCAGACGCCAACTGCCGAAGGACATTGCGTTGACAGTCTCTGTGCTGCGAAGGTTGGGCGGAAGCATGCGCGATCGTCGGATCACCGCTGTGATGCGAGCTAGCAGTTCGCGTGAGGAGAACGGTTTCACGACATAGTCGTCCGCGCCCATCTCCATGCCAACAATGCGGTCGGTTTCATCATCCCGCGCGGTAAGCAGGAGAATCGGCACGGCGCGATGCTTACCGCAGCGAAGCGTGCGGCACAGCATCAGGCCGTCGTCCCCCGGCATCATGATGTCGAGCACGATCAGATCGAACGCCGTGGCATCGAGTTGCGCGAACATGCCGCGCCCATCGACAGTCGCGCTGGCGCGCAAGCCGTTCTTGCGCAGGTAGTCCACCACATCGGTGCGAATGTCGTGATCGTCGTCGACGACGAGGATATGGTTGACGTGATCCATGTCGTTCATTCCAAAGCTTGGCTTGCTGTTGTATCTGATGGCGCCTTGCCAAGCAGCTCGCGCACATGCTGTTCCGTCTGGTCGTAATCCCCCTCACCAATGTGGCTATATACCACGCGACCATTCTGATCGATGAGATAGAGGGCCGGCCAGAAGCTGTTTCCGTAGGCATTCCAGATACGGAAGTCATTATCGACCGCTACCGGCCAGGTGATCTGGTAACGGTAGATGGCTGACTGGAGCGCTGCCGGGTCGTGCTCTTCCTCGTATTCGGGTGTGTGGACGCCTACGACCACCAAACCATCCTTCGCGTACTTGTCATAAAGAGCCTTCGTGTGCGGCAGCACATGAAGGCAGTTGATGCATTCGCGTGTCCAGAACTCGACCAGCACCACCTTGCCGTGAAGTCCGTTCAGGGTCAGCGGCTGGGAGTTGTACCAGCGATCCGCGCCAGTGAAGTCCGGCGCAGGTGCGTGGAGTTCCTGTGCGCTGGCCGTGGTCCACGCGTCGGGCCAGTAGATCAGGAGCGCCGAGCCAAGGGCGGCGACGGCTACGGCAATGGCGATACGCGAGAAAGTCATAGGGTCGGCCTCGTAAATAGTGGGTGCGATGCCAACGTGCATCGCCTTAATCGCTATTGGACCGGATCCAGTTGTCTCGGTCGTGTCCACGCACCCTGCTTTTTGTATCTGTTTGTACAACGGCATCGCGAAGTGAGGTGCCCGCGATCGGCGGGTTTGTATCGAACCGTGTCCATTGCCACCCGGGACACACTGTGATGCCATTGGGTGCCTCACGTGACACACCAGGGATACGTCGTTGCGGTTTCCTATGCACGCCGGCCGAATTCTCGCCGCCCATCCAGGGCAAACGGCCTTTCTATCTCGGAACGCAACCATGTCTCACAACGGCACCATTCTTTATACCGGCAAGACATTCACCACCGGTGATCGAGAGCGTCAGTCGCGCAGCAGCGATAACCGCTTGGACATTGAGCTTTCGCCGCCCGGTTCTGCGGGTATGGGAACCAATCCAGAGCAGCTGTTGGCTGCAGGCTGGTCTGCCTGCTTCATTGGCGCAATGGGAAGCGCCGCGCGGGAATTGGGCGTCCGTCTTCCTGCCGACGCTTGGGTTGCCGCCGAAGTGGATCTGATCAACGACCCTGAGGAAGGCTTCTTTTTACAGGCCCGCCTGCAGGTGAGCCTGCCGGGACTCGATCTCACGCTCGCGCAATCCATCGCTGATCTCGCGCATCAACTTTGCCCGTATTCGAAGGCGACGCGCGGAAATATTCAGGTCCTCATTACCGCCCTATAAGGGTCGCTCGCACCTGGTCTCACTCATTCACGGTGATATTCATGGAAGCACCGATGCAATCCTAGCGGCCACACTTGCCTTTTCAGTGCTGACACCAATATCAGTGCATAGGAAACCTCCAGCTCGGCAAAGTCGGCGGTGGAGAAATGCCACGGCGTGGCACTCGCCGGCAAAAATGATTACGCCGCCGCCCCCGACACAACCTGCGCCGGCACCGCCCAGGCTAAGGACCAGGTCAACGCCTGGATTCTCATGACCAAAGACTCCCGCTAGGCGAGGTGCAGACGCATCTTTGTATCAAGGGTTTGAGCGAGCTGTGATGGCTAAATGTAAAACGTCTGTTAGGTCAGTAGTACCACGCGGGGACAGATAATCGGGACGTAAAGGAGTTGGTGCAACCCAGGAATTCGGTAGTTGGCAAGAGTTTCAAGGGATGTCTCATTGGCCGAAAACGGGCGGTGTCGACAGGGAAGGAAGAGCAGGACGCCCATGGCGCGTACGCCAGACACGTAAGAAAGGGCATCAAGGGAATACCAAAGAATTAGGAATTGGCGGTCAAGCCAGAGTTGAAAGAACTCAGGCCGTGGAGACCGGCTTGACCGCCAAGATGTGCACCACTTACTCCCCTAGAGTGGTCATGGAGAGTCACTTCGCAGGATGCGAAATAGCCTGATGCCGCGATTTCGATCGTAAGCGCCAGGCAAAAAGCAGGTCGCTCCTCCCCCAGCGCCTGTTTGCCACGTCGTGAGATGAAGCATGTCGAAGGTCCGCGAGGATTGCGGAGAAAGTTTAAGGCCCAAGGACAGGGCCTTTTGGCATTTGAACGTGCTTAGCGGCTCGTTACGGCTCCGCGACACACCGCTCGATTGATCTGGCGCTGTCTTCCACCACACGGTAGATCGGCGCCCTAACACCTATTTGATATAAGTTCTTCCGCCTGCACCGGGCCTAAATCAAGCGCGGCCTTCTCGGCAGAACACCGTACCCGTGAAAGCTCACGTTTTGTACCTGATCGTATCCCGTACCCACTGCTACACATTTCGATGCCATTTGGCGCGTCCCGCGACACATCCGGGATACGTCGCTGCGGTTTCCTATGCACACCGGTCGTCTTCTACATTTCGGGCGAATGGCCTCCCACCAAGAAGCCCCAAACATGTCTTCTCGCCTTAATGTTGTCTACACACCAACGCCCTCACCACTGGCGGACGCGACGGTCGATCGTACAGTCATGACAATCGACTTCGACGCGACGGACTACCCAAGTGTCAACGATCTAAGCTGTATCGCGATTTATCAATCCGCCATGGTAATGAAGGCTGCCATGAAGATCGATCCAGACCTTGGAAGCGTTCTGGACTGGTTCGAAAACGACATCATCGCCGAGTTCGGTGAAACACCGCTAAGCATGGTCTTGCAGGGCAGGTACGTGCAGGTCATTCTGTTCCTTGATCGTTGCAGTCGCGAAGAGTCATCAATTCACCTCACGCCGGAAATTTATCGGCTCGATTGAGCATGTGGCATTGATTTACCGAACAAGCCCTTGGCCCGGTTGTTGGAGGTTTGTGGTCGAGGCACGTAGGCGGTGGTGCCGGTTTCTTCGCACGTTACGATCTCCTCACCGCTGAAGTAACCGCGATCTGCGACTATCTCCAGCTGTTCGACCTGCAAGGCGGTGCGTGCGCGCTGCGCTATCACCGCCTGCTGGCTGCGATCGTGGCCGACGTTGGTGATCTGGTGATCTGGTGGTCGGCGATCAGGTGATGCTGCGAATCCACCACCGTCTGCACGTTGTAGCCGACGGTGCCGGTGCCCTTGCCGCTAGTGGCCATTGATCGTGCATTCGGCATCTGCTTTTCGAGCGCGGCCTCGACCTCATGCCCCAACGGGGGGCTTCGTTGATCTAATCGACGTCGATCACAGCGTGCGGACCACGAGCTCCGAAGGTTGGGACGACGAAGCCATGGGTACCTAACTAATGTGTCCGAAAAAGCCGGGCGACCTCGAACCCAATTGGTCAGCAACCTGCTGACCAAATTGTGCAGCAGGCTGCTGCACAATAGCTCGCCGCAGATGGGGCGGCAAAAGGCCACCTAAACCTATCGCCATACGAACAAGGTTTGCTCAGTTTAAGTCATCCGTCATCTTCATGCCTGCTCAAAAAGCCAAAAATGTTCACAATCAAATGCTTGCAGATGTCGACACGGTTATAGCGTCGCCGACAAGTGTGAATGCGTTGGCGAGGAACGTTTTCCCTAGAGAAAGGCCAAGCGAGTCCTTAGCCTCGGCTAAGACGGCCGGCTGGCGAGTTGGAGCAGGTACGCCACTACTTCACGAGACATTCCGAGGCGTAATGCATCTTCCGGGGTGCGATCACCCAACTGCGGCACAGTCGTCTTCATCCACCGGCCCATGGCCTGTTGCCCCCCTAGGAGATCCGCAAACTTATTGGCAAACAGCTCGGCCGTGTATTCAAATTGCCCTACTTTGGGAGAGGCGTTTCGCCGTTGCTGATGTCGCTCGCGTACCTCCTTGCCTCCAATATCGACCTCTAGCTTCTCGAGCGCCTGGACATCTTTGTCGCTGAAATCGCGCGTCTCGGGAAGTAACCCAAGGATTTGTTCAAGGGTTGCTTCAAGCTTCTGCATATCTCCTGCGTCCACACCGAAAGTTGGTGTGTACAACAAAGGGACAAGCAGTACGTATTTAGTATGAGCGCCAACGAGGATTCGAAGCTCAAACGCAACCGGCTCCGCGTCGGAATTCGGTATGTATGCTTCGAACGTATATCCCCTGTCTTGGAATTCGCCATATAAAAGCATGATGGCTCCCCCCTTTTGAATCGACGTGAAGACTCCTGCCCGCGCAGAGCATCTGAATTCTGGGCGCACCACATGGGTGGAAATGCGCGGCGCTGGCGCGATGCTGTTCTTGGCCAGTTAGCGTCTACAACCCATCTGTGTGGTGCCGTGGTCGCAACCGAAGGGGATACTTGATAGCCGCTAGCGAAGTGGCGAGCCACAGCATAGTGGCCGCAGTCCAGGGATACTTTTCCTGGAAAGGACTTTATTCTGAGCTGAAAGCGAGGATGTGCCGAACTAGGATAGAACTTTGAGGGTTTAGAGCTTCGGAGCATCGATGTAGATTCAATGAGTTAGGCAGTTCTTAGGAAACAACTTTGTTTGCTATCTACACCGGTTGGTAAAAGACAATAAAATCTTCAATAGACCAACAGAGTGCCCAATTAGCGTGAGGTCTTTACGCGGTCCCGACGAATAAAGTCTTCAAGGCGCGAGGGTGGCTGTCCAGTTCCCAGCTTCTGGGCAATTGGCGAAATGGCATATCAGGTGAATTAAACCGACCCGATAGGACTTCGGTGGCCGCAAGTTGAAGCGAAGTCTCGAAGGGGTCAAACCGATGCAGGGCCCGGCTCAAGCCGGGAACGCGCTGACACGAGCAGTTTCATCGGCGAGCCCGTCACCACCATGGTTGGAAGCCGCTTTCTTACTCATCGAATATAGGCGATTGATAGGGCCGTCTAATGCGAAACCCATGAGAGAGAGCCAGTATTCCTGGTCGTCGCGCGCCCTGAGCAGCGTTGACGCGTGGCACAGCGTGTCGAGTCTCGGGGACTCTTCGATTACCAAGAGGGCAACCTCAAGCTTGAGCCGCGGAAGATCCGTAGCATCAAACTCTTGAAGGAGATTGGCAATGCGCACGGCATGCGCCCTATCGGGTGTGAAATCGATCATCGTTAAACTCCCAGTTCCAGTTTGTCCGTCACCGATGCTCTTGAGGGGGTAGGTAGGGCGTGGTTGCGTGAGGCGACTCGCCCCAAAACGACTCAAAGTCGGTCTGTTGGTTCCAATGAGTTGTTCTGCTGGTTCAAGGCACTCGATCCCGCAGATGCTATGTCCTCCTTATGACGTTTGTGAGATCGAAAATTGAAATGGCCAAAGTGACTGTCGACTTCTTCGCAGGGGTTTCCAGATTCAGCGCCAGCGCAAGAAGCGCCGCCGGATAGGCTTTTACGGGTTGTTCTGGCGACGCCATCGCAGAATGTCATTCTGGCTTGCGCCGCGAAAAGGCGGCGCTTTTCCCGGGGATGCATGCCACCCTGCAAGCGCTCCATCCGGAAGCAACCGGAGCAGCATTGCGCAACACGGGAAACCCCATGGCGTGGTTGGTGACGATCAGCCGGACACCCGCGAGGGTTGGGTCGGGTACGGCAGGGTGACGTAGAGGCTGGTAGTGCCGACGAAGCCGGGAGTGCCGGCTCAGGGTAACCAGCCTGGTTCAAGACAGACGCGAAATGAAGCGAAGACGTGGAGATTGGGAGGCCCAGCAACCCCGATATGTGTTCAGAAGCTGCAGGACGATATGGACGTGAATTGCACGGGTACAAACAACGGCTTCAAGCCCGCGGGCACCTACGGCGTGCTTTCGACTTCCATCGCGGCCTATGACCCGGATTATTCGACGCGTACGGGCCGCGACTTCGCCGCTGATATTGGCTCGGTGAACGCGACCCATCCCGTCAATGTCTGGCCGACTGGCGGCTACTCTTCAGTGACTGCAATAGCGCGACGCCTCCCGGCATGCCGGGAGGCGTTCTTGTTCAATGCGCTTTTTGCGCCCTCAATCGAGCGCAAAGGCCGCTTACGCGCGACCGTAGACGTCGTCGAAGCGAACGATGTCGTCCTCGCCCAGATAACTGCCGGATTGCACCTCGATCAACTCCAGCAGCACTTTGCCGGGGTTGCGCAGACGGTGCGTGCTGCCGAGTGGAATAAAGGTGCTCTGGTTTTCGCCGAGCAGGAACACTTTCTCGTCGCAGGTGACCTCAGCAGTGCCTGAGACCACGATCCAGTGTTCGGCGCGGTGATGGTGTTTCTGCAGGCTGAGCGCTGCACCGGGTTTGACCACGATGCGCTTTACCTGGAAGCGGTCACCGGCTTCCAGCGAGTCGTAGCTACCCCACGGGCGGTGTACCACCCGGTGCAGCGAGTGCTCGCTGCGGCCGGAGGCCTTGAGTTGTTCGACGATCTTCTTGACGTCCTGTGCGGCATCGCGATGGGCGACCAGGGTGGCGTCTGGCGTGGTAACCACGATCAGGTCGTCGATGCCGACGGTTGCCAGCAGGTGGCGGTCATGCGAGCGCAGCAACGAATTACGGCTATCGATGCTGAGTGTGTCGCCTTCGCGCAGGTTGCCTTCGGCATCCTTGTCGCCGGTCAGCCACAGAGCCGACCATGAGCCGATGTCGCTCCAGGTGCAGCTGACCGGTATCACCGCGGCGTGCCGGGTTTTCTCCATCACCGCGTAATCGATCGAGTTGTCGGGCACCCGTGCGAAGGTGTCGTGATCGATCCGCACAAAGTCCAGGTCGGCGGAGGCGTTCGCGTGGGCCTCTCGCACGGCAGCCAGCATCGCCGGTGCGTGTATGGCCAGCTCTTCGAGGTAGCGCGAGGCCTTGAACAGGAACATGCCGGAGTTCCAGTCATAGCCACCATCGGCGAGATAGGACTCGGCGGTGGCCAGGTCAGGCTTTTCGACAAACTGCTCCACCCGGTAACCATCGCCCTCGATCGCTTCCGCACGGCGGATATAGCCGAAGCCGGTTTCCGGCCGATCCGGGCGAATGCCGAACGTCACCAGCCAGCCCTTTTCGGCTAACGGCATCGCCTGCTTCACCGCCTCGACAAAGGCGCCTGTGTCGCCGATCAGGTGATCGGCCGGCAACACCAGCAGCAACGCATCGGGATCGCGCAGCTGAGCCTGCAAGGCACCCAGCGCGATTGCTGGTGCGGTATTGCGCGCGAGCGGTTCCAGCACAATGGTCGCGTCCTTAACGTCGACTTCCAGCAACTGGTCGGCGGCGAGAAAACGGTGGTCTTCACTGGCGACCACGATCGGTGAAGTCACCTCTGGCAGCTGCCGCGTACGGGCGACCGTTTGCTGGAACAGCGTGCCGTTGCCGGCCAGCGCGAGGAACTGCTTGGGCAGATTCTTGCGCGACACCGGCCACAGCCGGGTACCGCTGCCACCGCTAAGGATCAGGGGTATCAACATGGTTCATTATCCTGCGTTAGCCAATTGCGTCATTACATCGCGCAAACCATTCTGCCAGTCCGGCAGAGGGAAACCAAAATATTGTTGGAAGCCGGTGTTGTCCAGCAGAGACCATGCCGGGCGTACGGCCGGCGTGGGGAAGTCGGCGCTGACGATCGGAATCACCTGCGGTTTCCGTGTGATCAATCCACTCGCGGATGCCTGCTCGAAAATGGCGTTGGCAAAGCCGCACCATGTGGTGGCGCCGCTGGCGACCAGATGATGCGTGCCGCTTAGCTGCCGGCGCTGTGCAGCATCGGCTTGTTGCCAGCAATCGAGTGCGGCAAGACTGGCGCGGACGATCAGCGTGGTGTCGGTTGGCGCGCCATGCTGGTCGGCGACCACGCGCAGCTCATCGCGCTCGCTGCCAAGACGCAGCATGGTGCGCAGAAAGTTGTGGCCATGCGCCGCGTAGACCCAGGCGGTGCGCAGGATCAGGTGATCGGCGCCGCTGTCGCGCAGCGCCATCTCGCCCGCGAGTTTGCTGCTCCCGTAGGCACCCAGCGGTGCGGTGGGTGCCTCGACTGCATACGGCAATGACTGTCCGCCATCGAACACATAGTCGGTCGAATAATGGATCACCAGCGTGCCGTGTGCTTTCGCCCAGACGCCAAGCACACCGACAGCCTCGCCATTGACGCGGGTGGCCAGCTCCGGTTCCTGCTCGGCGCGATCAACGGCTGTATATGCGGCGGCATTGATGATCACGTCGGGTTGTACGCGATCGAGCAGGGCCGGCAGACTGGCCGGTGCGGCAAGGTCGGCGATCACTCCGTTGCCGCCCAATGCCAGTACCCCATCGCGGCTGGCGGCGACCAACTCGCCACGCTCGGCGAGCCCGCCATGGACGAGAAAAGTCCGGCCAAGCTGACCATTGGCACCGAGCAACAGGAGCTTCACGGCAAGAAAACCGGCAATCGCTCTGGCGCGACGTCTCTCAGCAATGGCGTCCTGGTGTCCTTGTCCGACAACAGCGGTGCGCTCAGTGGCCAGTCAATGCCGAGATCTGCGTCGTTCCAGCAGATGCCGGCGTCAGACTCGCGGTTGTACAGCGCGGTACATTGATAGGTGAACGTGGCGAATTCGGATAGCACGCAGAAGCCGTGCGCAAAGCCTTCCGGCACCCAGAAGTGGCGATGATTTTCGGCGGTCAGCATGACGCCGAGCGATTGCCCGAACGTGGGTGAGCCCCGCCGGATATCCACAGCGACGTCGTACACCTCGCCTTCTAGCACGCTGACGAGCTTGCCCTGCGGGTTCGGCCACTGGTAGTGCAGCCCACGCAATACACCCTTCGCCGAACGCGAGACGTTGGTCTGGATGAAGTCGGCATCGATACCAGCCTTCTCCCATTGACCCTTGTTGTAGCTTTCGTAGAAAAAGCCGCGGGCATCGCCGAACACTTGTGGTTCGATGATCAGCGCGCCGGGTAGCGAGGTTTCGATCACTTTCATCGTGTGCGGTCCAACCGGGTGAGCTGCTGCAGGTATTGGCCGTAGCCGGTCTTGATAAGCGGGGCTGCCAGCTGCAGCAATTGCTCGGCGTCGATCCATCCGTTGAGGTAGGCAATTTCTTCCGGACAGCACACCTTGAGGCCTTGCCGGTTCTCGATCGTCTGGATGTAGTTGCCGGCTTCCATCAGCGAGTCATGCGTGCCGGTGTCGAGCCAGGCGAAGCCGCGGCCGAGCTGTTCCAGATGCAGCGAATCATCGTCGAGGTAGCAGCGGTTGAGGTCGGTTATTTCAAGTTCGCCACGCGAAGAGGGTTTCAGTGCTGCCGCGAAATCGCATACGCGGGCGTCATAAAAATACAGCCCGGTGACCGCGTAATTCGACTTCGGCTGTGCGGGCTTCTCCTCCAGCCCGATCACCCGGCCGGCATCGTCGAATTCGGCCACGCCGTAGCGCGCGGGATCTTTCACCCAATAACCGAACACCGTGGCGCCCTGTTCACGCCCGGAGGCCCGCTTGAGTCGTTCGGTCAGACCTACACCATAGAAAATGTTGTCGCCAAGCACCAGGCAGCTAGGCTTGCCGTCGACAAAGTGACGGCCGATGGTGAATGCCTGCGCCAGGCCATCCGGCGACGGCTGAACGGCGTACTGGATGTCGATGCCCCACTGCGAGCCATCGCCCAGCAGGCGCTGGAACATTTCCTGCTCATGCGGCGTGTTGATCATCAGCACCTGGCGGATGCCCGCGAGCATCAGCGTGGCCAGGGGGTAATAGATCAATGGTTTGTCGTACACCGGAAGCAGTTGCTTGCTCACCGCGCGGGTGATCGGATACAGCCGGGTGCCGGAACCGCCGGCGAGGATGATGCCTTTCTGCGTGCCGCTCATGAGCCAAGGCGCTCCATACGATAGCTGCCGTCCAGTACACGCTGGACCCATGGCTGGTGGGTGAGATACCAGTCCACCGTCTGCGCGATGCCGGTTTCAAATGTCTGTGACGGCACCCAACCCAGTTCGTTTTGCAATTTGCTGGAGTCGATCGCATAGCGGCGGTCGTGACCGGGGCGATCCTTCACGTAGGTAATCAGCGACTCGCGCTCGCGGCGATCGGCTAACGGCTGGCGTGCATCGAGCAACGCGCAGATGGTCTTCACCACGGCGATGTTCTCGCGCTCCGCATTGCCGCCGACGTTGTAGGTTTCGCCGACGCGGCCGGCATCCAGCACGCGGCGGATCGCGCTGCAGTGGTCGCCCACGAACAGCCAGTCACGGATGTTGCGGCCGTCACCATAGACGGGCAACGGTTCGCCGGCCAGCGCCTTCTGGATGATCAGTGGAATGAGCTTTTCCGGGAACTGGTACGGACCGTAGTTGTTTGAGCAATTCGTGGTCAGCGTCGGCAGACCGTAGGTGTGCTGGAACGCGCGCACCAGATGATCCGAAGCCGCTTTTGAAGCAGAGTAGGGCGAGTTCGGCGCATACGCTGTCTGCTCGGTGAACTTTCCCTCGGCACCGAGTGAACCGTAAACCTCATCGGTCGACACGTGTAGGAATCGGAACCCATCGCGTGCAGTGCCCTCAAGGCTGCGCCAATAATCGCGCGCGCATTCCAGCAGACCCAGCGTGCCGACCACATTGGTCTGCACGAACTCCGCGGGACCGTCGATCGAGCGATCGACATGCGATTCGGCGGCAAAATTAACGATGCCGTCGGGTCGATGTTCCAGCAGCAACTGACCTACCAGCGCACGGTCGCCGATGTCGCCATGCACGAAAACGTGCTGTTGATTGCCCGCGAGCGAGGCCAGAGTGTCCGGATTTCCCGCGTAGGTCAGCTTGTCCAGATTGACTATGCGCAGCCCGTCGGCCACGGCCTGCAAAACGAAATTGGCGCCAATGAAGCCTGCACCACCGGTGACGAACAGAGTTTTCATGAGCCCCCAATCAGCATCCGTACAAACCCCGATTGTGCCATGTTCGGGCCTGGATCCGGCTCTGGTGGGCGGTTTGGAGCCATATTCTGCGTACCCGAGCGGGCGCCGTTAAGGTAGAAACCGGGCGTTCAGAGGTATCATGAGCGGCTATACGCTGCGACCGTATGGTTGCCCGGAACCTCGCCCATCAAGATGCTGCCATGACCAAAAAATCCAATACCACTCACGGACTGGGTACGCGGGCGATCCATGCCGGCCAGCATCCGGATCCCAGCACCGGCGCCATCATGACGCCGATTTATGCAACTTCGACCTATGTGCAGGAGAGTCCGGGCAAGCACAAGGGCTACGAATACTCGCGCACGCAGAACCCTACGCGGATGGCCTACGAACGTTGTGCGGCGGATCTGGAGGGTGGCAGCGCCGGCTTTGCGTTTGCTTCAGGCCTGGCTGCAGCGGCGACAGTGATGGATCTACTCGATTCGGGTAGCCACGTGATCGCTATGGATGATCTCTATGGTGGTACTTATCGGCTGTTCGAAAAGGTACGTCGACGGTCGGCGGGGCTGGACTTCAGCTTCATCGATCTGAACGACGGCGCGGCGATGAAGGCCGCACTCAAGCCCAACACGCGCATGATCTGGGCGGAAACCCCGACCAACCCAATGCTCAAGCTGGTCGATCTGGCCAAGGTCGCTGCATTTGCCAAGAAACACGGCCTGATCCTGGTGGTGGACAACACTTTTTGCTCGCCGATGATTCAGCGCCCGCTGGAATTCGGCGCGGATCTGGTGCTGCATTCAGCGACCAAATACCTCAACGGCCATTCCGATATGGTCGGTGGCATCGTGGTCGCTGGCAGCAAGGAACTAGCCGAGCAGATGGGCTTTCTGCAGAACTCGGTGGGTGCCGTCGCAGGCCCGTTCGATTCATTCCTGGCGATGCGTGGCCTGAAGACCCTGCATCTGCGCATGAAGGCGCACTGCGCAAGCGCGCTTGAACTGGCGTTGTGGTTGGAAAAGCATCCTGCGGTCGAGCGGGTGATCTACCCAGGTCTCAAGAGCCACCCGCAGCACGCGCTGGCCAAACGCCAGATGGACGGCTTCGGCGGCATCATCACGATCGAGGTGAAGGGCGGCCTGAAAAAGGCCAAGCGCATGCTGGAACGCTGTGAGCTGTTTGCACTGGCCGAATCGCTTGGTGGCGTCGAAAGCCTGATCGAGCATCCGGCGATCATGACGCACGCCTCGGTACCCCTCGCTAACCGCAAACGGCTGGGCATCAGCGATGGGCTGATCCGGCTGTCGGTGGGAGTAGAGGACGTTGCCGATCTTCGCGCGGAACTGACCTACGCCCTGGGCAATTGATCTATGGTGCGCATGTACTTCTACGCTGATATATCCATCGGAGGCCTGCGGTGAGCGTCGCTGGCAAGCCAAACAGAAGCGCAGGGCTCATGCTGCTCAATCTGTCGGCGTGGATTCGTCGGCAGCCATGGTTGAAAGGGATCTATCGCCATTTGCCCCAGCCGCTGCGCAACAAGGTGTCCGAAAAGCTAGCCTCGCGCGCCAGTACCCAGATCAAGTTCCAGCGGACCCTGAACTGGGAGCGCCGCGTGCGACTACCCGCCTCTTCCAAGGGAGAGGCGGGTAGTCGCGGTGGGTTCGGTGCAGCAGCCGGCGTGAACGTATTTGCCTATGCACGCGGCCAGTCCGGGTTGGGCGAGAGTGCGCGTCTCTATGTGCGTGCCTTGCTGGCCGAGGGCTACCCTGTGGCCGTCCACAATATAGACATCGACATACCGCATGGCATGGACGATACCAGCCTGGACGAGCATATCGGTACGGACACGCCGCACGGCGTCAATCTGGTTTTCGTCAATCCGGATTACCTTGACGACGCCATTGCGAGCATCGGGCGCGAGCGTCTTGGCGGTCGCTACACGATGGCATGCTGGTTCTGGGAACTGGAGAAGTTTCCAGAGGAATGGATGCCTGCATTGAAGATAGTCGATGAGATCATGGTCTCTTCAAGTTTCATCGGGGAAGTGATCAGGTCAATTACGGACAAGCCCATCTTGCATGTGCCGTTACCTGTCGATGAAGTTGATGACAGCGGCTTGACTCGAGCTGATTTCGGCCTGGAGGATGATGCCTTCATCTTCCTCAACAGTTTCGATTTCAACTCTTTCCTGACTCGGAAGAATCCATTCGCCGTCATCGAAGCATTCCGCCGGGCGTTCACTGATGACAAGGCGAATGTGCGGTTGCTGATCAAGTCCAGCAATGGTCATCGTCATCCCGACAAGTTGCGCGAGCTGTTGAACGTTGCCGCGGGTGATAGGCGCATCCTGGTCCGCGACGAGGTGATTGACCGCAGTGACGTGCATGCGCTGCAGCGTTGCGCGGACGCGTATGTCTCGCTGCATCGTGCCGAAGGATTCGGGCTCGGACTGGCCGAGTGCATGCGCCAAGGCAAGCCGGTAATTGCCACGGCTTGGTCCGGCAACATGGAATTCATGACGCCTGACAATAGTTGTCTGGTCGACTATCGATTAGTGCCCGTAGGTGAAGGCGAATACCTGCACCATAAAGGGCAGCGCTGGGCGGACCCCGACATTGATCATGCAGCAGCATACATGCGCCGCTTAGTTGAAGATCGAGAATTTGCAACAGGGATCGGAATGCAGGCTGCGTCTGACATTCGCGACAGGCTATCGCCGCATAGTGCGGCGCAGCGGCTCATACAACGCTTGCAGGTATTATCGCTGTTGTTGAATACATCTGATATGGCATGTGTTGCTTCGACAATTCGCACTACATAATAAGGGTATTCGCTTCATGAAAGAGCTTCTGGCCGCGATATGGGGTTATCGCCATTTCATCGCATCATCGATAAAAAACGATCTGCGCTCGCGATTTGCGCGCAGCAAGCTGGGTGCTCTTTGGATGATCTTGCAGCCATTGGCGCAGGTGGCGATCTACTCGCTGGTGCTTTCCCGCATCATGTCGACCAAATTGCCCGGCATTGACAGTCCGTACGCTTATTCAATCTACTTGCTTGCGGGCATGATGGGGTGGTCTCTATTCAGCGAAATAATAATGCGTTCACTGACGGTCTTTGTGGAAAATGGCAGCATGCTGAAAAAGATTGTTTTTCCGCGCGTATGCCTTCCGCTCGTCACTCTGGGCTCCGCGTTGGTTAATAACGTGCTTTTGTTCATGGTGACTGTCATCGTATTTGTCTTGCTCGGTCATGTGCCAACGGCGGCATTATGGTGGATGCCCGTTCTCATTCTTGTCACGGCCGGCTTTGCGCTTGGACTGGGGCTTTTGCTTGGTGTTCTCAATGTATTTGTTCGCGACGTAGCGCAAGTCATGAATGTTGTGATGCAGCTCTGGTTCTGGTTGACCCCTGTGGTCTACATGTCCTCGATCATCCCCCCGAGGCTGCACGCAACGATGGGCATGAACCCCATGTACTGGATTGTGACCGACTATCAGAGTGTGCTGGTTTACGGCCGTAGTCCGGACATGGAGGCGCTCCTGCCGGTCGCCGCAGCCTCCATTTTGCTGCTACTCATCTCGCTCCTCCTATTTCGTAAAGCCGCTCCGGATATGGCGGACGTTCTATGACTAACGTCGTTCTGCATGTTGATAATATTGGAAAATCGTTCCGCGAATACGGGACCGAATGGCGCCGCTTTGGCAGCTGGTTCGGCTGGCGGTCTTCCAAAATTCGGGATCATTGGGTATTGCGGAACATTAGCTTCGCTGTCGGCAAGGGCGAAGCCGTAGGCATCGTTGGTCAAAATGGTGCTGGAAAGAGCACGCTACTCAAGATGATCACTGGGACGCTTGGTGCCACCGAAGGTGCGGTACGCGCTTCGGGAAGAATCGCAGCGATTCTCGAACTGGGCATGGGGTTTAACCCGGATCTCACCGGTCGCCAGAACGTCGCGCATACCGCTGGATTAATGGGTTTTTCTCGAGCCGAAATACAGCGCCTAATTCCCGAAATGGAGGCGTTTGCTGAAATTGGCGCTTATTTTGACGAGCCAATGAGAACTTATTCCAGTGGCATGCAGATGCGCGTCGCCTTCAGTTTGGCTACCGCATCCCGGCCAGAAATCTTGATCGTTGACGAAGCGCTTGCTGTGGGTGATGCATATTTCGTCCACAAGTGCTTCAAGCGAATCCGCGAATTTCGCGAAGCAGGTTCCACGCTGTTGATCGTCTCTCACGATAAAAGCGCGGTGCAGTCGCTTTGCGATCGAGCCGTCATGATTGACAGGGGTCGCATGGTCGCCGACGGAAGTCCGCAGGAAGTTCTCGATCTCTACAACGCAATGATCGCTGAAAAGGAGAACAGCACAGTACAACAATCGCGCGTTCAGGATGGATCTGCAGCGACGGTGTCAGGCACCGGAGAGGCTACGGTAGAGAAAGTCTGGCTGGAAAACCGTCATGGCAGCCCGGTTGAATTCATAGGGGTGGGGGACTTGTCAGATCTGATCATCCGGGTTCGGGTCAAGGCGCGACTGGACAAGCTGGTCATCGGATACATGATACGTGACCGTCTTGGACAGCCCGTATTTGGTACGAATACATTCCATTCAGGCCAGGTCATAAAAGATGCATCAAGTGGTGATGTATTCGAGCTCCGTGCCAGGTTCCCCATGAATCTGGGCGTCGGCAGCTACTCGGTGTCGGTGGCATTGTCAAGCACGGATACGCATCTTGTGGACAATTTCGAGTGGCGCGATCTGGCATTGATTTTTACTGTGGCCAACACTCAGCGATTCCAATTCGTTGGCATGGTGTGGGCGCCCCCGCAATTGACATTGTCTTCGGATGGACGGCCATTTCAGCTGGATAGAGATGGGGCGGTCAGAACAGCTTCGGACTCCGTGCTGACGGGCGATTAATTTGTCGTCAAGACAGGTGGCTCAGAGCGTGGGCACATCAGCGACATATTCAGTCATTCAAGCAGGCATCTTATGCGCAAGAACAATCAAAAGAACAACGCTGATGGGCATAAAGGTATTCATGTGCCTGAGCAGCCGGCGCCGCTCTTCCCTCTTGCCAAGGAATTGAATCTGGAAGAAATCATCGAGCGCGTTCGGCTGGAAGTCCAGCGGCTTGATGTGCAGGAGAAAAGCCACGCGGAGTTCGATCAGCCCGAGCCGAATCACGGCGAAGGTGATCGTCCGGCAGGACTTGGCCACGCCATCGTTGAGCGAAATCCAGAACTGAGCTTGGAAGAAATCATGCGGCGCGTGAAGGCTGAAGTCATCAGGCGTCGCGACGAGTCAGTGTCGGCTGTGTCTCAGCAACAAGTTGAGTATCCTGGTCAGCCTCAAGTTGAACGTGCAGGAGGCAAGCAAAAGCTTCCGCGTTGGGAGCCGCGCAAGCGACCGCTTCCGACTAAGCAAGAGTACGTCCTTGGAGATTTCCTGCAATTTTCGGATGCGGACTTCCTCGAGTCGACTTATCGCTCCCTCCTTAGGAGGCCGGCAGATGCGTTCGGTCGAGAGCACTTCCTGGCTGCACTGCGTGCGGGAGAGCTGAGCAAGGTCGAGGTTCTCGGCTTGATTCGCTTCTCCGAGGAAGGTAAGCGCTGTGGCGTCCATGTGGATGGACTACTGCTCCCATACAAATTGCATCGATGGCGTCGTGCTCGGATGATCGGCCCTGCATTGTCCTTCGCCATGGCGATTGTGCGGCTCCCTCGGCTAGTCAGGCATGTGCAGGCGCTGGAAAACGCGGCTGTAAGAGAGAGCCAGGGTCAAGGGCGATTGATTAACCGCATCGCGGATGTTGTTGAAGGTCGCCTCGCTGAAATCGATCACGCAGTAAACGGTTTACATGCTGAACTACTTCAATCGCTTACCGAACGCACTGACTCGTTGCAAATGTTGCTCGACGCGCAAAGTGAAGGGTTACGTGTGTACAAGGACGAGCGTAATCAGCTCGATCAGCAGTTCCTCCAGCGGTTGGCCGAGCAACGGTCAGCGACGTCTCGGTTGAGTGATGAACTCCTCGGCAAACAGTCCGAGCAAGAAGCGATCGCCCGCGTGGCTTCGAGCAATTACGAGAATCGTCGCAGCATCCTCGACATTCAGCGTCGCCTGATGACGTTTCTCGATGCGGCCTCAAAGCAGGCGGCTGGACCGGCTGCAGATACTCACGAAGAACGTAATTCTGCTGATGATGGAGTCCTCAATGCGCAATACGTCTCCTTCGAAGACGAATTTCGGGGAGAGCGGGAAGACATCAAGACACGTGCTGCTCACTATCTTGGAACACTAGCGTCGGGGGGTGTTGAGCCTGCTAACGGTGTCGTGCTGGACCTTGGCTGCGGACGCGGCGAATGGCTTGAGCTCCTGACCGAACGGGGTTACATCTGCCGCGGCGTGGATCTCAACAACGTCATGCTTGAAGATTCATTGGCACGTGGCTTCGACGTTGTAGAGGCTGATGCTGTCGAGTACCTGCGCGGGCTTGCAGACGATTCGCTGGCTGCCATCACGTCCATGCATCTGGTGGAGCATCTCCCGTACAACGTACTCATCAGGTTGCTTGATGAGGCCATCAGAGTACTGCGACCCGGCGGTGTGCTGATACTCGAAACGCCCAATCCGGAAAACATCACGGTGGGTTCCTGCTGGTTCTACCTTGATCCGACTCATCGCAATCCGATCCCGCCAGATCTGTTGCAATGGACTGTCCGTGCGCGAGGGTTTTCGCAGCCCGTCGTCGAGCGGCTTGCGGAGTATCGTGGCGTTCCTGACATCCAGCGCGTTTCAGAGGACGTGCCAGGTGCGGCGCAGATCAATCTAATGGCAGCCTGGTTCACTACAGCGCCCGACTATGCGGTTATTGCGAGAAAGCCGTCACCTGTGCAAGGCGACATTGCCAAGTTGGAGTCGAAATAAATGCGCCGTCTCTATGTCACGGGGGCGGGCGGGTTCGTGGGTCACCATTTGGCACAAATGGCGGCCAGCGGAGCATTCGGCGAATGTGAGTATCACTCCATGCCCAATGGAGTGGATATGCGTGATATTGATAGCCTGAGAGCATCCGTCGCATCGATCAAGCCTGACTGGGTAATCCATTTGGCGGCACGCAGCTTTGTGCCCGACTCGTTTGCGAATCCGCGCGAGACGCTCGATGTCAATTTGCTGGGTACGCTAAACCTGCTTTGGGTATTGCGAGATACGACATTTACGGGTCGATTGCTTTATGTTAGCTCGGGCGATGTTTATGGTGCAGTGCCAGAGGAATCGCTGCCCGTCACAGAGATGCGCATACCCGAGCCACGTAACCCGTATGCGGTAAGCAAGCTTTCAGCGGAGCACCTGTGCCGGCAGTGGTATCTGAGCGAAAAAATGGATGTGGTGATCGCAAGGCCCTTCAACCATATCGGGCCGGCGCAGGACAGCCGATTCGTAGTGCCCGGTTTTGCCGATCAGCTTTGCCGCATAGCAGCGGGCGAGCAGGATGGGCGTCTGATCGTCGGGGATCTCGATGTCAGTCGGGATTTTTCGGACGTGCGGGATGTCGTGCGCGCTTACGCCGCGCTGCTGCGCGACGGGCAATCCGGTGTGACCTATAATGTTTGCTCCGGCCGTGAGGTGATGATACGGGCTGTCCTGCGCCAGCTGTGTGAGCTGGTTGGCGTGGATCCGATCATTGAGGAGGATCGCTCCCGATTCCGGCCGAACGAACAGCGACGCATGGTGGCGAGTTGCGAGCGGCTGCAACGAGATACTGGTTGGAGACCTCAGATTTCGCTCGAGACTTCACTCGCGCAGATACTTGACTACTTTAGGACGAATAAAAAGCCATGAGCAAAAGTGCATTGATCACGGGGATTACCGGCCAGGACGGGGCCTATCTGGCAAAACTGCTGCTTGGAAAGGGCTATCAGGTTTTTGGTCTGGTTGCGCGGCGTGGATCGGATATGCGCTGGCGGCTGCGCGAAGTTGGTGTCGAAGCGGATGTGACGTATATTGAGGGCGACCTACTGGACCTGTCGTCACTGGCGCGTGCGCTGGAGGTGTCGAAAGCCGATGAGGTCTATAATCTCGCCGCACAGAGCTTTGTAGGGACATCCTGGCAGCAACCCGTGCTTACCGCGCAGGTCAGTGGCGTAGGCGCGATCAACGTGCTCGAGGCCATTCGCATCGTTAGCCCCAAGGCCCGCTTCTACCAGGCATCCACCAGCGAAATGTTCGGGCTGATCCAGGCTGACAAGCAGGACGAAACGACCCCGTTTTATCCGCGCAGCCCTTATGGCGTGGCCAAGCTCATGGCGCATTGGGCGACCGTGAACTACCGCGAGAGCTACGGCCTTCATGCCTCCAGCGGCATCCTTTTCAATCATGAATCGCCGCTGCGCGGTATCGAGTTTGTCACCCGCAAGGTGGCGCATGCGGCAGCCTCGATCAAGCTCGGTCGGCAGAAGGAACTGCGCCTGGGCAACATCGATGCCAAGCGTGATTGGGGTTTTGCCGGCGACTATGTCGAAGCCATGTGGTTGATGACGCAGCAGCCAGAGGCCGACGATTATGTAGTGGCCACGGGAATTACCACGACCGTGCGCGACATGTGTCAAATTGCCTTTGGCCATCTGGGGCTGAACTATGCGGATCACGTGGTCATCGATCCGCAGTTTTTCCGTCCGGCCGAAGTGGATGTGCTGCTCGGCAATCCGGCAAAGGCCAAGGCAAAGCTTGGTTGGATGCCCAAGACGTCCCTGGAACAATTGATCACTATGATGGTTGACGCCGACATGCGGCGGATCAAGGATTCGGCTTGAAAGTTGCAGTCGTCACGGTTCGCTCGGCCTCCGGTGAAGCTGGTGGGGCCGAGCGTTTCTACGACGCACTGATCCATGCATTCCGTCAGGCCGGGCACGATGCCCAGGAAGTGCCCGTAGTAGCGGATGAGTCGACCTTCGAGCATATCCTGCAGAATTATTTGACCTGCTACGACCTTGATCTATCGGCCTTCGACCTGGTCGTCTCGACCAAGGCGCCGACGTGGCTAGTGCGACATCCGCGCCATGTCTGCTACCTGGTGCACACCATTCGCGTGTTTTATGACATGTTCGATGCGGTGTTCCCTAAAGCGAGTCCGGAGCTGTACGCACAGCGGGATTTAGTGCAACGACTCGATACCGAGGCCCTTTCTGCGCCCCGTTGCCGAGGGGTGTACACGATCGGCAGCGAGGTCTCGCGTCGACTGCGGGAATGGAATGGTCGTGACGCCGATGTCCTGCATCCTCCGCTATGGGGCGACGCCTTTCATACCGGACCCGCCGGAAATTACCTGCTGTTACCGGGTCGCCTGCATCCATGGAAGCGGGTTGATCTGGTGATTCGCGCGATGCGCCATGTCACCGCACCGTTGCGCCTGGTGATCACGGGTACCGGGGAAGCCGAATCTGAGTTGCGCGCTCTGGCCGCTGGAGATTCGCGTGTGGAGTTTCATGGCCGCGTCTCGGATACGGAACTAGTTGATCTTTATGCCGGTGCCTTCGCTGTTCCATTCGCTCCGATGCGCGAGGATTACGGCTACGTGACACTTGAAGCTTTCGCCAGTGGCAAGCCGGTTATTACCTGCAGTGATTCGGGGGAGGCGGCCGCCATTGTTCAACAGAGTCTGGCGGGTTACGTTTGTGAGGCAACCCCCATGGCGATTGGCAAGCACCTCGATATGTTGTGGCAAGATCGCCAGCGTGCAGAGGCGTTTGGTCGTGCAGGGCACATGTGGGTGCATGCGCTGTCTTGGGAGAGAATCGTGGCCTGCTTGATAGAGGCATCGTCGTAAGTGCAAGGGGCACACGGGTGGAAGTAGTGGTGCAAAAATCACGGCGCGTAACGGTTATCGATATGCAGCCTATAACACCGGCAGTCGGTGGCGGGCGGCAGCGTCTGCTGGGCCTGTACCATGCGCTTGGTCCGAATATTGAATGCACTTATGTTGGCAGCTACGACTGGCAAGGCGAGTCCTCTCGCGATCAGCAACTTACGCCTGGGCTGCGTGAAATTGTGGTGCCGCTTTCAAGGGCGCATTACAAGGCTGCAGCGGAGCTTTCCCGGCAGGTCGCTGGCCGTACGGTGATTGACATCGCCTTCGCCGGGCAGGTACATCTTTCGGAAGAATACCTGGAGGTGGCGCGCAAGCATGCGGCTGATGCCGATATCGTAGTGTTCTCACATCCATGGGCGTATCCCGCCGTGTGCGATGTGTTGAGAGAAGACCAGCTCGTCGTTTACGACTCCCAAAATGTCGAGGCGCTGCTCAGATTTTCGTTACATGATGACCTGCCCGAGGCTTTGCCCCTGCTGGAACAGGTAGCCCAGGTCGAGTACCGCATTTGCAGGGAGGCTGACTTGGTGCTTGCCTGTTCGCACGAAGATCGTGAGACCTTCCGTCGCGTCTATGGCCTCGACTGGTCCAAGCTCAGGACTGCACCCAACGGCATCTTCGCCTTTGCGGACACCTTGCCAACAGCTTTGGAGCGTGGCGCTGCCAAACAGTCCCTTGGAGTAACGCACTCCCATCTGGTGGTTTTTGTGGGCTCGAACTACGGCCCCAACAACGATGCGGCAAGATTTGTGAAGGAACAGTTGGCACCTGCACTGCCTGAGATCGGATTCGCGATCATTGGCGGATGTTGCGATACGCTTGACAAAGCGAAGCTTGCGCCGAACGTGTTCGTGCTCGGTACGTTGGAGGAGCGGCTGAAGAACGAATGGATGCGGGCGGCCGATCTCGCCGTGAATCCACTCTCTGCCGGGTCGGGAACAAGCATCAAGATGTTCGATTTCATGGCGGCTGGCCTGCCCGTGGTAACAACGGAAGTCGGTGCGCGTGGCATTGCGTACACAGGTGAGCCTCCTTTTAAGTTGGCCGATCTTGGCAACTTCATCGCCGTACTGAAGACCCTGGTCGTGAATATGCTTGCCCGGGATGCATATGTCGCACGTGCGCGGTCGACGGTTGAGAGCTTCTATGCGTGGGAGCGCATATCACCGGCACTTGGGCTCCATTTCGTCAAGCAGCACGACAGCAAACTATTGCCAAGGCCTCAGTTCACTGTAGTGGTCCCTTCTTATGAAAGGCATCATCTGCTGGACCGGCTGATGCTCAGACTGGATGCTCAAGTCGAGCGGGATTTCGAGGTGGTCGTGGTCGACCAGTCGGCCGAGCGATGGCCGAATGCTGAAAATGAACATGACTTCCGGCTTCATTATGTCCACAGCGAGATCAAGGGTGCTGTCGCCGCGCGCAACCTTGGTGGCTCCCTAGCGTCTGGGCGGATCATCGCGTTTACTGACGATGATTGCGAGCCTGCCCCCGAGTGGCTGGCCAATGCGATGCGCTGGTTTGAAAGTCCCGCGGTCGTTGGTGTGGAAGGTCTGGTTCACTCGGATCACTACGACGACCCGGAGTGGCGTCCGGTGAGCAACGTAGGTTTTGAGGGGATCGGCTTCATGACAGCCAATCTGATGGTGCGAAACGGAGCATTCCAATCATTGAACGGGTTCGATCCCGCTTTCGACAAACCCCATTTTCGCGAGGACACGGATTTTGGTTGGCGCCTGCAGAAACTAGGTGAGGTCCCCTACGCCGCAGATGTTACGGTTTTTCACCCGGCCCAACGACGTGACATCCAGCGTGAATCACAGGAAGAGCGTAATCGATTCTTTGAAAAAGACGCGCTGCTGCTCAAGAAACATCCGGACAAGTACCGACAGCTTTTCGTCATGGAGGGCCACTACTGGCAGACCGGTGGCTTCTGGCTCAATTTGCACAGAGGGTTGGAGCTGTATGGCGTTGCCGAACCAGACTGGATGAGTGAATTCTCACCGGTAGAATCGTTCATCGCTGAGTAGGCTATGTATGGCTTTCGCCGATCGCGGATGGGCCCCCCGGGAGGGTGGCAAGCATAAAGCTTAAGCTTCGCCATGAAAACCGGATTGATTTCAAAATGTTCGTGCAACGGGGACAAGAGATGCCGGCCAATAGCGATTTCCTGGATAAGGCGCGGACGCCTGCTGCACTAGGCCGGCGTGAACGTGGAAGTTGTTGCTGGCATTAATTATGACAAGACAAATCTTGTTCATTAAAACAGCCTATGTGTAATATTTTTCATTTACATCTACCTAAAACTGGCGGAATGGCATTGCATGCCTTTCTGGTCGATCAGCTTGGCAAAGACCAAGTATCACCGCCGCTGGGCGGTGGCAATCTGAATGATGCGTTGCTGCAATGGTCAGGTATCAAGGCCATCAGTGGCCATTTTGCCGCTAGACAAGGCGATGTGTTGCCGAAGGCCCGGTTTTGTCTGACTGCTCTGAGAAGTCCCATAGAGCGGCTCCTCTCCGAATTTAACTACAACAGACACGATCTGGACGACCTGCTTCTAGATGCCAAACGCTTCGTGCTTGATGTGGATACATATATCGAGCAGATCACGCGGGAATCCCCGGAGAACGTACTGGTTCAGCTATTGATGCTCTACCCGCTGGGCACCGATTGCCAGAACCGGCTGACCCTGGATGAAAAGCTTACTGCAGCGACGCGGGTGTTGGATCAGTTCGATCTCGTTGGGGTTCAGGAGGAATTGGATGACGTCGCCTGCATGCTCGCCGTCAGCATGGGTTGGCCAATCATTCCGTTAAACCGTCTAAACGTCTCATCCCGGTCGACTGCTTTGAATGCGTTGAGCAGTCAGCAAATGCGTGCGCTCTCCAAGTTGCTCGAACCGGAAATCGAGTTGTACAACCATGCTCTTAAACGCTTCCGAAGCGATCGTCGGCGATTCATCGGCAATAGGGGATGTGAGGGACCATCGAAGATCCATAGCCCACCTGATGAGGCCATTTCTAACGGAATTGCCATCCCCGCGCCGAAAAATTTCGGAAGCATGCGCTGTGAAATCAGTAGCGTGAGCGTCGCAGGGAAAATCACCGGATTCCAACAGGTGATGGCTGGTGAGTTGATGGATATAACGATCCAGTTCGTCGCGCACGAGCCAGTCGAACAACTCAATGTCGGGATTGCTATCCGGGATGAGCACGGTTTGCTCATGTTTGGAACCAGTTCGTTGTTGCAGGGCGAATTATTCGTACTGTCCGCAGGGCGCTATGCCGTAACGTTCACCCTACTGAACCGGCTTGGTCCTGGGCGTTATGTCGTTGATGCCGCACTAATGCGAACGGCGTCGCACTACGACGATTGCTACCACTGGCGGGACCGAGCCTCGCAATTCATCGTCGACACTTATGCCACTCAGCAGTATGAGGGACGTGTGCTGATGGATGTCGATGTCTATTTCGATGGACTTTCGGCCGGAACCACATGGACTCGTATACCAGTGCCAGAGGGGAATGCGAGTGTCCGTGCTTTTGGGCGATTGAATGAGCCATTGAAGGAATTCTCGTCATCCATTGAGTCCATGGCACAGGTCGATGTTCTGCCCAGCGGAGTGGACGTGCTATTGCAGATGAAGCTCAGAAACCGCAGCAATGAAACATGGCCATGGAACGGCAGAAACCCGGTCCATCTGTCTTATCAGTGGCGGCTGGACGATGGAACCGTCGTGATTGAAGATGGACTGCGTACCTATCTCGGTGAGGACGTGCCACCAGGCACCAGCCTCATTCTTCCCTTGCTTGTTCGAACCCCTCGGCAAACCGGGCGCTTTGTTCTCCTCGTCTCGTTAGTGCAGGAACAGGTGGCATGGTTCTTCAATCAGGATTCCGATTCAGGCTGTTACCTGAGCGTGGCCATCGATTGATTGCCGCGACTGGCGTACATGCGGCAAGCCAAAACATGGAAACAATAATAAGATTTGGAAATATTTTAACTACGTCGGCTCCAGTGAAAGCCACGAATCAGAAATGGTACCCGCCATCTGCAGTAAAACGTTACTTGCGCGATGGGATTCCTGGCATGTCACGGCGCTGGTCCGTGTGTGTTTTCGCAAAACCAAGCAACGCCTTCTTGCAAGAGGCACACTTGATATGCGGCGACCCTGGAATCGGGAGATGCCGGCAACGTCAGCATGACTCGTTCAGTGCTGCCAGGTTCGACGACTGCGGGAAAGTCTGCTCTACCAGCATCCTGCTGAACTACCTCGCCCTCGCTATTAATTCCGTGTAGGGCCAGACGAAGTGGCAGGACACCGACACTGGCAAGAACATGCTGCCCCAGGTTGGTGACGTCAACCGCCACTTCGCATGGTGTATTAGAGAGGCACGGTGGAAGAGTCGTATTGGATAACCGCACTTCCAACAGATTTTTCGAGATCGGGAAATCTATTTCCTCGCCAACATCGAGTACAGCCTTCGTGATGTCGCGATTATATATCCACGCGACGTACGGCCCCATGGCCAATTTTTCATCGGGCGCACCTAACTGATACGCTACAGCCTGCCAAGCTTGTGGGGTGGATTCGGGACCGGTGAGGACCACTGCCTGTTTGGTCCCTGCCGTGCCATAGAATATACGCCGTGGCATGTGATGAGGGAACGGATGCAACATCGTGTCGACTGACACCGGGTAGCTGTCGACCTTGCCATCGGATAGCACGGTAAGAACGTGTGAATTCCAATAAGTGCCGAGTATCGTGCCGACGTCGTTCGCCTCGAGCGATGTTATCAAGGCCATGCGCTGCACATAGCTTGACCCTTGCGAGTCTCCGGCATCTGATTGAGACCTTGAATGACAAATCATAGCTGATGAAACGGGGATCAATGCCATCATAAACAGGGCGGTTTTGCCGATGTGGGGACTACGCATCGTATACCCGTCCATGGATATGGCGATTATGCAGACCGAACCGTAAAGCGGGAACGTCGCATAACGAATATCGAGCATGCTGGAGAAAAGAACTGGCGACATAATCATCGCGGAAAAACTAACCCCGTAGCAGGCTAATACGATCCACGACAGGATGATAAGTCCTCGAGGATGGCGTGTAGGGGTAAAAACTATCCATAGAGGCGCCAAGATCAATCCGATCGAAATCAGCCACATCACCGATTGGAGGATTCGAGTTACGAGCGACAGTTGCTCCCACGAACCAATGATCTGGAAGTAATCTAGCCATGCGCCTGGTAAAGCCACGAGGTGCGACCACATTTCAGATCTTGAAGCCAGTCCGATGCGGGCCGCTGCTTCATAATTAAATGTATTAGGCAAAAGCCAGTACTTATAGGCCATGGTACCGATGATTGCGCCAAAAATAATGGCGTAGATAACCGGGTTATGTAAGCGCCGAAGGCGCCCCTGGATAGGCGCTCCAGGGGTTATGAGGGCGTACGCGGCCCAGCCCGCAACGAGAGGGGCGACTATAGTGATGACACCTCGCGTGGAGTTGCTAACGCACACCAGGGCGGCAGCAGCTGCCGCAAGGACCGACATAGCAATGAGTCTTTTTTGATTGCTGGCCAAGGGCTTTGCAGATGCAAGGCTGAACAAGCACAAAGCCATCGCTGCGTACATGGAATACGCACCTTGCGCAATTACGAACTCAAAATTGGCAGCCGAGATGCCTCCGGCAGTTAGTGCAGTCGCAATTATTGCGGCTCTGGGCCGCTCTGGTGCCACCAAACGGCACGCCCCGTAAACCGTAATCGATAAAAAAATGTAGGCCAACCACGAGGCACTCGCATTCGCGACGTAGGATATGCCAAGCCATGGATAAAGGATTACCGAAAAAATATATGGACTAAGTATAAAAAAATCGCCATTAGCGTATACCCATTCGTGCGATACGAGTTTTCCATCAGTAACGGAAAGTCTTGCCAGTACGCTTTTGATGGCGTCGTCGCTATGAAGCGAGAATTGATACGAACCAATGAATATCAGTGTTACGTAGATAACCGTGGCAGATAGGCAGGCTAAAATTAGAAGTATATAAACGTGCTGCCTTAAGCTGTACTTTTTATCTGGAGCCATGGTGTGCGTAAACCTTATTAATTGATCATTTCTGCGGTTAAATCAAAAAAACATAGCGGGTTAGTGAAAAAAGTGGGACTGTCGCCTGAAGACTTCATCGGCCGGAGGTCTGGCGTGCTGCTTCGATTGCAATTTCTGTTTAAAAAGCGTAGTAAACCAGTAAAATTTCAGGCTTGAAGTTTCTCAAAATCCGCTGTCCTAGGTTATTCCATTCTGGCTCGCTTCGCACCCTTCGCTCTTTAAAACCTGGTTGAACTTGGCTGGCGAGGAAATAGGCTCCCACTAACTAGTCACCGGAAGCCAATGAATTGCGTGCAATTTTCAACGCTGTCAAGGCTTCGCCGGCATTTGAAATATAAGGCAGGCCGTTCATGATCTTGGAATCGGCATGCCGCGTCTGCAGCGGCGGGTTGGTTACGAGGTCTCCTGCGGCCCCTGCACTGGACGTACCCCTAGAACTTTGTGCAAGTGCATTTTGAGAAGGTCGATGAGCTTTGCGCGGACATCGGTGCCGCAGGCATTCTACGCCCTCTTACAGCAGATCAAAAGCATTCGACGGGGTGACACCGATATTCGCAGTCCGACGGCTAGTGTGTGCTCTCCAGAACTGCCGCCGACGCATTGCGCATTTGTGGCGGGCTGGCTATGTCGTCGATGCATTTATGGGGCTGATGGCGGCTATAGCTTGCTCATTGATTAGCCGACTCGTAATTAAAGAGGGGCTTCAGAATCGTCGGTGCGTAATTCGCATGTCCGCTTGGATGGCTATTCTTACTCCGCATGCTCTCGCTTAATAGCATAGGTGCCCGGATATTGCCGTCGTTCTCCCTCCGAGAATGCCACGATCCGCTCAAATTCTGGCAAATTGGCATGCTCTCGGCGGCCGGCGTTATCTGGCACTTGCGATAGCTTGCTTGTTGCTGTGCAGTGATGGCAGTTTCCTAAGCCGCGTGGTAAGTTTTCCGGGCTGGCGAGTCGGGGATGCGGCGTGGCGACATGTGCCCGCCTAGTAGACGTTTACTGTGACCAGTGCTTGCGTTTTGTGAATGCGAATTGGATATCTTGATTTGCCCTTGAGTACCGTTGTGAGCAATCTCGGCCATTCTTATCCTACTGCTCGATTGTCTCTTGAAGCGAGGGCATGTGGCATGTGCGCAAACCCACGCGCAGTGACTATGCATAATTGGCCGGCAAATTGACAAGCTCGCAGTGGATCCGGAAGGTTTTACGACTGTGCGAAGATGCGGTCGATTTGCAGTTGGCAATCCAATGCTCGCGGGGAACTCGCGCGGCTGTCGGTCGAAACAAAGTTCACTGTATTTTTAACAAAGATGATGCATTGGCATGTCTTTCGGTTTTACCATACCCTCTCCCAAAAGCCGGAGTCAGCGAGTCCTGCTGGACATAATGCCACGCGTAAAAGCCGACCGACGCCTCGCTGGAGAGCTTATGAAAGTCAGTTTGCGGATTACTGCGCGTGGAGCAACGCGTCAGCTGTGTAGGACGAACAAACAATTTTGATGTATCCGATAAGGGAACGGTGTTCATGCAAGACGATCGTGGAATTAAACGCATCTTCACACTGTCCTGGGCCTACAACCTATTTCAGTATCTAGTTGGTGCCGCCAATGCAAGAAGATGGGTGAGTGTGCACTTCTGGCGGGCGGAGGCAGGTCAAAAGGTCGTTGATATTGGTTGCGGACCCGGGAGTACCGTGCACCTTCTTCCGGCGGGCGTGAAGTATGTTGGTTTTGACGTAAGCGACGAGTACATCTCAAGCGCGCGGGCAAGATATGCATCTGACCCGGACAAGATATTTCTTGTCGGGGTGGCGGAGGACTTTGTCAGTCACCTCCCTGTACAGATGCAGGGAGCTGATCTCGTCGTCATCAATGGATTGCTACATCATCTCGACGATGATGAGGCGCTGACAGCCTTGAGGCTCGCGCGAGAATCTCTCGCCCCTGATGGACGACTGATCTGCCTGGAAGGCTGTTTCTTGCTCAACCAGTCACCTCTCGCGCATTGGGTGCTCAAGCAGGATCGCGGACAAAACGTTCGGACTGAGCCGGAATGGAAGGCGTTGGTCGCCAAAGTGTTCGAAAAGTTTGATACCTATATCCTGACCGGACTGCTGCGAATTCCCTACACTTTGATCGTTATTGAAGTGAGGCCTTAGTTTCAGATTCCACCAACCGCTATACGGCGACCGCATGAACAACATATTGCGCGCCGAATGGTATCCAGCCCATGGCGGGTTCTAGTGGGCGAAGCAGCGACAGCATGCGTGGAAAAAAAACGATGTAATGGCTTCGAACTTCCTCAAATTTGCCATGACGTGCAAGGCCCAGCAGTTCGGCCCTCGGCAATAGGATGGCGTCCTCATCGAAGGGGCATTCCCTCACCGTCTTCATGGTCAAAGGGTTCAGCACGTTGTGTTCAAAGATGAACGCCTGTGCGCCTGGTTTCAATACGCGCCTGATCTCAGTCATCCAATAAGTGCGCTCATCAGGTGGAATGTGATGAAAAACACATGCTGCCATGACGACATCGAAACTCTTGTCCTCGTAGGGGAGACGCGCATTCTCAATAGTCCGGAACGACGCTTCGTGGGCATGTGATTCGGTGGCGAGCCGAACACTTTCGCCAGAAAGATCCGCTCCATGCAGCGTGGCCTCTGGAAATGCCTGACGCAAGTGCGAAATGGTATTGCCGATGCCGCAACCAAAATCGAGGATAGACAGGGGCTGCGTCTTCGCATCCTGTCCTATCCACGCGGCCATGTATTTAGCTTTGTATGCCGCAAAATAAGTAGAGTCCTCACCGCTGGCCTGCATGCTGGCCTGATGAAGATCCGTATATTTACTTGCGTATTGATCGAACTCGGGCTTAACTGATTTTTTCATATTGATCCTTTCGGATATAGCGCGGGCATTCAATTTGCGCGCATGATAATCCGTGATGTCAGAAACGTCGCTGGTATCGTGAGCACATTCACTGCCAACGGTGCCAGCCATGCAGGTATGTGCAATCCCTCGATCATTATCTTCAACAAGATCAGACCAAGGAGGAATTGTATGAGGTACACCAGCGGGTAGCGCAATGCGGAGCGCATCCGCATCGGCTGCCGGAAAACGAATAGGGCACTGAATACGTAAGATACGGCTATGCCGATCACGTACGCGACTGCATATGCTGCTTCATAGCGCAGCCAGTGCAACAGCAATAGATAGCAGCCGTAACCGACTACCACGTTCAATACACCGCCGATCAAGAAGCGGAAGACTTCCCCAGACCACTTCGGAAGCATCGAGATCAGTCTGGGAACGATTGCGGAAACGCGCGATTGTGCTAGGCGCATCTCAATGTTCTGTTGTAGTTGAGGCATAAAGTTCGGTTCCCCCACGCGCACGTCGTCCGACCTGATTGGAAACCACGTACACAGGGCGCCGGAAAGTGGCTCCCATCAGTCGGCCGATATATTCACCCACCACGCCGAGTATCAGCAGTTGGATGCCGCACGCGAACAGCACTGTGGACATGATGGAGGCGTAACCTGGATTGGTAATGCTTCCACTCAGCCTGCCATAGACGACGTAGAGGAGATAGAGAAAGCTCAGGGAGGCCAGTGCGGCACCGCTGAAAGTGGCGATACGCAGGGGCAAGTGGGAAAAGGTGACGAAGATGTTGACTGCGTGCGAAAGCAGCTTGCGCAGGGTATAGGTGCTCTCGCCATGGGTACGTTGCTCATGCGGCACGTTCACGGTGGCGGTAGACGCAGTCAGCCAAGACAGCATTCCGTCAATGTACGGCCGGTTCAGGCCAAAGCGATCGAGCTGCTTGGCCAGCGGGGCATGAATGGCGCGGAATGAACAGTAATCCTCATTCAGATCGGGAAATGCGCGCTTGAGCATGCGGCGCATCAGCTCAGAACTCCAATTCCGATATGCCGCGTGAGTTCGCCGTTCGAACACACCGTAAACCAGGGGATGATCGTCATCACCGGCTGCGAGTAGCGCGGGAATCGATTCAGGCGGATGCTCAAGGTCGTCATCCATCGTGACGACCCATTTTCCGAGAGCGCGGGCGATGCCGCAGATGGTGGCGGCGTGCTGACCGAAATTTCTGCCCAGCCGCAACCCGATGACGTGTGGATCGCGACTTGCTATGGAACTGATGACGCTCCATGCATCCGCATGGCCGCGGTCATCGACCAGGATCACCTCATAGCTGAGTCCCGCCGACTGCATGACTGCGGCCACACGGCGGCACAATTCAGCCAGCGCAGCGCTGCCACCATAAACGGGAACTACGATCGAGACATCCAAGGGGGAGTTGTCGTCATGGCTGGTCATGTTGCTTTCACTCGCTTCTTTGTCCGGTGTTTTTTGCTCGGTGGGAAATCATACCTAGTTACTGTCACCGTGCTGAATCAACACGGGAGGTAATACTTTCTTATGACTTTTTCTATATATCCTTCACCAAGATCGAACCCGAGTCGTTCGGCCACTTCAACAGCTATCGTGGTATCGATAGCCAGTGGGTTGCCTTTCTCGATCAGTGAGTAATTCGCAGTTTTCCCGTGGACTCGTTCAAATATCTTCACGATTTCTGGCATCGGCATCGACTGTTTTGCCGCAATGGATACTGCGAACGTATGGTTTGTGGCATCCGCGGCAAGAGTGGAGCCGATGGCAGCTATATCGTCAATGTCAATCAGGTTGCGTTCGGCATGCGCCCAAACAACGAAATGTTCTCCGGATAAGATCCGATCATGCAGAAAATTGGTCAATGTATGCGTGTTTTTGGTTATTCCCACAACCTGCGGCAGGCGCAGAACCAGGCCACCAGCAGAGGAAAGCACCAGCGCCTCCATCGATTCCTTGTGAATCATGTAAGGCGTGGACCGAGCCTCCGCACTCGTAACACCACAGCTGCCGAAGTACACGAGGCGTCTTGCTCCAACTTCCAGCGACTGGCGCAAGAGCGTGTGCTCCCGTGCGAATTCACTGGAGCGTGTTTCCATCGAGTTGGATACTCCGGATGCGAATACGATGACATCGGGGTCAGTTCCAAAATGCGGCTCGAATGCACGCGCCAGCAAGCCATTGCCGACGATCACGAATGAAATCCATAAAAAATGAAACGGGGAAGGGTTGCCGCGATGAATCGTCCCGAATCAGTCAAGGTAGTTTCATGGAATGGAATTTTAAAGTTCATGGAAAGGTTCTAATGAAAGAATGTCAATACGCTCGGATAAACTCAATTGAATGATATGAGTTCCGAGATTTCGGCAGTTCTTTGGCGCATCAAATCAGGATTTTTCCTCGACTCGACATTCAGGCGCAGCAGCGGTTCGGTATTGGAGCTGCGCAGGTTGAAGCGCCATTCTGGGAATTCCGCGCTCACTCCATCCGTAAAATCGAGTGATGGGTTGAGATCGGCGTATAACGACATGATGCGCTCAATGGATTTTTTCGCATCTGCGACCTTGAAATTAATCTCTCCGCTGCAGGGGAAGGATTTCGTCTGATCCTCCACCATGGCTGACAGGGAAAAGCCCGTTTGTGATATGAGTTCGGCAATCAACAACCAGGGAATCATCCCCGAGTCGCAGTAGGCGAAGTCGCGAAAGTAGTGGTGGGCGCTCATCTCGCCGCCATAAATCGCGTTCTCTGCACGCATGCGTTCCTTGATGAAGGCATGGCCGGTTTTGCTTTGAACCGGGATGCCGCCGGCCTGTTTCACCATTTCAATGGTGTTCCAGGTCAGCCGCGGGTCATGGATCACTTTGCCACCTGGAGATTTGGCCAGGAGTGCCTTGGCCAGCAGCCCAACCAGATAATAACCCTCGATGAAGCGGCCTTCCGCATCGAAGAAGAAGCAGCGGTCAAAATCGCCATCCCAGGCGATGCCGAAATCGGCGCCATATGCACGCACCGCTTCCGTGGTGATTCCGCGGCTTTCCGGTAGGAGTGGATTGGGTATGCCGTTGGGAAAGCGGCCGTCGGGCTCGTGTTGTACGCGAACGAATTCAAACGGCAGGTGCGGCGCGAGTTGATCGATCACCATGCCGGCTCCACCGTTGCCAGCGTTGGTCACAATCTTGAGCGGCCTGAGCGTGGTGTGATCCACGTAGCCAAGCAGGTGCTGGATGTAGGCGGTCTTCTCGAAGGCTTCGATAGTCCGCCCTCTTGATTGAGCTTGGGCATAGGCGCCGTTGGCCACATGGTCTCGTATGGTGAACAGACCCGTGTCGCCGCTGATAGGGCGCGAGCCTTCACGTACCAGCTTGAGCCCGTTGTAATCCATCGGGTTGTGGCTGGCGGTGACCATGATGCCGCCTGCGACACCCCGGTGAGCGGTCTGGAAATAGACCTCCTCAGTACCACACAGCCCGATGTCAATGACATCTCGCCCAGCATCATTGATGCCGGTAATCAGCGCGTCCCGCAGCCCTGGACTGCTGAGACGTACGTCGTGGCCGAGTACCACGGAACCTGGCCCGAGCACTTGAGCGGTGGCGTTGCCAATGCGCCGGGCGAGGTCTTCGTTCAGCTCGTCCGGGACGCGGCCGCGGATGTCATACGCCTTGAAGCTATTCAGGTTCATGCCGCCTCCTTGGCGATAGATTCAGAGTGATTGTTCAAGCTCGGGAATCAGCTTGAACAGGTCCCCCACCAATCCGAAGTCAGCGATCTCGAAGATCGGCGCTTCGCCGTCCTTGTTGATGGCGACGATGGTGCCGGCGTCCTTGATGCCGGTGAGGTGCTGAATGGCGCCGGAGATGCCGATCGCCATGTACAGCTCGGGGGCGATGATCTTGCCGGTCTGGCCTACCTGCATTTCGTTCGGGACGTAGCCGGCATCGACGGCGGCGCGCGAGGCGCCGACGGCGGCGCCGATCTTGTCGGCGAACTTGTAGATGATGTCGAAGTTCTCTTTCGAGCCGACGCCGCGGCCACCGGAGACGACCTTGCTCGCGCTTTGCAGGTCGGGGCGGTCGCTGCTGCCCTGCTTGAGCTCGATGAAACGGGTATGCGTGGGTAGCGCCACGTCGATACTCAACGCTTCGATCGGCGCGCTGTTGGCGCCATTTGCGGCGGCTGGCCATGAGGCGGTGCGGATGGTGGCGACGACGGCGTGATTGGCGTCAGCCTCCACGGTGATGATGGCGTTGCCCGCGTAGATCGGGCGCTTGAAGATATGTGCGGCTTCCACACTCATCACGTCGCTGACCTGTGCTACGCCGAGCAGGGCGGCGACGCGCGGGGCGACGTCTTTGCCGAACGTGGTCGACGGCGCGAACACATGGCTGTAGCCGGCGGCAGCCTTGGCGATCTGTGGCGCCAGCACGGCGGCCATCGGGTGCGCATTCTCTGCCCGGGTGACGGTAAGCACACGGCTTACGCCGTCGATCTTTGCCGCTTCGGCGGCAATCGCATCGGGCGCGTCGGCCAGTACCAGCACGTCGATGGCTTCAGGTTTTACGGCGGCCGCCGCACTCACCGCTCGCGCGGTGGAGGGGTTCAGTTTGCCGCCCAGATGTTCGGCGATGACAAGAATCTTGCTCATGTGAAGTCTCCTGTGCGGCTGCTTAAAGCAGACCTTTCTGCTTCAACGCCGCGACCAGTTCGGCCGCGTCCTTCACCATCACGCCCTTGCTGCGCTTGGCTGGCGCGGCATAGTGCGTGGTCTTCAGATGGTCGTGCGTATCGACGCTAAGTGAGCCGAACTCGATGCTGTCGATCGGCTTGGACTTCGCTTTCATGATGTCCGGTAGCTTGATGAAGCGCGGTTCGTTGAGGCGCAGGTCGGTGGTGATCACTGCCGGCAATTCGGCTTCGATCACTTCCAGGCCGGCATCGACTTCGCGGGTTACCGTGGCCTTGCCGTCGGCGATCTCAACTTTGCCGGCGAACGTGGCCTGCGGGCGGTCCCACAGTGCGGCCAGCATCTGACCGGTCTGGTTCGCGTCATCGTCGATTGCCTGCTTGCCGAGGATCACCAACCCTGGCTGCTCCTTCTCGATCAGCTTGAGGAACACGCGTGCGGCGGTCAGCGGCTGCACTGCCTCGCTGGTGATGACGTGAATCGCACGGTTGGCGCCCATGGCCAGGCCGTTGCGTAGGTGCGAAGTGAGATCGGCCGGGCCGATGCCGACCACGATCACTTCTTCGGCGACGCCTTTCTCGCGCAGACGCAGTGCCTCTTCCAGCGCGATGTCGTCGAACGGGTTGGCGGAGAGCTTGACGCCGTCAGTCACCACGCCGCTGCCGTCAGGCTTGACCTGGATACGCACGTTGTAATCCACAACGCGCTTGTAGCCGACCAGAATTTTCATCAACGATTCCTTCTGCGGGCGCCTGTGGGGACGCAGGCGGTAATGAAACAGTGGACTATTCTAACCCGAGCCGGTGCCGCGGTCCGGCGTGGCCAGGGTTCATTTCGCACAGACTGAATCCGGGCCTGTTTGGCAATCGTTTCAGTATGATGCGCGCCTGGTCTCGATGGCCTGGCACGTGAAGGTACGCATGCACCACTGGCGGGATATCCTGTGCAATGACTGACTATTCCGCGACAACCGTCTGTGCGGTGATCGTGAGCTATCACCCTGAGCCGGCGGCACTGCTGAGCCTGGTCGATGGGCTGATGCCCCAGGCCGGTGCGGTGGTGGTTGTCGACAATGCCAGTGAGGGTGGTTGGCAGCAGGGATTGGCAGAGACGCTGGCGGCCCTTGGCGGGGCTCTGCTGCGTCAGATGGACAACATTGGATTGGCCGCCGCCCAGAACATCGGGATCGACTGGGCGCGATTGCACGGATACCGGTACGTGTTGCTGCTGGATCAGGACAGCGAACCTAGCGCCGGCATCGTGGAGTCGTTGCTGGCGGCGCTGCAAACGCTTTCGACAACACAAAAGGTCGCCGCCGTCGGGCCGCGTTTCCACGACCGGCGCGAGGATCGTGATGCACCGTTCGTGCGCATCCACTTTCCAGTGAATCGCAAGCTCTGGTGTGAAAGCGACAGCCAGCTCATTGCGTGCGATTTCCTGATCAGTTCGGGCGCCTTGATCCCGATGGATGTGCTGGATCGGGTTGGCCAGATGGACGCGGGACTGTTTATTGACAATGTGGATCTGGAGTGGGGTTTCAGGGCGCGGGCGCAAGGCTATGCGCTCTACGGGGTGTGCGCTGCAACGATGAATCACCGACTGGGGGATAGTCGCCGCGAGGTTCCATTCGGTCTCGGCCAGGTCGTCGTGCACGGGCCGGTGCGGCTTTACTACATGATGCGCAATCGTCTGCGTTTGTATGCGATGCCGCATACGCCCGGAATCTGGGTTGCCCAGGATCTGCCACGGGTGCTGGTCAAGCTGTTCCTGTTCGGCGTGCTGATCGGGCCGCGTGCACGCAACCTGCGCTGCATGTTGCGCGGCCTCTGGGACGGTCTGCGTGGTCGGCAGGGCTCATGCCCGGCCGAACTGTTGCCAAGATCCGGACCCGGACCCGGCTAGCGGATCAATCGGCTGCGTAGCGAACGTGGTCGGTTACCACTATTGATTCGGTCCGCAGAGAGCTTTGTGCGATGTCCTTCGACTCTGCTGCGCTACGCTCAGGGCGAACGGGACAGAAGCGGCATTTGCGGGCCGAATCAATAGGTCGACTACAGGTTCTGGTAGTTCGGCCCTGAACCGCCTTCCGGCGTGACCCAGGTGATGATCTCGTACGGATCCTTGATGTCGCAGGTCTTGCAGTGCACGCAGTTCGCTGCGTTGATCTGCAGCCGGCGACCGCCGGCGTCCTCGACCATCTCATAGACATTGGCGGGGCAGAAGCGGGTGCACGGGTTGCCATACTCGGTGGTGCATTGGTCGATGCAGATCGAGGTGTCGGCAACGTGCAGATGGATCGGCTGGTCTTCGTCGTGTTCGGTGGCCGCGAAGTAGACGCCGGCAAGACGATCGCGCGGCGCCAGTGTGCGCTGCAAGTAGTCGTGTTTCGGTTCTTCCTGCGCACCCAGCTTGTGCAGCGAGGACCAATCGGGCTTGTTCTTCAGCGTCCACGGCGAGGCGCCACGGAGAATGGTTTCCCAGGCGGCGTTGAGCAGGCCAAACCACAGGCCCTTCTTGAACGCCGGCTTGATGTTGCGCACTTGCCTCAGCTCGGCCATCACGTCCGAGCCGCGCAGTTTGGCGTCGAAGCCGGCGGAGTTGAGGTCGCTGGCGACGAGGTGCTCGGCGGCGAGCATGCCGCTTTTGATCGCCTGATGCGTACCCTTCACCTTCGGCACGTTGAGCAGCCCTGCAGTGTCGCCGATCAGCAGCGCACCGGGCATCTCCACCTTCGGCAGCGACTGATAACCGCCGGTGACGATCGCGCGGGCGCCGGCGGAGAGGATCGTGCCGTCTTCAAGCAACGGCTTGATTAGCGGGTGGTTCTTCCATTGCTGGAACGCTTCCCACGGCTGGTAGTTCGGGTCGCTGTAGTCGAGGCCGCTGACGTAGCCAAGCGCGATGCGATCCTTGTCCAGGTGATATAGAAAGCTGCCGCCGTAGGTGTGGCTGTCCGCCGGCCAGCCGAAGCTGTGCACGATCTTGCCCGGCGTCACGCGCCCGGCCGGTACCTGCCACAGTTCCTTGATGCCGATCGAGTAACCCTGCGGGTCGCTGTCCTGGTCGAGCTTGAAACGCTTGATCAGCTGTTTGGTCAGGCTGCCACGTGCGCCTTCGGCGAGCACGGTGACCTTGGCCTTGATGTCGATGCCTTCGGTGTAACCGGGCTTGTGCGAGCCGTCCTTCGCCACGCCCATATCACCGATGCGCACGCCGGCGACTGAGCCATCCTCGTTATATATGGTGTCGCCGGCGGCGAAGCCGGGGAACACATCCACCCCGAGTGCCTCGGCCTGCGGCGCCAGCCATGCGCACATCGCGCCCAGCGAGACGATGAAGTTGCCGTGGTTCTTCATCCCCGGCGGTACCGGTAGCTTGCGGCCGCCGGTCTTGTTCAGCAGCCAGAACTCGTCCTCGCCCGCGGGCACGCAGATCGGCGGCGGGTTGTCACGCCAGCCTGGCAGCAGGGCGTCCAGCGGTTGCGGCTCGATCACTGCACCGGAGAGGATCTGCGCGCCGATGGTCGAGGCCTTCTCGATCACGCACACGCTGACCTCGGGCTTGAGCTGCTTGAGGCGGATCGCGAACGACAGTCCGGCCGGGCCGGCACCAACGACGACGACGTCGTATTCCATGGTTTCGCGTTCGCTCATGGCGGACTCCAATCAGCAGGCAGAATGTTGTGTAGGTATCCGTAACGACGTCGCGCGCGGATTACGTGGATGCCTATTGTCCGGTTTCGCGTACTGGGCGGCAAACGGCATTCACGGGCCTTCTGGACGTCCTAGCGTTCGTGCAGAATAGAACAGGGCACCCCGATCCCGGACAGCTTGCAATCAATTCACCGCGCAATCTGATAAATAGAGGCATAAATCGGGGCCTATCCGAAGGAAACGCCCATGAACCAGATGCCG
>Ga0302315_10000516_pt1 | contig 43586 bp, 33 predicted proteins | sample III_Palsa_N3_1_FD_200532 | JGI IMG/M metagenome (GOLD analysis project Ga0302315, IMG submission 200532) | Peat permafrost microbial communities from Stordalen Mire near Abisko, Sweden - III_Palsa_N3_1 | ecosystem: Environmental > Terrestrial > Soil > Palsa > Peat permafrost | place: Sweden...
CGATTCTTTTATGCCTGAAATGATATAGCCAACATCGCCTGTTTTTATGACATCCCTGGGCGATTGTTTTAGTTTTAAGGTGCCCACTTCATCAGCAGCATATTGTTTTTCGGTAGCGAAAAATTTCACTTTATCACCTTTGCGAATTTCACCGTTTACTACTTTAAAATAAGCTACAATGCCCCTGAATGAGTTGAAAACCGAATCAAATATCAGTGCTTGCAATGGCGCTTTAGGGTCGCCAACCGGGGGTGGAACCCTTTCGACAATGGCACGCAAAATATCATGCACACCCATCCCGGTTTTGCCCGATGCGGCCAGAATATCTTCGCGCTTACAGCCTATCAGTTCAACTATTTGGTCTTTAACCTCCTCGGGCATAGCGCCGGGCAGATCCATTTTATTCAGTACCGGGATGATTTCCAGGTCGTTTTCTAATGCTAAATACAGGTTTGATATGGTTTGCGCCTGTATGCCCTGCGCTGCATCTACAATAAGCAATGCACCTTCGCAGGCGGCAATGGAACGCGATACTTCATAAGAAAAATCGACGTGGCCCGGGGTGTCTATCAGGTTCAGTATATACTTCTGTCCTTCAAGTTCATAATCCATTTGTATGGCATGGCTTTTTATGGTAATGCCGCGTTCGCGTTCCAGATCCATGTCATCAAGCAATTGCGCCTGCGATTCGCGTTGGGTAATGGTGTTGGTATATTCTAATAACCTATCGGCAAGTGTACTTTTACCGTGGTCGATATGCGCTATGATACAAAAATTACGAATGTGCTCCATTTAGCCGCAAAAATAGCGTTTTTAGGCGGATAATAATAGGTGGGATTTCGGATTTCGGAATTTCGATTTCGGATTTATTTGATTTTATATTTTTTGATGGGTTAACTATTTGCTAAAAGTATGTTATATGCGTAATTGTTGTATTTTTGTTATATGAGCAAAGCCAATGGGGCAATAGAAAAAAAAGATACGTTTTTACAGCATGTTTCGCTGAAGAACTATAAATCTATTAAAGATGTTGAGATTGATTTTAAACCGGGATTGAATATTATAATTGGGAAAAACTCTTCTGGAAAAACAAATTTTATAAATGGTTTAGATAAAATTTTAAGTTATAGATATAATGAAATATTAGCATCTGAATTTGCTGTTGACGCCCAATTTAAAAATGATATTGTAGGTATAAGAAAAAAAATTAGTAAACAGACGTCTCAAGAAGTTTTTAAAATCAATCATCATAGTTTATTAAAGAATAATGAAATTAGTATAGAAGTTAATGGAAAAAAAATAAATGACAAAAATGATGTCCTTTATTACTCTCCTATATATACTCTTTCTGAAAGAAACTTATACTTTGAAAAAGTGCTGATTAATTATGGGGTTTCTTACAAAAGTACAGACCCATTAATAAATTTACCCTTTTCTTTTCCTGTTATAGATAACGGGACAGTATCAAAAGATTTACTTTTTTTAATAATGTCCGATAATCAAACAAAACTTATTAATTCGTTTTTTGAACGATTTAATAAATTCTTGCATGAGATATATGGAAATCAAAAACAGTTTTCATCGGTGGAATTAAAAAATAAGATTATTTCTTTTTCTGAAACTTATTTTGAAAACATAAACTATTCAATTTCATTATATAGTCCCATATCATCTGTAAGATTAAATAATGATTTTAATATAATATTTGAACAAGAAGGTTTAAAGCAGACAATTACAAACTTCTACTTGGAATTCTTAATAGATCAATCTTGGTTACCTTTTAATTTGCTTTCAGATGGAACAAAAAGACTTTTCTATATTATATCAGAAATATTAGCTACTTATAATGTAGAAGGGCTGCTTTACAACGATGATTTAAATATCATTCTTTTAGAAGAACCCGAACTAGGCATTCACCCACATCAATTACACCAATTGATGGAGTTTATCAAAGAGCAATCTAAAGAAAAACAAATTATACTTACCACTCATTCGCCACAGGTATTGGACATTTTAGAACCGGACGAATTGGATAGGATAATTATTTGTCATTCAGAACCTGCAACAGGCACCCAACTAAGCCATCTTACCGAACAACAAATTAAAAAGGCAAAGAAATATATGATATCCGAAGCTTTTTTAAGCGATTACTGGCGTTTCTCAGACCTTGAACCTGCATAGCTATTTATGAAAATTGGTTTAGTTGGCGAAGCTCCGAATGATACTACCGCGATACAGAATTTATTAAGCCGTCAATATCACAATATTGATTTTGTTACATTATTAGATCGTATTCATGGTAGTATGCTTGACAATAAAAAAGCTATCAACCGCTTGTTACGAATTGAATATGAATTGCAGGCACCCGATATAGTTATTTTCATACGTGATTTGGATGCTCTCGAGACCGATAGAAAAGCAAGAAGAAAACGCCAGGTAGTATTTTCATTCTCCAACAGCATTGTTGACCATAAAGGTATCTCCCTGTTGAATATTTTTGAGATAGAAGCCCTTATTTTAGCAGATATTGAAGCTTTCAATCGTCATTACGAAACAACAATAGCTGCGTTTACTGACCCTATGCTTATACTCGAACCTAAAGAAGTTTTGATTGCTGCCACCAGAGGATTCAATAATCGGTTTGAGGTGTCACATAATCCGCATTTATTCACCCTGTTAAATTTTGATACCGTTAAACAAAATTGCAGGTATTTCTCAGCTTTTATAAGAAAATTAAATAGGGCTATCAGCTAATTCCTCCTTTGCATCTCTATAATCCAGATCTGTCAGATCCTTTACCGATCCAAAGCCTATTACATCTTTTATCACCTTGCCGTCCGTCATTTCCATAGCGCGGATGAGTTTATCGGAGCCAAATTTGTCCTTTATCTCGTGCATGGTTTTAAGGGCGGTTTCCTTACGATCCATATCTTCAAAAAGGCTGTAAAGCATATTGCCGTTGTTTACAAAATTGGTAATGGCCACACGCATGCTGTTTACACGCGTATTTAATACAGGGCCTGTGCCGGTCAGGGTTTCAAATTTGCTCATGCGCAGGCGTATCATCCGCATCAGGCTTACGGCATCCTGCACGGGCAGGGTAATGGCAAAACCATCATCCCAGCGGGTGCCATCATCATATTGGGCGGTAAAACCTATGGATTTGCAATAGAACTTATGGTGTACCATGCGTTTTTCAAGCGTGAGGCAAAGCGTCATAAATAACTGCTCGATATATTCGATATGTTTTCTTTTCTCTGCCGATATCTGCCGCATGGCCTGCATGCCGCGATAATCATGCGCTGCGATGTTGGTTTCGATAAAATTGAGGCGGTAATGCCAGTAAATACCATCGATGCTTTTAAAAATGGCCTTCAACCGCTGCGGCGTAGCATAACGCATTTCCAGCGGAGTGTTAATGCCATTACGCTCCAGCCGGTACGACATGTTGGCCCCTATGCCCGGCAGATCGCCCAGTTTAAGGCCCTTTAAAACCTCATCAATATTTTCCGGGGTTATCATCATCAAACCACCTTTCTTTTTGCCCTGTACCGATGCCAGCTTAGCTAAAAAGGCATTTGGGGCAATGCCTACGGAACATTCCAGCCAGTCGCCTACCTTTTCTAAAATATCACGCTTAATTTGCCGTGCTATGGTTATGGGGTCGCTGTGATTGTAATTGCTTAGGTTGATGATGGCCTCATCAATACTTTTTGGCACTACATCCTGGCAATAATTCATCAGCACGCCGATGATCTTCTTGTGAAATTCGCGATAACGGGCGGGGTTACTTTCAACAGGTATGAAATCAGGACATACGGCCATTACATCATTTAAACGCATGCCTGCCTTAAGGCCGCGCTCTTTTGCCTCGGTTGATAAAGAGATCACACAGCCATATTTGCCGGCATAAACACAAACCCCTACAGGGCGGTTACGCAACCAAAAATTTGCCTGCTGCTCGCAACGGGCAAAAAAGCTGTTCATATCAATAAACAGCACACGCGGTTCGGCTTTTGAATGGATAGAGTTTTGATTCACATAACAAATTTGCTAATAATATTAGTAATATGCAAATAAATACGAAAAGAATTTAAATGGATTTATATCTGTAGAGACGCAATATTTTGCGTCTCTGAACATGCAGGTATGAGACGCAAAATATTGCGTCTCTACAAACAATCAAACCAAATAATGCCCTGCCTGGGGACCCTGGTTAAACAACAGGTCGACAATGCTAAGATTTTTTATAAAGCCAAAGCGATCTTCAAAAACCTGAAAGTAAGGCTTTTGAACAAAGTCGATCTCTTTTTTTGGGTTGATGGTATTTCTCAGATCGGTAAGCGCGGGATATTCCGGCTCATAGGTTTCGGTATAGCTTATAGCAGTATTTATTTTAAGCAGTTTTAGTAATAGTTGTAATAGCTGCTCGTTATAATCAAACAGAAATTGCGGCTTTTTTGTATCATAAAACACGCCGAAATCATCCTCATAATATTCAAAATAAGCCGAGCGGCGATAGCAGCCCTGCAGGCTCATCCAGTGCAGGCGCTGCCATTTAAAATCATAGCTTATTTGTACATCTTTTATCTTAGTATGATTTTTTGAACCTTTTACAACAGGTACCACCAGCGCCAGCACACCATCGGGCGAGTACACGTTTGTACGGTTACGATAAGTTTGTTTTGGGAAATGTTCTTCGCGCTCAATTAAAATATTGGGCTTGTGTTTATTAAGCTCAACAAAATACTCAACCGGCGGAAGATAGCACATTGGTAAAACAGCACCGCTTTCAATCATATATTTTTTTAAGTTTGCAGATAAAACGCGTCGAAAATAATGATAAATAAAGGGCTTTCAAGATTAGGTATATTTTTTTTGTACCTGGTTTCATTATTACCCTTTTGGTTTTTATACCTTTTATCTGATCTTGTATTCTTTGTGATCTATCATATAGCAGGTTACAGGCGTAAAGTTGTACAGGAAAACTTACAAAAATCATTCCCTGAAAAAACAGCTGAAGAGCTGCACAGCATCGAAAAAAAGTTTTTTAAATACCTGGCCGATCTTACTGTTGAAACTATTAAAATGATCACGGTTTCAAAAAGCACCATCATGAAAAGGGTGACGGCTACTAATCCCGAAGTGTTTGATGATTATTTGAAGCAGGGTAGAAGTGTAATTACGGCACTTGGGCATTATGGCAACTGGGAAATGGCCGACCTGAGAATGAGCCTGCACACAGATAAAAAGATATTAATAGTTTACAAACCGCTAAGTAACGATACTTACGATAAGTTTTTTATACAAATGCGTTCGCGTTTTGGGGCCAACCTTGTGGCCATGAAAAATATCATACGTGCGCTGGTGCAAAGTAAAAATGAGGTAACCGTTAGCGCCCTGGTAGCCGATCAAACTCCTGTTCAGCATGAGGCTACCTACTTTACTACTTTTTTGAACCAGCCCACAGCCTTTTTTTTAGGTATTGAAAAATTAGCCAAATTAACCGATGCAGCAGTTATATTTTGTGATGTGCGGCGCGTTAAAAGAGGGTACTATAGCTTTACCTTTATCCCACTGGCCGAAAAGCCAAAGGAAACTGCCCAGTATGAAATTACCCAGGCGTATGTAAAATGCCTTGAAACTATGATAAAAAGAGAGCCGCAATACTGGCTATGGTCGCACCGTAGGTGGAAGTTTAAGCCGGAGGATAAAAACTAAATGAATAATACACCTAAAGTTGCCATAGTTATTTTAAACTGGAACGGCGTTGAACACCTGCGCACGTTTATGCCCTATGTAGCTGCTTCAATTTGGCCTAACCTTGAAATTGTTTTGGGCGATAACGCCTCTACCGATGGATCTGTTGCGTTCATTAAAGAAGCTTACCCGGAAGTTACCATCATTCAAAATGATGATAATTATGGCTTTACAGGTGGCTATAACCGTGTTTTGCAGCAGGTAGAGGCTGATTATTATATCCTTTTAAATTCTGATGTGGAGGTGCCACCCGGATGGATAACGCCTGTGATTGAATTGATGGAAAGCGACCCTTTAATTGCCGCCGCCGCCCCAAAAATAAAGGCATACCTGCAACGCGACCATTTTGAACATGCCGGTGCTGCCGGTGGCTTTATTGATAATTTCGGCTACCCGTTTTGCCGTGGGCGCGTGTTTTATGAGATAGAGGAAGATAAGGGCCAGTATCAGCAATCGGGCGAAGTGTTTTGGGCATCGGGTGCAGCCTTGTTCATTAAAAAGAAATACTGGGACGAAGCCGGTGGTTTTGACGACCGCTTTTTTGCGCACATGGAAGAAATAGACCTTTGCTGGCGCCTAAAAAATATGGGGTATAAGGTGATGTACTGTGCCCAATCAGAAGTGTTTCACGTTGGGGGCGGCACATTGAATACCGAAAACCCGTTTAAAACCTATCTTAATTTCAGGAATAACCTTTTACTGCTTAAAAAGAACCTGCCTTACTGGCGCTCGGTATTTATTATAAGCGCCCGGTATTTTATGGATCTGATGGCTTTGTTCAGGTTTTTAAATGAGGGCAAGCGTAAAGATGCCGCAGCAGTGAGTAAAGCGCACGCCAACTTTGCACGGAATATCTTCAAATCTGAAAAAGTTCATATAGCTGCCGATAAATCAAAATTAAAAGGCATGTACAAAGGCAGCATCATTGTCGATTTTTTTATAAAAAAGAAACGCCTGTTTACTTCGCTGGATCAGAAGGATTTTTATTAGCATCCGTACCAATATCCTCTGTCTTATCATTTTCGCCTTTATTGGGTTCATCATTAAAAGCATCACCGGTTGCTTTAACCTCCGGCGCATTAATAGCTATATGATCATCCTTTAAATGAAAATTTATATCCTGTGTAGGGAATGGGATTTCAATGCCCTCCTTATCAAAGGTGACGTAAATATCGGCCAAAACCCTGCTCTTTAGCCCTAACCATATCAGCAGCCCAAAAAAACATCCTGAAATCAACCGAGCTTTGGTTTAAATTATGCAAAAACACCGATGGTGCCGGCTCTCTCATAATATCGTCCCGCTTTTTCAGAATATCCTCGAGTAGCATTTTAACTTTATCTACATCCGAGCCATAAGCAACACCAACTATCAGTTCGATGCGGCGGTTACTATTGCTTAGCGTCCAATTAGTTACCTGGTGCGATATCAGGTCGCCGTTGGGGATGATCACTTCAGCGCCATCGCTGGTGGCTATCCGGCTCGAACGTATACCTATTTCGCGTATGGTGCCCGAATGGCTGTCTACCTCGATAATATCTCCTATTTGTATCGGTTTTTCAAAGGCCAGTATCAAGCCCGATACCAGGTTGTTTACAATGTTTTGCAAACCAAAGCCAATGCCTATACCAAAGGCGCTGATGATGATGGTTATTTTATCGAGCGGAAAATCTGACGCGGCTACGGCCAGAAAGAAACCTATAGTAAAAACCCCAAGCCGGATAAGCAGGGTGGAGGTGCGGTTCTTCTTTTTTAGCACATCAATATCATGCTGCCCGGCAATATCATACAAGTAACTGATGATTTTTGCTACCAGCGATGATAGCCATATTACCGCTATAAAAATAATAATGCTTTGAAGTGTAAATGCTGCCCCCGTTGAACCCAATTGATGCGACTGGCCTAAAAAATCGCGTAAGTAATTATCTACGCTATCCTCTATGCTCAGGTTTTGCGACAGCATAATAAGCCATAATATAACGGCCACAATGCTAAGCACACTCTGAAATTTTTGCTGTAATGTTTTAAAATCGATATAGGAGCTGAGGCCACTCTTGCGCTTGTTTGCTTCGAGATGCAAAAACACACTTTCAGTTAATATGCGCACCATTAAATAAAGCCCCAGCGCCAGCCATAGATTATACACGCCTGTTATGCCAATAATTTTGGCCAGGCTAAACCAACCGAATACATTACAAAGGAACGATAAGGCCTGCAATATTATAAAAACACTAAGTATGATCTTACTGTATGGTAAATAATCATCGGGGTTTTGTTTTACTACACGATAAAAGCGGATACTTACTATTACCGCTATGCCTGCAAGTATCAGTACAGCCACTCTATCCACATTTGATACGATGATAAACAGGTTGCTTATGCTATAAAATAAGGTTATCCAAAACAGTATATTAAGAAAGTTGAAAAACGATTTGGATAATGTTTTTTTCACCAGGTAGATTACCGAAATAATTAGCACCATAAAAAGCGCTTCAAGGAAAACCATCGGCGGATGATCATAAAAATTAGGCGCTATAGCGAATGTTACGATAAGGGCCGATGCAATAGGATATTTAACCGCATAGTTGGCCTGGTTTAAAGTGGCTGGCGGATCGCTCCTTACACGTAAAATTTTGCGATGGCTGGAATATATCCAGCTAAAAAACAGCACGAACAGTAACAAACCGGCCATGTGGATAAACGTATCACGCAGAACAAAAAAACTAAACAGTTTTGTATTCATCGCGACGGTTTTATCAAGCGAGTTGGCAAAGGTGCTGCCTGGTGCGGTATGCATATCCCATATATAGCTGTAATCGCCAGATAGCGCCCTGATGCTGAAATCCTTTATCTTCAGGTCAATTTCATCCGATTCATCAAGTATGGTAATATAAACCTTACTTACCCGGTTTTGCAGGTTGCCTACTTTTAAAAATAGTTTTTTATTTACAGCGTCTAGCGCGCGCCAATTTTTTTTGAGGGTATCGCGTTGGCTTACAAATGAATTTCCTAAGGTAAAATCTTTCGGGCCGGCTTTTAATAAGGTATCCTTATATAATTCCTGCAACTGATTTTCATTATTCAGCAGCTTATCATTAATATCTTTTAATTGTGATTGCCACAGGTCGAGCTGATCGTCGCTATGCGTTAAAAAATCGCGTATAGCATATAAATACCTTAATGTGCTCGATTGGTCGTTCTCAATAAGTGATTTTATGGTAACCGTTCGCTTTTCAAAAGCAGGCAATCCCTGGCTTATTTCTATAGTATCAATATTCTCTGAAAGACCTGATTTAATCTCATTATAGCTTGAAGTATAGTCTTCGATTTTTCTAAGCAGGCTGCTGATGGAGGTATCAGACTTGCGGAAAGTCATCATTACTGAGTCGCGCGACAGGATGGTGGCGCGTAGCGAATCCCTTTTGGAATGATACCTTCTTTTTTTTACTTGCGCCGAACTTTGGTAGGGTAAAAGAAAAGTAAATATAAAAAGCAGTAAAGCGGCAAATTTAAATGTTCTGTACATATTGGGGCTAATACATAAATAATAAACTAAACACTTATTTTTAAAAAGCGTTTGGCTCAAATAATAATATAATAATACGCAATATTAACTATTTAAAAAGCTTTCGATACCCAAACGGTATGAATCTAGCCCAAAACCTGCAATTACACCCTTACAACTGGCAGCTAACATGCTGTGGTGCCTGAACTCCTCGCGTTTGTAAACGTTTGATATATGTACCTCAATTACAGGTGTATTAATAGCGGCAATGGCATCGGCAATGGCTACCGAAGTATGGGTATAAGCGCCGGCATTTAGCACAACACCATCATAACTAAAACCAATTTCGTGCAGTTTGTTGATAATTTCGCCTTCTACATTGCTCTGGTAATAATCTATCTGCAGGTCTGAGTACCGCTTGCGCAATTCCTGCAAATAAGTATCAAAACTACTATTACCATAAATTGATTTCTCGCGAACGCCCAACAAGTTTAAATTAGGGCCGTTAATAATTTGTATCTTCATTAGTTCAAACTTACAGTATAAAACATTAAAACTAAAATCAATTGAATTGGCGTTCGGCAATAAAAGGTTTCCAGGCCTATCTTAAACTGGAAAAATCCCTGTCACCAAATTCCATTGAGGCCTACAGTCGCGATATTGATAAACTATACCAATACAGCGAAGCGCAAACGGCTAAAATAAACCCCGAAAGCATCACCCTGGCCGACTTGCGCCTGTTTATCAACTGGGTAAATGAACTGGGGATGATACCGTCGTCGCAGGCGCGCATACTATCGGGTATAAAAGCATTTTATAAATACATGCTGATGGAGGATATGATAAAAGATGATCCCTCGGCACTATTAGAATCGCCCAAACTGCAAAGAAAACTGCCGGATACGCTAAGCTATGAAGATATAAATAAGATGATTGCCGTTATCGACCTGTCGCGCCCCGATGGCGCACGCAACAAGGCTATATTGGAAGTGCTTTATGGCTGCGGACTGCGGGTATCGGAACTTACGGAACTTAAACTATCAAACTTATACCTTGATATTGAATTTGTAAAAGTAGTGGGCAAGGGCAGTAAAGAGCGCTTGGTGCCCATTGGCGGCGAAGCGATAAAAGCATTAAAGATCTGGATAGAGCAGGTGCGGGTACACACCGCTATAAAGAAAGGCGAAGAAGATATGGTATTTTTAAACAGGCGCGGCAGCAGGTTAAGTCGTGTTTATATTTTTATGCTGATAAAGCAACTGGCCAAAATGACCGGGTTGAAGAAAACAATAAGTCCGCATACGTTCCGGCATTCATTTGCTACGCATTTAGTGGAGGGTGGGGCCGACCTGCGCGCGGTACAGGAGATGCTGGGGCATGAGAGTATTACCACAACCGAAATTTATACGCATTTAGATAGGGAATTTTTGAAAGGGACGATTATACAGTTTCATCCGAGGAATTGAACCAGGATTTTGGTGAAGCTAATCTAAAGGCAATGATGTGATGGTTGAGGAGTGGGGTTGCTTCGTCCCTCAATGACGAAATGGTTACCTGGCTCCCCTTATCATTCTATCCCTGCCGCTCATATCTTTTCTTAGTTCGATATTTTTAAAACCTTTATTGTTCAACAATTCAACGGTTTTATTACCTAAACTCTCGTTTATCTCAAAAAATAATAACCCGTTAGGCGCAAGATTTTTTACCGCGAAATCAGCTATCGCTTTATAGAATATCAGAGGGTCGTTTTCGGGAACGAAGAGTGCATTGTGCGGCTCAAAATCGGTTACGTTGGTATGCATTTGGGTTTTATCCTCCAACGTAACGTAGGGTGGGTTGCTGATGATAATATCAAATTTTGAATTTTGAATTTTGAATTTTGAATTCAAAATGTCTGTCTGAATAAAATTAATATCAACCCCGTTTAGTTCAGCATTTTGTTTGGCTGTTTGTAGGGCTTCCGTTGAAATATCAATTGCAGATACATTCGCATTGGGTAAATTCTTTTTCAGGCTGATGGCGATGCATCCACTGCCTGTGCCAATATCTAATATATTGCCAGTTGTCCACTGCCCACTGCCAACCGAAGCCAACACCCATTCTACCAACTCCTCGGTTTCAGGCCTCGGGATCAGTACCGATGAGTTTACTTTGAATTGCAGGCCATAAAATTCGGTGTAGCCTAAGATGTATTGAAAAGGCTCGCCGGTTTTTAGGCGGCTTATGACGCTGTTTAGTTTTTCAGATTGTTCCGGTGTGATCTCTTTTTCTGGAAAAGCCTTGATCTGTGCTTTGGATAAGGGGGTTATTTCGCTAAGCACCATTAAGGTAAGCGCCTCTGTTTCATGGGCATCATATATATTGCCAAGCCCATGTTTAAAGGTATCAAATACATCCTTAATAGTTTTCATGCAACAAAGTAACATAAAAGCTACTTTTGTACCATGCCCGATCACGAAATATATATGCGCCGCTGCCTGGAGCTTGCCGAAATGGGCTTGGGTAATGTAAGCCCCAATCCCATGGTGGGCGCTGTCATTGTGCACGAGGGCAGTATAATAGGCGAGGGCTATCACCAAAAATATGGCGAAGCACATGCCGAAGTAAACGCGGTGAACCAGGTGATGGATAGGTTTGACAATTATGCCGAATTGTTAAGTAAATCAACCATTTACGTATCGCTTGAACCATGCGCGCATTATGGCAAAACACCGCCATGTGCCGATCTTATCATCCAGCATCACATCCCCAATGTGGTGGTTGGCTGTCGCGATCCGTTTGAGCAGGTGAATGGCAAGGGGATTGAAAAATTACAAGCCGCAGGTGTGGCAGTAACTATCGGTATACTGGAAAAAGAATGTAAATGGCTTAACAGGCGTTTTTTTACCCGTGTGCAAAAACACCGCCCGTACATTATATTAAAATGGGCACAAACCGATGATGGTTTTTTTGCGCCGGATGATGGCACTCAGCTTTGGATAACCGGGCCGGAATCACGCAAGCTGGTGCACCAATGGCGGGGCGAGGAGGATGCTGTTTTAGTAGGCACCAGTACCGCAGCCATTGATAATCCGCAACTGAATGTTCGTTACGGCAATAGTACATCGCCAAAGCGGGTGCTTATTGACCGGAAGCTGAAGCTGAACCCAAACTTAAATATATTCGATCAATCTGTTGAAACACTGATATTTAACGAAGTTAAAACTGAGATTGATGGTAAAAATAAGTATATAGCATTGGAAGACTTTGACCGTTTTGTGCCGCAATACATTTTGTACCAGCTATACCTGCAGGATATTCAATCGGTAATTATTGAAGGTGGCGCGCATACGCTAAATACCTTTATCGAAGCCGGTTTGTGGGACGACGCGCGTATTTTTACGGGCAACACTATGTTAAAAAATGGTATACCAGCACCGCTTATTAATGGTAATATTGAAGAAGAAATTTTATCGGGAACGGATCGTTTACGTATATTAGTGAATGGCTGATCGGGTTAAAACTTAACTGGTCATTCACAACTCAAAAAATCGACCTATGATCTACGTTTTTTTAAGCATTTGCTGCAGCGTTGTGGTTTCTATTTTGTTAAAGCTGGCAAGGCGGTACCAGATAGATATTTTCCAGGCCATAACCTGGAACTACTCCATAGCTATTTTGCTTACCTGGATATTTCTTAAACCGCAATTACATAACCTGCATGCCGCGCCATTTTATATTTATTCATTACTGGGTTTATTGCTGCCATCGCTTTTTGTGGTGATAGCCATATCGGTAAGATATACCGGCATAGTACGTACCGAAGTAGCACAGCGTTTATCGTTATTCATCCCCATCATAGCGGCTTTTTTGTTGTTTGGCGAGCAGGTAACGGCGTTGAAAATTATTGGTATCGGGTTGGGTTTCGCAGCTATCATCTGCTCTATTCCGTGGCAAAAGGACAGGTATAAAACTAAAAAAACACCTTCAAACGCATGGGTATACCTTTTAGTGGTGTTTATTGGGATGGGTGTGATTGACATTTTGTTTAAGCAGATGGCCTTATTCAAAGGTGTATCATACCCCACATCGCTTTTCCTGGTATATTTTATAGCCTTTATTCTAGCGCTCATCGGCCTGGTTTATATGTTCATCACAAAAAAATCAAAATTCTCATGGCCACATATTATGTTTGGCTGGATACTGGGCATAGCTAATTTTGGCAACATATTATTCTATTTAAAGGCACACCAGGCGCTGGCCAATAACCCATCAATAGTTTTTTCGGCCATGAATATTGGCGTTATTGTATTGGGCGCTTTTGTTGGGCTATTGATATTCAGGGAAAAGCTAAGCCGGCTGAATAAAGTTGGTATAGTACTGGCTATCATCGCCATAATAGTGATTTATTACCCACAGATATTTTAATGCTGTTTGACGATACCTACCTTACGATTGAAAAGCCCGTTGAGGGGATTTTCCGTGATCGCGGCAGCAAGTTCATGGCGTTTGCCTATCCTATAAATTCCGAAGCTGATATTAAACCGGTACTTGCCCGTTTAAAAGCAGATCATCCCAAAGCCAACCACCACTGCTGGGCTATGCGTTTAGGGACTGACCGTTCGGTATTCCGTATCAATGATGATGGCGAGCCGTCGGGAACTGCGGGCAGGCCCATATTGAATATGTTGCTTTCGCGCAGCCTCACCAATATATTGGTTGTAGTGGTGCGGTATTTTGGTGGTACCTTACTTGGTGTGCCGGGGCTTATAAATGCTTACAAAACCGCCACCGAAGAGGCACTAAATGCATCGGTGATTATTGAAAAAACGCTGAATGACGTTTATACCATTAAGTTTGATTACCAGCAAATGAATGATGTTATGCGCATTATTAAGGAGGATAACCTTGTTGTACTTGAGCAGCAGTTTGATAATGCCTGCATGGTAAAAGTTGAGATAAGAAGAACGCAGGTAAACAGGAGTATAGCGAAGCTGGAGAAAATAGAAGGGATAGTGATTAAGCTAAATATAATAATGGATTAAGACGCATTAGGCGCTGATGTAGATACCGTCATGTTGCGTACCTACGGCACGTAACTTTCGAATACATCTTTTCTACCAATATATAACCCCTACGGGGCTTCTATCTTAAGCAATATCAATTTAAAATGCTCCATAGGAGCAAAAATATTGGTAGAAAAAATATCATTGGCAGCCTTTTGGCGTGCCGTAGGTACGAAATACCGCGGGATTAGGCACCTGCGACCTATATATGCATTTGTAACACACGTAACGTTACGCTATGAGCTACAAGGGCTTGTATTTTTAGCATTTTCTATACTTTTTTATGCCCGTATTTTAGCTTTAAATACTTACTTTAGCCGTATATGCAATCTTTTGAAATAGACAAAACCGACCTGCTGCGCCTTAAAACCGCGCTTGAGGCGGATGATGCTGAATTACAGAAGGTTCTGAAGGAGTACCATCCTTCGGAGATTGCAATGCTGTTTGAAAAACTGCCGCAGGAAGCCAAGGAAAGGATCATCAATATTCTCCCAACTGAAACCGCTTCGGAGGTTATCTCTGAAATGGATGAGGAACACCGCCCGGGAGAGCTGCTCATCAACCTGCATCCCGAAAAAAGATCGGAGATAATTGAGGAACTGGATTATGATGATGCTACGGATATTATTTCGCAACTGGATGAGGACGAGCAGCAGGAAATATTAGAAGACCTTGACCAGGATGATGCCGACAGCATCCGCGCGCTGTTAAAATACGACGAAGATACCGCGGGTGGTATCATGAACTCCGAGATCATCAAGGTAAATATCAATCTTGATAAAAAGGAGGCACTGGATGAGATCATTCGCCAGTCGGAAGAAATAGAAGAGTTTTACACGGTTTATGTAGTTGATGATGCTGATATTTTAAAAGGCATATTATCATTAAAAGATGTTATCAAAGCCCGCACAAATGCCAAGGTAAAGGACATCGTAAATACTGATTTTGTATATGTAAAGGCAGAACTTGACCAGGAGGAGGTTGCCAAATTAATATCGCAATATAACCTAACTACCATTCCGGTGGTTGATGATAACCTGAAGCTGTTGGGCCGCATTACCGTTGATGATATCATCGACGTAATGGAACAGGAAAACACCGAGGATATATTAAAGATCTCGGGTGTATCAGAGGACGAAGAGCTTAGCGGTAACTGGAAAGACGCGGTTAAAAGCCGTTTGCCATGGCTTATTATCAACCTCGGTACGGCTTATCTCGCGGCATCCATCATCCGCCATTTTGATGATACGGTTGCACAACTGCCCGTGCTGGCAGCTTATATGACGATTATTGCCGGTATGGGGGGCAACTCTGCCACGCAGGCCTTAGCAGTAACCGTTAGGCGTATTTCGCTTACCGACCTTAGCGATAGTCAAGCCTATAATACCGTTTTTAAAGAGTTTTTGGTTGGGATGATCAATGGCGCAGCAAATGGCCTGATCGTGTTTTTTATAGCCCTGTTTTATGATGCCGACCCATTGCTGGGCCTGGTTTTGTTTTTAGCCATGACGGGTAACCTGATTGTAGCAGGGTTAACCGGTGCATCCATACCATTGATATTAAAAAGGGTAGGGATCGATCCGGCGGTGGCATCATCCATCATTATAACTACCTTTACCGATTGTGCAGGCTTTTTATTGCCCTTATGGTTCGCGACCAAGCTTTTGCTGCCGCGTATCCAAATGGAAAAGCATTTGCAAAATTTAAAACACATGCAATTATTACAACATATACAGCAATTGCAACATTTGCAACACCTGCACCATTAATATTGATAAGGATCTTAATACAAATTCAACATTACAAACTGAATATAAATGACCGAAGTAAAATACAACTGGACAAAGGAAGAAATATCAGAAATATATCACAGGCCATTGTTAGACCTGGTTTATGAAGCCGCTACCGTGCATCGCGAGAATAAAGATTATTCAGAAGTGCAGATCAGCTCGCTTATATCTATCAAAACAGGTGGTTGCCCCGAGGACTGCGCTTACTGTCCGCAGGCGGCGCGTTATAATACCGGGGTTGATGTGCATGCCATTATGCCTAAAGAGGAAGTTATAGCAGTAGCGCAAAAAGCTAAAGATGGTGGCGCGTCAAGGTTGTGCATGGGGGCCGCATGGCGCGAAGTGCGCGATAACCGCGATTTTGATAAGGTGATTGATATGGTGAAGGCCGTTAACGAAATGGATATGGAAGTTTGCTGCACCCTGGGCATGCTTACTGAATCACAGGCGCAACGCCTTGCCGATGCCGGGCTGTATGCCTATAACCATAATTTAGATACTTCAGAAGAAGATTATAAACGCATCATTACCACCCGTACTTATGACGAGCGACTTAAAACGCTGGAGCATGTACGCAAAGCTAAGATAACGGTTTGCAGCGGTGGTATTATAGGTTTAGGCGAAACGGTTGCAGACCGGATCTCGATGCTGAAAACATTATCAAACCTGCCTAAGCACCCCGAGTCGGTGCCTATTAACGCATTGGTACCTGTGCAGGGCACACCACTGGCCGATCAGCCGCGGGTTTCTGTTTGGGAAATGGTGCGGATGATAGCTACCACACGTATTATCATGCCTAAAACCGTAGTGCGTTTATCTGCCGGGCGGACAGAGATGAGTGTGGTTGAACAGGCATTTTGCTTTATGGCAGGTGCTAATTCAATTTTCGCCGGAGAGAAGCTGCTGACAACCCCAAACCCATCGTTTGATACCGATATGGCCATGTTTGAGTTGCTGGGTTTAACACCACGCAAGGCATTTAAAAACGGCAGGCCGGGTAAGGAACTGGAAGCGATGAGTATTAATGAAGTAATCTAAATACTACACCTACACCCCACTATACACGCGTCATTGCGAGGAACGAAGCAACCTCACTGGACAGGTATTGAGCATGCATGTCGCTTGCTTGTTTAGTGGGGTTGCTTCGTTCCTTACAGCAATGACGTGTGAAGGAGTTGATAAATACATCGATCAAACATCCGCTCCAAGCAACCACCGCCAGGCCCAGCGGGTGGCAAGGTTGAAGCCTTTCCATTCATCAACAAACTTGATAATATCCTTTAAACACTTTTCGGCGAATTTCTTTTTGTAGTTATCATAAGCCAGTTTGTAAACCTTATCAGGGTTTTCCACACCTATGCGCTCATAAATTTCCTGCTTTACATACATGGTACGGATAAAATAAATGTTTATCAGGATCACATAGCTATACAGCGTGCGTTTGATATATCCCGCTTTTGCGGAATAATTCTTTAATAAGGCCTTGGTAAAAAGTATGTGGCGGCCTTCCTCAATATTATGCAGCTCGAACATTTTGCGCAGTACCTGGTACACCTTAGGGTTTCTGCGGGCATAGTTGCCGTACACATCGGTTACCAGTTCAACCGATACGCTACCCATGAACAGGTAATCGGCAGGTAGATATTTATTGCTGAATTTGCCCACAATTTTATGCATACGGGTTTGCGGCAGCGGATCGCCGCCTAATTTGGCAATGGCCTGTGTAAACATTTCCTGGTGGCGGAATTCCTCTATCAGTTCGCGCAGCAAAAACTGGTGCTCTACATTATCAGGCCTTAAAGTGAGCATGTGGCGGGTCATAAACAGACAAAACAGGCATTTGCCCCAGGCGTAGGAGTAAATTACCTGTACCAATTCATGCCGACCCAATTCCAGCTTTTGGGTGGGGGTGAGGGTATCGTAAATATCCAATCCTTGTAAGGAAGCTAACAGTTCAGGTAAAAATATTTCGTCGGGTTTTGGTTCTTCCTGCCACGGAATATAGGTTTCCGGCATCAGTGGATGTTCCTTGCTTATTTTTATCAGTCGCTCTATTTCTTTTACATCCATAATGCCATCAATTAATACAATAACGTTATTTTATCCTGAATGGTTGCTGAAAATAATAAAACAGTGTCATTTCGAACCTGCCAGGGCTGGCACGTGTAAAGCGCAGGTGAGAAAACCTATACAAGCGATACATACCGTTGCTTTTCGCTTGTATAAGTTTTCTCACCTGCCCCTGCAATTTCCAACGCGTAGGTTCGAAATGACATTTTTATCTATTTACTCCCCAATCAATCCACGGTTTTTCTCCATCGGCTTAATATCAGGCGCATGGCCCCTGAAATCACTGAACATTTTACCATATTCAATGGTATTGCCCCGTGACAATATCATATCACGAAAACGCTGGCCGTTCGCCCTTGTTAAGCCGCCATTCTCTGTAAACCACGAAAAAGCGTCATCATCCAGCATTTCTGTCCATAAATAAGCATAATAACCTGCTGCATAACCATTGCCCCAAATGTGCAGGAAATAGCTTGACCGATAGCGGGGCGGCACTTGCGGCAGGTTTAAGCCTGTTTTTGTAAGCGCTGCCATTTCAAATTTATCGGCATCCTGCAAAGGTGCATCTGCCGAAAGCTCGTGCCACTGCATATCCAGCGAAGCCGCGGCAAGCAATTCGGTTAAGGCATAGCCCTGGTTAAATTTGGCTGCTTTTTTAATTTTATCAACCAAAGCCTGCGGCATAGGTTGCCCGGTTTTATAATTAACGGCGTAATGTTTAAATACCTGCGGATACAAGGCCCAATGCTCGTTAAATTGTGATGGAAATTCCACAAAATCGCGGGCTACATTGGTACCTGATAGGGTTGGATATTGCTGACTGGCAAAAAAACCATGCAGCGCATGCCCAAATTCATGGAACATGGTGGTTACATCATCAAAACTGATGAGCGCGGGCTGACCGGCTGCAGGTTTAGTAAAATTGCATACATTAAATATGACAGGTTTTGTGCCCAATAATTTCGATTGGCCAACCATGTTATCCATCCAGGCACCACCCGATTTATTGTCGCGTTTAAAATAATCGCAATAAAACAAACCTATTGTTGAGCCATCCTTATCTATCACCTCAAAAGTCCTTACATCTTTTTGATAAACCGGGATATCGTGTCGTTCCTTAAATGTTAAGCCGTAAAGCTGGTTAGCGGCATAGAATACACCATTTTGCAAAACATTATTAAGCTCGAAGTAAGGCTTAACCTCGTTCTCATCCAGGTTATATTTTTGCTTGCGCAATTGTTCGGCGTAATAGTTCCAATCCCAGGGCTGTAACTTAAAGCCGCCTTTTTGTGCATCTATTACCTTTTGAATATCTGCGGCTTCGTTTGTAGCCTTCGCGGTAGCGGCGGGTACTAATTGGGCGAAAAATTTATCAACCGCATCGGGTGTTTTAGCCATTTGATCCTGCAATGTCCATGTTGCAAAATTCGCGAAACCTAACAATTTGGCCTTTTCGGCGCGGATCTTCGCTATCTGAACTATGGTACTCCTGGTATCGTTCGAGTCGCTTTTTTCGGCGCGGTTCCATGATGCTTCGAAAAGCTTTTGGCGGGTATCGCGGTTGCTTAACGATTGTAATAATGGTTGTTGGGTAGTATTTTGTAAAGCGATGAGCCATTTGCCGGTAGCTTTATTAGCCAAAGCATCCTTTTCGCCTTGCGAAAGCCCGGCCAGTTGCGTGGTATCGTTTATGGCTACACCCCCTGCCTTTGCAGCCGCAAGCAATTTATTGGTGAATTTGGCGCTCAGCGAGGCTTCCTGCTCATCCAGCTTTTTAAATGTTTCCTTATCAGCATCTGATAACTTGGCGCCAGCCAGCACAAACTGCTGGTAATACACCTCAACCAACCGGGCCGATTCCGCATCCAGTTTTAGCTGGGCGCGATTATTATAAATGGTTTCAATACGTTTAAATAATTTGCTGTTTAAGTGGATGGTATCCTGGTGCTGGGCCAGCTTTGGGGCTTCATCTTCCTGTATTTTTTGTAATATGCTATCGGTATTGGCACCTGCAAGGGCACCAAAAATGCGGTTCACCCTGGTTAAAAGCACCCCGCTTTTTTCCATAGCTACAAGGGTATTATCAAAAGTCGGGGCATCAGGGTTATTGGCTATCTTTTCAATTTCGGCCAGATGTTCCTTCATGCCCTGCTCAATGGCGGGTTTAAAATCAGCATCTTTTATCTTATCGAATGGCGGTGCCTCATAAGGCAGCGTGCTTTGGGTAAGTAAAGGATTTGATGTTGAATCGGTATTACCGGCTGCCGACTGGCCGCCTTTGTTGTTACAGGAAGCTAAAATTCCTATAATTGCCACAACGGGCAAGAAGAATAGTTTTCTCATTTGGGTTCAATTAAAACGATGAAATTACGAATTTCCTATATATTGCGTTGTATTAATAACAAACGCTAAAAAGTACTATTGTTGAGTATGAATTTTAATAAATATAGAAAAGTAAAGAAATGCAGCTATGCTTTAATTGTACTCCTTGCTGTATTAAATTGCTCCTGTCACCGTGTAAAACCACAGCCGCAATCGCCGGTAGATAAGCCCATATCTTTCAAATCGATAGCAAACATCCCGTTTACCGAGGTGCACAGGCGCTTATATACCGGCCTTTCCTTTGATAAAAACGGTTACCAGGCCGAGCCATCATATAAAATCACCTTTTTAACTAACGACTCGGCGACTATTTACAGCCCGGCCAAAAAGCGGTTCTTTAATTTTTTAGTGTTTATGGAAAAGGATTCCATTTTTGATGTGGCAGGCTCATTTTTTAAGCTGATGTATATGAATAAGGATAGCTTGAAGCTCCAGGTGCTTGAGGTGGAGAGCGATACCGCGCACCTGACACGATCATTAGTTTACATGACCTTTTATGCCAATAACTATATAAAGAACGTGCTGCATACCGATGCCGCAACCTTAGGCAGACCCAACAGGAGGGATACAGTGTTCATCAAAAACAAATCGGAAATAGCCAATAAAATACCCGACAGCGCTTTTGCCGCACGGCAGCCGGTAACTATCACAAGTAAAAGCCCGCTAGTAACCGTTCAAAATAAAACCGAAGTGCAGGATGGCTTAAATGAGTTCGACGCGGACGATGCCTATATGAGCCCCGAATTTGATATTAATATTAACAAGGCTTATGAGAATTTCAGCTATTCGTTCGTGATATTTGTTGATGATAAAGGGCAAATGATTTTCGACAGGTCGATAGATTACATCATGCCGGAATACAAGGCATCAACCATACAAACCCTTAAGGGGATAATAGATGGCTACTTGAAATTTTATTTATCGGTTACGCCGGGCAGTACATTAGGGATAAGGCATACCAGCATAGTGATACTTAATGTGGTGGGCAGGAAAGGGTAGCCGGGAGTTAATTTTTTTTTCACTAACAATTTAATTTGCCCTGCGCAGTTTAAATACTAAAAATATTAGTATTTTTACATCATGAACGTGGATAGGATAACAGAGAAATTAAATATTTTGGCTGATGCGGCGAAATATGATGTATCATGCGCATCGAGCGGCAGTAAGCGCAAGAACGAGTACAAGGGCCTGGGTAATGCCAGCAACGGTATTTGCCATAGTTATACCGAGGATGGGCGATGTGTATCGTTATTAAAAATTCTGCTAACCAATCATTGTATTTTTGATTGCGCTTATTGTGTATCGCGCAAAAGCAATGATATTCAGCGTGCCGCGTTCACGGTGCAGGAGGTGGTTGACCTTACCATTAATTTTTACCGTCGTAATTATATCGAGGGCTTATTTTTAAGCTCGGGAATTTTTAAGGATGCCGATCATACCATGGAGCGACTGGTACGAATAGCCAAAAAACTGCGCACCGAGCATAATTTTAACGGATATATCCACCTTAAATCCATTCCCGGGGCCAGTGATGAGTTAATGCGCGAAGCAGGGTTATATGCTGACCGTTTGAGCGTGAATTTGGAGATGCCTACCGAAGAGGGTTTAAAATTGCTGGCGCCCGATAAAAACCGTAAGGACATGATAGACCCGATGAGTTTTTTGAATAAGGAGATCATCCAGCGGGCAGAGGAAAAAAAGCTGTTTAAAAAAGCGCCTATGTTTGCCCCGGCAGGGCAAAGTACGCAGGTGATCATTGGTGCTACACCCGAGAACGACCAGCAGATATTACAAACCGCCAGCCATTTTTATAAAGCGTTTAACTTAAAGCGGGTTTATTACTCGGGCTATGTGCCTGTATTGGCAGATAAGCGTTTGCCGGGTTTAGATACATCTGTGCCTATGGTACGAGAGAACCGGCTTTATCAGGCCGACTGGTTATTACGCTTTTATGGTTTTAAAGTAAATGAGATCGTAAACCCTCAGCAACCTCTGCTCGACCTGGATATAGACCCCAAATTGGGTTGGGCTATTCGCAATATGCAAGCCTTTCCAGTGGATATTAATAAGGCCGACTTGCAAATGATACTGCGTGTACCGGGTATAGGTATGCAATCGGCACATAAAATTGTTAGCGCGCGCAAATTTGCCAAACTAAGCTGGGATCAGTTGAAGAAAATAGGCGTAGCTATAAACAGGGCAAAATATTTCATCGTTTGTAAAAGCAACGAATTTGAACGGCGCGATCTTACGGGTACCCGCATAAAGCAATTTATTTTGGCCGAATCCAAAAGTAAATATTTAAAAAGCACACCAACTCAGTTAAGTATCTTTTAACCGGAAATTATACCTAATAGATATGACCAGGCTAATATATGACGGTACATTTGAAGGTTTACTAACGGCCATATTTGAAATTTATGAACGTAAATTAAACCATGTAAAAATGGAAAAAGGCGAATGGTACACCAGCGCACTTTTTGAAAACCTGATAAAAGTTAATACCGACAAAGTACGCGCAAGCAGGGTATTAAAGGGTTTGCGGCAAAAATTATCGGCAGCAGGCATACAGCGCTTATACATTGCCCACATGGCCGAATTGGAAAACGAGGACGATATTATAGTTGGCTTTATAAGGTATGCATTTGATACGCCTGTAAATATTGAGGAGAATTACGGTAATAAATATGTGATGCGGATATCGGAAATTGTGGGAATGATGCGCCGCGAAAAGCACAGGATGGAGGCTTTTGTACGTTTCCAAAAATTAAAAGACGATAGCTTTTACGCTGCTGTTGAGCCTGATTTTAATGTGCTGCCCTTGCTGATAAAGCATTTTAAAAGCCGTTATGCTGATCAGAGATGGATCATATATGATATAAAACGCAGTTACGGTTTATATTATAACATGCACGATACCGAATTTATTTCGCTTGAATTTTCAGCTGCAAGCCATCCGGGTAAGGTGATAACCGCTTTTTGCGAGGATGAGGGAATTTACCAGCACCTTTGGAAAAATTATTTTCACAGTGTGAATATCCCTGCCCGTAAAAATACAAAGCTGCATTTGAGGCATATTCCCAAGCGTTACTGGAAACATCTGACGGAAAAGATCTAAAATAAATTAAACTAATAGAAGAAATACCCAGATGTTAATGATCGGGATATTCAACGTTAAGACCCACTCTTTAGAAGAGGCGAGATAAAGCTAAATCAGCACTAAAAATCAATAAATTCAGCCAGCATTTAACAAGAAAATCTTAATGTTTTTGCTTTTTGGGAATTTTTTTTAAAATAAAATTTTTGAATTTGGCAGCCACTTGTGCATAACACAAATTGTTAAAAGGTTAATAACGCTTAAGCAATGCAAGCTAAACCTATTATGAATCAATCAGGATGCTATGTTAAAAACCCTGCTTTGTGTGTTAAAAAGATGTTAATAAAAAACAAAAAAAATACTTGTGAAATCGTGTACGTGTCCCGATATTGAAATCATCAAGAACGACGTACTTTGACAGGCCTTACAGGAATAACAGGAAAGTGAATCGGGGAAAATCTTCGGACAACCTAAAGATCACGATACTGCCTGAGTACCACAGGATGGAAAAAAGAAAGCTACAGAAGCGGCGCAAGCCAGGGATGTACACCACAGGGGCGGTGCAAACTACCCGGACAGGTAAACGATCACGCAGGTGACGCACGGAGCACGCAAGTGACACCGACCCACAGGGAGACGCAAGTCGCCCAGAGCGGAACGATAACTTTTGGACTATTGAGGTCAACTAAATAAGGCATTGCGCTGGTTACCGTAAACTACGGAAGAAAGTAACACAAACAGCGTAACAGGCGCTTTAATTACCCAAAGCCCGCGAGGGCTAAGGCGAAACAGCCCGGTCAGCTTACACAAAACTTGATTGCACCCTGAGGGCTATGGTCAGCAGGAGGTAGAAAACGGAAGTTCAAATCGAAAGAGGCGGCTTCCGTTTTTGTTTTATATGGAGTTTTTCTATGAAATACATCTAAATGGAACCTCATACCTTTAGCTTCCCGACTAATCACTAATCTCCAACCACTAATCACTATTTTTCGGCACAAAAAAGCTAAATTAGCAGCCTATGCAAAACGGCAAAGGCAAAACAGACAGTAAGAAGAAGATATTTGTTTTAGATACCTCGGTTATCCTGTACGATCATAACGCCTTTGAAAACTTCCAGGAGCATGATGTAGCCATACCTATACAAGTATTGGAAGAGCTGGATAACATGAAAAGCGGCAATGATACCCGCAATTTCGAGGCGCGCAGCTTTATCAGGTTGATAGATGATATTTCGCGCAACGGCCTGGTTAACCAATGGCGGCCATTGAATGGCACAGGCAAGGGCAGTTTTAAGGTGATCATCGATACCAAAAACATTGCCGCCGATGCTGCCGCTATTTTCGGTTCCGAAAAAACTGATCACCGGATTTTAAATGCCGCTTTAGTTTTGCAGGAAGAAAATCCTGATAAAAAGGTGGTGCTGGTATCAAAGGATATTTGCCTGCGCCTCAAAGCCAAATCGCTTAACTTATATGCCGAAGATTATGAAACCGGGAAGGTTAAAAACCTCGACGAGCTATATACAGGCAAAACTACCTTAAATAAAATAGCCGATAAACTGCTGACCCAGTTAAACAAGCACAATGCCCTGCCGGTAGATGCCTTTGATATGCAGGCGCAAACGCATAACCATTTTTACATTTTAAACGGCAAGAACAACTCGGTACCTGCATTTTATAATTCGCAAAGTGCGCAGTTGGAAAAGGTGACCGAGCAGCCTATATTCAACATCTACCCCAAAAATATGGAGCAAGCCTTTGCCATACATGCCCTGCTGCACCCTGATATAAAACTGGTTACCATACAGGGCAACGCGGGTACGGGCAAAACCCTGCTGGCCCTGGCCGGTGCTTTAGAGCAGCGCAAGCATTTCAGGCAGATCTACGTTACACGGCCCATCGTTCCGCTAAGTAATAAGGATATAGGCTTTTTACCGGGCGATATCAAATCAAAGATCGACCCCTATATGGCGCCAATATGGGACAATCTTAAATTTATTAAAGACCAGTTTGTTGATGATGAAAAAATGCAGGCCAAAATTGATGAGCTGGTAACCAACGATAAAATATCCATAGCGCCGCTGGCCTTTATCCGCGGGCGTACGCTGAGCAAGATATTTTTTATAGTGGATGAAGCCCAAAACCTTACCCCGCACGAAATAAAAACCATCATCAGTAGGGCAGGAGAGAATAGTAAATTTATTTTCACCGGGGATATTTACCAGATAGATACTCCGTATTTAGATGCTGAAAGTAACGGCTTGAGCTATTTAATAGATAAAGCAAAAGATCATCCGCTATACGCCCACATCACGCTGCAAAAAGGGGAACGCAGCGAGTTGGCAAATCTGGCAACGGAACTTTTATAAACTTTATGAAAAAACTTATAGTGCTTTTTATTTTTACTTCTTTATCACAGTTTGTATTTGCGCAAGTTAAAGTAACCGATTTTACAGAACCAGTATTAAAGGGACATGTAAAAGAGGTAACGGAACTCAATTTTGCCGGCATTAAGAGCATTAATGTAGATACTTCAGCTTATTCATGGAAATCGATCAGGCGGTTTGATGAAAAAGGTAATTCCACTATAGATTACGACTATGTAAGATTTAACGGCGGCACACCTATAAAATTAAAAAATAGGAAGTATATACAGTTGGGGATCGGTAGCCAACCAAGTAAATGTGTTTATACCTACTTGGGCGATACGTTGATCACAAAAACTCAATATGCAGGAAATGATACAAATTCATCCACAAAATACCTTTACAAATACAATAACGGGCTGGAAACAGAATTTGATACTTATATATCCAAAACTAAAATACTTGCAGCGGCAGTCGATAAATTTTATTATAAATATGATGAACATGGCAATCGTACAAAAGAAGATCAGGTTAATCCTGCATATGGCCTAATGACGAGTGATACGCTTCTTTACGACTCCAAGAATCAGCTTATTGAACGGCGCTCAAACCCGGCCAAATTCAAGGAAAGTTTTAGAACCGTTTACCAATACGACTCATTAGGTAATGAGATCATCAGCACGTCTTATGATAGCAATGGTGTTAAAGAAAAGGAACTTGTAATCTCATACTATGGAATTGACAGTAATAATAATTGGTTAATAAAAGTTACAGGGAACCTATTAACTATGCGCTATATGAGCTATTATTAATATAATAAATCTGTCATATTGAACTTGGTTCAGCAACCACACCACCTGCGATTAAAATGTTTTGTCGTGCTGAGCGACAGCGAAGCATCTATTATACTAGCGGCAGGCTACAAGCGCTTGGTTAGAATGCGGACAGATCCTTCGCTGTCGCTCAGGATGACAAAATTAAAGAAGTGTTATGCCAACTCACAACCAGCGAATAGTAAAACATCAGGCCAAAATATTCTCCGACACCCGCGCAATATCCGTACTTATCTTATTAATAAACCCCAACTGGTCGCGCAGTAAGTTATCGTCAGGTATCAATTCTGGTTTTTTAGGGTTGATATCAACCTCTATTGGTTTTTCAGGCGTGAGGTCTATCTTTTCGCTGCCCAGTTTTTTACCTGTATCATTTAATATAGCAAGGCTTTTTTTGATGGATTTGGTGATCTCAGGCTTTAAACTGTGCATGGTTTTACCAATAATTTCTGATGCTACGGTAGCGATATAGGATGATAGGATATGGTTTAGCACCACAAATTTATGTATCTCTTTTACGTTCTTCTGCTTGCTTTTAGGCTCAGAGGTCATCCGCTCAAAGGCGGCAGACAGGTTGCCCGATTTTACAAAAACATCCTTGCGTGCCAGCTTATATTCGGTAATATCAACCGCTTTGCCCGAAATGCTTTCGGCAATTTTTGATAAATAGGTGATGTTGGCACAGATCACTTCGCGCAGGTTTTGCTGTATCAGTTCAAACTCCCACGACGGGAAAATAAGGTAACTGGCCGCGAAAGCTATTACCGAGCCGATAATGGTATCGGTAATACGCTCCTGTACAATGTGGTTTACCCCTAAAAAGCTGAATAATATAAGAATATAAGGTGTCATGAACAATACACTTACCACATAGTTCAATCGTAAAAAGCTATAGCAAGCCAGCATAAAAAATACCAGGCAAATAAATTCGGCGGTTTTGTCATGAACGAATATCAACAGTGTAATACCTATTACCCCGCCACAAATGGTGCCGATAAGCCGCTGGTAATTACGCTGTTTCGACAGGCTGAAACCAGGTTTTAAAATAACAATAATGGTTAGCAATATCCAATAACTATGGTGCCCCGCCGAAATGGTTTTACTGGCAATAAACCCTACCAAGCAAACCAGCGATACCCTTAAGGCATGTTTAAACGCTGCCGAATTGAATGACAGGTTATCTGAAAATATATGAGGGGCATAATCCTGTTGGGTAACAAATTTCGAGTACTCGATCTTCCTGCGGTTCTCAAATAATAAACGCGCCGAATCGGAATTATAATAGTTATAAATGCTGGCTATCTTCTGGTTCATGTCGCGCAGGTTGATCAGTATCTTTTTTAATACTAAGTTGCTGGTTTCATGCGCATTTGTGCCTATAGCGTCAATTTTTACTTTAAGATGCTCCAGTTGCGGGTTAAAATCCGCAGGGTGTTTATATTTTGTATTGGATAGTACGATGTATGCAGCGTTATCCACTTCATCAGCCATTTGCTCAATAATATGGGCTACATCGGTTAATATACCCGTGTCCTTAAACTTTTCCCTGATATAGGCGTAGTCATAATGAGTAGCCATGATGTTTTCATACATATCAATCAGGTCGACAAAAGTAAGCACCAAAATGCGGCTGGCGCTGGTTGATTCCCTTACCAGCAACCTGCTTTTAAACAGCATTTCCCTTACCAGATCCTGGTGCTGGCTAACCTGTATCTGCTGCGATACCAGTTTACGGTAATTATCATCAATATCAGTATCCGGTAAATAAAACGCGGCCTTTATCCGCAAAAATTTGGCTACATCGCCTATGCTTTCGCCAAGCGCCTGCTGCGCGGCACGATAGGGCCTTATCCCAAAAAATACCAGGCTAAAAAGCATGTACCATATACCGCCCGATAAAATAATGGCGCTGGTGCCTATTACCTCGGCAGGTTTTACAGCCTCATCCATCATCAGTATCATCACCAGCAAAGCGCCGGTACCAACTGCCGCGGCACGGTTGCCATATACCGTGAACATGGAGAAAAGGAAGGAAAATACAGTTATTTCGAGCCCTAAGGTAAAAATATTAAGGCGGGCAAAGCCTGTAACTGCGGCCACAACAAAAACACACAGGTTACAAATAGCCATAGCATTGCGTTTATGCATCAATGGCCCCGGCGTATCAACCCCGCTAACGCACAGCGCGCCTAAGGACATATCAACCCCCAAACCAAACTGGTGAAATTGCACCATGATGAGCGAAGGCAGCAAAACGCCTATGGTTATGCGCAGGCCATCGGAAAAATACTGACTGTAAAAAAAGTTTTTAATTTCCCTTAGCTGCATGTGGCCTATAGGTTATAAATTAGATGAACAAATTTAAAAAATTTAATTGGATGATGCGTTTATGATCATATTATCATAAATAGCCTGTAATTGTTAATAAATATTCAATTTTTTGCAGTTTTTAGGATTAAGATCATTAAATTCACGCCTTTAATGCGACCTCGTTAAATACACCCCGGAATTTATGTTCATTTTCAATCTGCTTATATGTCGTCCACATTAAAACTCAGCCAACGAGAAACCGCTTTTAACCACGAGGTTGTTGCACGGTTTGAGTTGTATAATAGTTTATTCCAAACGCTGCCTTTTTACCAGGTAAAGGAAATAGGTATTTTGCTGCCGTTCTTTAGCTCGCATTGCGAAAAGGGCGCTATCAACCAGCAATCGCCAAAGGAGATCATCGAGTCATTTTTTGCAAAGTATGTACCCGATATCGATCATAAGGAACAGCTAAACAGGCTATTCCGTTTTATACAATATATTGAGCGGCAGGTGGTTTTGTTTGATGCTATTGAAGATTCATCATTCAGTAAAATTGGCCGTCCCGATGATTCAGGCTCATTGCAAAGCCTGTTGCAGCAAGCCGCTATCAGCGATGGTGCAAGGGATGCCATCAGCCAAAAACTAAAAGATTTTTCGTTAAGGTTAGTACTTACCGCGCACCCCACACAGTTTTATCCCGGTACGGTATTAGGCATCATGACCGACCTTATCGAAGCCCTGAAAATTAACGATATAAACAATATTGATGTTTTACTGCAGCAATTGGGTAAAACACCATTCTTTAATAAAACCTCGCCAACGCCTGTAGACGAGGCGGTTAGTTTAGTGTGGTTTTTAGAAAACATATTTTATCATGCCGTTGCCGGTATACAATCAAAGCTGGAAGAAGAGTTTGATATAAACCTTGCCGATGATCACCAGGTTTTGGAGCTGGGCTTTTGGCCCGGCGGCGACAGGGACGGCAACCCCAACGTAACTACCGAAACCACGAAGGCAGTCGCCCGCTTTTTAAGGCAAATGGTATTCCGGTGTTATTACCGCGATTTTAGGGTGTTGAAACGCCGCATCACCTTCAGGGGGTTTGGCGATACGATATTGAAGCTTGAAAAACTGCTCTATCAAAATGCCTTTAATCCAAAGGAAGATCAAAAAGACCTGCAGGGCGAAATACTAACGCTGCTGCAATCGGTAAGGCATACGCTCATCAGTAATCACGATAGCTTATTTGTGGATGTTGTTGAAGGCCTCATAAGAAAAGTTAAACTGTTTGGCTGCTATTTTGCCGCGCTGGATATAAGGCAGGATAGCCGCATATTGCGCGATGTGTTTAAATACGCTGCCAAACAACCCGGTGCTTATTTAGGCGTTGTAAAGGGTTATAATGAGTTGGATGAAGCAGGCAAACTAAAAAGCCTGTCGTTTAACGAGGCTGATTTTAAATGCCCTGCTGATGCCGACGATATGACCCTTGACACCCTGAACACCATCAGGCTGATGAAGGAAATTCAGAAAAGCAATGGCGAGAAGGCCTGCCAGCGTTTTATCATCAGCAACTGCCAACAGGCATCGGATATATTACAACTTATCGACCTGTTTTTGTGGAGCGGCTGGAAAAAGGAAAGCCTGACCGTTGATTTTATGCCATTGTTTGAAACCGTGAACGACCTTACGCTGGCGGCTGAGATCATGGAAAAGCTGTACACCCATCCATTTTATAAAGAACATCTGGCCAACCGGGGCAATCGCCAAACTATCATGCTGGGGTTTTCTGATAGCACCAAGGATGGCGGTTATCTTATGGCCAATTGGTCGATATATAACGCCAAGGTTGAACTTACCTCCATGGCACGCAAGTATGGTATCGACCTGGCGTTTTTTGATGGCAGGGGAGGCCCGCCCGCCCGTGGCGGTGGTAAAACGCACCGTTTTTATGCTTCGATGGGTGATGAAATTGCCAATGAGCATATCCAGCTAACCATACAGGGCCAAACGGTAAGCTCTCAATATGGGTCGATTGAAACGGCGAGGTTTAATATGGAGCAGTTGATCAACGCGGGTATCGTATCAGAATTATATCCCAACAAAAACGACCAGTTAAGTAAAAAGGATAAAGCATTGATCGCTGGGATGGCGGGCGAAAGCTATAAATTGTTTATGGATCTGCGGCAGCACCCTTTATTTGTTGATTACCTGGAGAAATTCAGTCCGCTGAAATTGCTTTCGCGCATCAACATTAGCAGCAGGCCAACCAAACGTAATCCCGGTGCCCAATTAAAGCTGGAAGACCTGCGGGCTATAAGTTTTGTAACCTCATGGAGCCAGTTAAAACAAAATATCCCCGGTTTTTATGGGGTAGGTACAGCGTTGAAGAAGATGAAGGATGAGGGTAGCTGGGATGAAGTAAAGCAATTGTACGAGTCGTCAGGTTTTTTTAAGACGATGCTGGATAACTGCATGATGTCTATGTCGAAATCGGATTTTCGCGTTACTGCTTATTTGCAGGATGATAAAAAGTTCGGAAAGTTTTGGCTGATGCTAAAAAACGAGTACGACCTTACCAAAGCCATGCTGATAGAACTGGCAGGCAGCAAAGCGCTGATGGATGAATACCCGGTTGAAAGAAGATCGATAGCTATACGCGAAAAAATTGTACTGCCATTAGTAATTGTACAGCATTACGCGCTGCAATGCCTTAATAATGAGCAAAGCGACGATGAACTTACAGAAGTTTATGATAAACTGATCATACGCACCGTATACGGTATTGTTAACGCCGGGCGTAACCTGGCGTAAATCTTTTAAGTCGGTAAAGTCGGAAAGTCCGTAAGTCGGAAAGTTTTAAACATTTTATGAACTTTGATTTTATTTTAGTCTTTCCGACTTACGGACTTTCGGTCTTTCCGACTAAGGATAATTTTTTTGCGCCATTATTGGCTTATTACTAATAAATTGATTTGTTTTGCATGAAATTATTAAACCACCTGGTTTAATAATTGTTGATAGTTTAATTTTAACATTTATATAATGAAAAAACTTATTTACCCGGTATTGGGCTTAGCGTTTGTACTTTCGGTACAATCATGCCTTGATAATAACAGAGCTAAATATTATAACGAGAAAACACTTGTTGATGATGGAGGCGTATCGCTCATTAAAAACGGGCTTGAAGGTGGCATGACAGAAATTGCTGCCTCGAAATTAGCTGTTACCAATTCCAAAAACCCGCAGGTGGTAAGTCTTGCTCAAATGATGATAACCGACCATACCAAGGCTGATAGCACTTTAAAATGGATGGAAAATGATAAGCTGATCACCGAAAAAGATACCATAAGCGGTGAACACCAGGAAATGTTAGATAGCTTAAGCAAAAAATCGGGTGCCGATTTTGATAAGGCCTATATAGCCATGATGATCCATGATCACAAAGAAGCTATAGAGTTGTTTACCGATGCCAGCAGCGATAAAAACCAAACCATACAGGATTTTGCTTCCCAAACATTGCCAACCATTCAAATGCATTTGGATAAAGCAAAGGATATTGAGTCATCGTTGAAATAAAATAAAACGGGGTGCTGAAATAAATTCAGCTTCTTATATCTACACATGTCATTTCGAACCTGCACGCGCCGGCAATAAACAGGGCAGGTGAGAAAACTTATACACCCAGCATTGCCAACCATGCATGATGTATAAGTTTTCTCCTCGCCCCTTACTCAACCCAAGTTGCTCGTCGAAATGACATGCTGTATTTAACATTAAAACAAACTTAACTGCTGCTGTACAGGCGGTTTAGCCCTGCCCATAACCGTACGGCCGCCGTACTTCCATGAATTGGCGCGTTCATCCTCAATTACCTTATCAAAAAAATCCTCGTTAGGTATAAAATCTTTTTCGGCATCCTGCGCAATTTTTGATAGCCGTTTTATCGCCTCATTTTTTTCTGATTGGCCTAACTTTGCTTTATAAACTGCGTTTTGCAAGGTGCCGATGGTTTCGTCGTAAACTTTTGTTGGCACTGGGAAAGGATGCCCATCTTTACCGCCATGCGCGAAGGAGAACCGCGCCGGGTCTTTAAACCGTGATGGTGTACCGTGGATCACCTCGCTAACCAAAACTAAGGATTGCAAAGTACGCGGGCCCAGGCCTTGCAGCAATAACAGGTCTTCAAAGTCTGCAGGTTGCTTTTCATGTGCCAGCCATAAAACCGCGCCTAATCTTTTCAGGTCGACATCTTTTGCGCGTACATCATGATGCGATGGCAATACTAATTTATTGATTTCCTTAAGCATGTATCCCGGGTTTTCGGCAGCTATCTGCATTACGCCCTGCCTTGTACCTCCGGCCTGTTTATCGGCCATATTTAAAATATAGCCGGTATTTTGCCCGTAGATAGAGGTATGCGGATCCTCCACAAACGAGGTTAGCGAATCCGACAGCCAGTGATACCGCCGGGCTGTTTTGCTATTGGCGCTCATCCCTTGCTGAATAACGGCCCATTTACCCGTATCGCTTAAAATAAAATTATGGGTGTAAAGCTGGAAGCCATCCTGTATGGCGGTATTATCCACCTTGGCGCTTAGCTTGCTGCATTTAACCAGGTAATTGCCATCAAGGCCCGTGCGTTCACTGATTTTCATCAGTTCATCGGGTGTTTGTTTGGAGTGCTTGCCTTTACCGCCGCAAATGTAAATGCCAAGTTCTTTGCTATGCGGGTTTACAGCCCGCTTTAACGCACCCATTACCGATGTGGTAATGCCCGATGAATGCCAGTCCATCCCCATTACCGCGCCCATGCTTTGAAACCAAAACGGGTCGCTTAATCGGCGCAGCAAATCGTCCTTGCCATAATCTATCAAAATATTCTCCACAATGGCCAAACCCAATTTTGCCATCCTTTCGGCAAGCCAAATAGGTACATAACCATAATGCAAAGGCAGATCCGCACTTCCCGAACGCTTCATGCTAACAAAATTAGCAAAATGGTTCGTAAATCAAAATTTTCACTCATGCGTCATCCTTGGCAGTCGCTCGGCTCCAGCCGGGTGACGAATATTAGCGGCATCTTGCCGCAGTAGGCCGGAGGCCTAATTATATTGATCACTCGGCTGGAGCCGAGCGATTGCGGGATTGCGATTTCGAAATGCATTATTTCAACGCCTCAAAACTATACTGCGCTGTACTCCAAAACTCATCCAGCGCGATGATGCGTGGCTTAAAAAAGGAAATAAGCTGCGGCCAGTCGGCGCGGTTATAGATGCTGACACCGCTTAAACTGGTGTATACGCGGCTGATGGTTTTGCCGTACTCATCTTTATCATGCAAGGCCCATGTCCAGGTTTCATTTAAAGAGGTATGGAGCATGGTTTTTAACTCAGTAAACTGTTCGAAAAATAGTTCCTGTATGCCGGTATCGGGATGGGTGATGTATATGCCTATGGTAGCGGATCGCTTATCGGCCTCCATTTTAAAATACAGGTGCTTGATGCTGGTTTTGTAATTTACCCAGTTTACTTTTAAGCCATCGGCAGATAGTTGCGGGGCGATGTATTGCCCGAAAACCGTCCAGAACGCCTGCCGTATTTGTGATGCTTCATCTTTTGAATACATGCTACTTCACGGCAAAATCCATGCTCAGTTTAGCATCCTGCGAATTACTGCCTAACAGGAGTTTATAAGTACCCGGATATATTTTCCATTTATGCGTAGCCATATCCCATTTTTGCAATTCCCTTACGGGGATATTTATCGCAACAGTTTGTTCATCGCCCTTGCTAACCGAAACACGTTTAAAGTATTTTAACTCCTTAAAAGGCATCCGGTCGATAGCTGGATATTCAATATAGGCCTGTACAACTTCATCTGCATCCATCGTGCCTGTGTTTTTAACTTTTATGCTTGCCGTTAAAATATCGTCAGGTTTATAACTAGTTTTCAGGCCGTCCTGCAAGGTATAGGCAAAAGAGGTATAGCTCAAACCAAACCCAAAAGGATATTGCACCGGGCCGTTATAATAGCGGTAAGTGTGGCCTTTTATGTTATAATCCTTATAATCTGGTACATTGCTTAACGATTTATAAAACGTGACCGGCAAATGCCCTGATGGCGATACCTTGCCAAACACAATATCGGCCAGCGCATTGCCGCCTTGTTCACCGGGATACCAGGCCAAAATGATGGCATCGGCATAGGGCGCAACGGCATCCACATCAATATCGCTGCCGGCGGTGATAACTAGGATAATGGGTTTATGCACATCGCGGCGCAGTTGTTTCATGTAAGCGATCTCGCTGGCTGGTAATTCCAGGTCTTTTTTATCACCACCCGAATTAGACAAAAAAGCATCGCCCGCCTCGCCCTCCAAAACAGGGGATAAGCCCATCACGGCTATAGTAACATTGGCATTGCTGGCTGCCCATATCCCGCCAAAATGGGTGGTGTCCTTATAATCGCATCCAAAATCATAATCAACACTGGTACCGGGGCCAACCGCGGAGGTAATGCCCTCAACAAAATTCACCACTTTATTGCTCACCCCATGATAATTGGCTATCATGGGATCATACGTTGCCGAATTTGGGCCAACCACCATAATGCTGGAATAATTGCCTTTGTTTAAAGGCAAAATATGATTGTCATTTTTTAACAGCACCATAGCCTGTTGAGCAACCTTACGTGCAAGGGCAATGTGGCTGTCGTTATGCACGCTGTCCGCGCCATAACCATGATACGGGTTAGCAGCCGGATCATCATAAAAACCGAGCTTAAACTCAGTTCGCAATAAGGTGATCAGCGCTTCGTCAACTTCCTTTTCGGTAAGTAGTTTTTGGTTGATAGCGTTGATCACATCTTCCTGTAAAACGGTGGAGCAATCAAGATTGATACCTGCTTTTATGGCTGCCGCCGCTGTTTCTACCGGACCCTTCAGGGTTTTATGGGTTTGGTAAACATCATCCAGCGCGCCGCAATCGGTTACTACGTGGCCCTTAAAGCCCCATTCTTTTCTTAAAATATCAGTCAGCAAGGTTTTGTTGATGGAATTTGGAATACCGTTTATGCTGTTATAAGCCGACATAACCGATTCAACCTTTGCATTAACAACCAATGCATGAAAGGCGTATAAATAAGTTTCGCGCAGGTCTTTTTCATCCACAATGGCATCAAAATAATCCCTTACAGCCTCGGGGCCGCTGTGTACGGCGAAATGCTTGGCTGTTGCCGATACTTTTAAATATCGTGGATCATCGCCCTGCAATCCTCTTACAAACGCCGAGCCCATGGTAGCGGTCAGGAAAGGATCTTCGCCATAAGTTTCCTGTCCACGGCCCCAGCGCGGGTCGCGGAAGATATTGATATTGGGTGTCCAGAAAGTCAGGCCCATGTATTGCAGGTGCCTGTCCTGCGCAATGGCGAGGTTATATTTGGCCCTTGCCTCGGTGGATATGACGGTGGATACCTGCTTTAGCAAGCTATCATTAAACGTTGCAGCCATGCCAATAGCCTGCGGGAATATGGTGGCCTCACCTGCACGTGCAACGCCGTGCAGGGCTTCGTTCCACCAGTTATAGGCGGGAATGCCCAGGCGTGGTACGGCCTGGCTGTTATAGCCTAATAATGATACTTTTTCTTTCAAGGTTAAGCGCGATACCAGGTCTTTTACACGGGCATCAAGCGGCTGCGTGGCATTTTTATAAATTAATTTATCCTGTGCCTGTAAGGTGTTAATTGTACAAAATACTGTTATACAACCAATAAAAAACTTTAAGCTACTATTCATAAAGGTAAAGCGAATAATAATTAATTTGATATTTTAGCAGAATACCAATGATAAGCAATATTCGCCATTCATAAGCTAATAGCCACCAATGAATTTACTAAAAAAGAGCATAGCGCCATTGTGTTTAATGCTGCTGCTAACAACCGGTTTATATGCGCAGCACGACTCAACGCTTTCTATCATTCCATACCCGGTACAAATGGTTAATGGTAATGGTGTTTTTGTGATCAGCGCAAAAACGTGTATAGTAATACCCGCCCGTGGTTTTATGAATGAAGCTACGCAGTTAAACAATCTGATAACGGGTGGCCTGGGTAAACCGTTACCCGTTATCCATACCGGCAGAACAGGTTCTATCAGCATAGTTTATGATGCCTCAATTACACAATCCGAAGGTTATAAACTGCAAATAAGCCCACAACATGTTATCATAAGCGCTAAAGAAGCCGCCGGAGCTTACAGAGCGATTGAAACCATAAGGCAGCTATTGCCAGCGGGCATTGGGACAGCGGGTTTTCATGCAACTAAATTAACGTTACCCGCGCTTAGCATATATGATTACCCTGCCTATGCCTGGCGTGGTATGCACCTTGATGTTGCCCGGCATTTTTTCTCCATCGCCTATCTTAAAAAGTTTATTGATGTAATGGCGCTGTATAAAATGAACAAGCTGCATTTGCATTTAACGGATGATCAGGGCTGGCGCATCGAGATAAAAAAATACCCAAAACTTACCGAAGAAGGTGCCTGGCGCACCTTTAACAACCAGGATTCAGCCTGTATGAACAGGGCGAAGGATAACCCCGATTTTGCCATCGATAAAGAACACATCATACAAAAAAACGGGAAAACGCTGTATGGCGGCTTTTATACCCAGCAGCAAATGCGCGGGTTGGTTGCTTATGCCGCGGCAAAATATATAGACATTATACCCGAGATAGATATGCCCGGCCACATGATGGCGGCTATTAACGCGTACCCGTTTTTAACCTGTAACGGCGAGAATAAATGGGGCGCGCTTTTCACCAAACCAATATGCCCGTGTAATGAAAGCACTTTCGACTTTGCCGAAAATGTATTTAGTGAGATAATGGATATTTTCCCGTCAGAATATATACACATAGGTGGCGATGAGGTTGACCGCAGCGATTGGGCTAAATCCGACGCCTGCAAGGCGCTGATGCAGCGCGAGGGCATAAAAGACTTACCGGCCCTGCAAAGCTATTTTATTAACCGCATGGAGAAGTTCTTTAATTCGCGGGGGCGAAAGCTGATAGGGTGGGACGAGATCATCGAAGGCGGCATAAGCCCTACGGCCATTGTAATGTACTGGCGCACCTGGGTGCCCGATGCGCCTTTAAAAGCGGTAAAGAATGGCAACAGCGTGATCATGGCACCGGGCAGCCCCTTATATTTTGATAACCCGGCTGATAAAAACTCTATCCCTAACATCTACCATTTTAACCCGGTACCTGCAGGCCTGAACGCGGATGAGGCAAAAAAGATCATAGGCGCGCAGGCAAATATCTGGACGGAGAATATCCCGTCTGAAAGCCGCGCGGATTATATGTACATGCCCCGTATGACTGCCCTTGCCGAGCTGTTATGGACTAATAATACAGCAGATTATGACTCATACACCAAACGCCTGGTGCTGCAATACCCACGCCTCGACGCGATGAACATACACTATCGCCTGCCCGACCTGCCGGGTGTTTTAGATAATAAGGTATTTATACAAAGCGATACCCTGAGCATTACCCCGCCATTAAAATATCTTACCATAAGATATACTACCGATGGTTCGGTGCCGCAAAATAGCTCGCCGCAACTGGGGCAACTTGTTATTACACAATCGCAGGTGGTTAAGGTGGCCGCATTTACGCCTACAGGTAAAAGGGGCGATATTTACAGTATAAATTATCAGCAACAGCAACCGGCAGCCCCACAAACGCCCGCAAGTACAAAACCGGGACTTACAGCCAGTTATTATAAAGCATTTTTTAACTCAACCACTAAAATACCCAACAACAATGCCGACAGCACATTTACCGCCGATAGTGTTTATGTGCCCGCATCGGTAAAAGCGCCAACGTTCGGCATCAGGTACAAGGGTTATATTGATGTACCGCAGGATGGCATATATACCTTTTATTTAACCTGTGATGATGGCGGAATTTTAAAAGTGGCAGGTAACGAAACGGTAAATAACGACGGGTTGCATTCGGCTATTGAAAAAACCGGGCAGGTGGCTTTAAAGAAAGGCCTGCAGTCCTTCGCGCTTGATTTTATTGAAGGTGGCGGAGGGTTTACGCTCAAATTAAAATATAGTGTTAATGGCGAAGCGCCGCGGGGAATTCCGGCGGCGTGGTTTAAAAATTAGTGTATGAAAAGGTTAATTGTTATCACGCTGCTATTTGCCGGCTTTTATTCATTCGCGCAAAATGCACCAAAGCCTTATGGCCCATTGCCAACAAAAACACAATTGCAATGGCAGGAAACGGAGATGTATTGCATAATACATTGGGGGCCTGATACCTATACCGGTAAGGAGTGGGGTAATGGCGATGAAGACCCGCAACTGATCAATCTTAAACAATTCAATGCCATGCAAATAGTAGCCGCAGCAAAAGCGGGTGGCTTTAAAGGTATTGTGGTAGTAGCCAAGCATCACGATGGCTTTTGCCTGTGGCCCACCAAAACTACGGAGCATAACATCAGTAAAAGTCCGTATAAAAATGGTAAGGGTGATATTGTAAGAGAATATCGGGAAGCCTGCGATAAGCTGGGCATGAAAATGGGCATATATTGCTCACCCTGGGACAGGAACAGCGCCCTTTATGGTAAGCCTGAATATGTGACCGATGTTTTCCGCAGACAATTGAAAGAGTTATATACTAATTATGGCCCCTTGTTTATCACCTGGTTTGATGGTGCCAATGGTGGCGATGGCTATTATGGCGGTGCAAAGGAAACGCGTACAATTGATAAATCAACCTATTACGGTTGGCCTGATACCTGGGCCATTGTGCGTAAGCTACAGCCTGGTGCTGCAATATTTGGTGATGTTGGCCCGGATGTACGCTGGGTTGGTAATGAAAAGGGCGAGGCCGGCGAAACCTGTTGGGAAACTTATACGCCACATGCACCGGATAGCGGCAAAATGCCGGGCAATGGTTACGTTAGGGATTATGAAGGCACCGAAGGCCAGCGCGATGGTAAATACTGGATGCCTGCAGAGTGTGATGTGCCGTTAAGGCCCGGATGGTTTTATCATAAAGACCAGGATAATAAGATCAGATCAGTTGACAGTCTGCTGAGCATATACTATAAAAGTGTGGGTCGGGCTGCTTGCCTTGACCTTGGTTTATCGCCCGACAGGCTTGGCAGGTTGTATCAGAACGATGTGGATTCGTTACAAAAGTTCGGGCGGGTAATAGCTCAAACTTTTTCAATTAATTTGGCAGCAGGTGCAACTTTAACAGCAAGCAATATAAGGGGCAGGAACAAGATGAAATACGGGCCGCGAAATTTATTGGATAATAACCGTTACAGTTATTGGGCAACGGATGATAGGGTGACAATGCCACAGCTTGTTATTAATATGCATCATGCCAGAACATTTAATGTTATACGTTTGCGTGAAAATATTAAGCTCGGGCAGCGTATTGAAGCTGTAGCAATTGATATCTGGCAGAATGGAAAATGGGAACAGATAGCCACTGCTACCAGTATCGGTGCCAACAGGCTGATACGTTTGCCACAAGATATATCTGCAACAAAAGTTCGTTTAAGAGTTACAAAATCGCCTGTTTGTATCGCTTTAAGCGATTTTGGGCTATATAAAGAAAATAAATAGCATGAGAACCAGCTATAAAATACCTGTATGGATATTCTTCATTATATCATCACTGAACGCATCCGCGCAAACAGCTTTATATGATACCACTACCAAGCCACAGCTCATCAGCAGGCAATTTACTTTTACCGAGGGTGCCTCGGTAGATAAAAAAGGCAATGTGTTTTTTACCGATCAGCCCAATAATAAAATATGGGAGTATGGTACTGATGGCAAACTATCTGTATTTCTGGATAGCGCGGGCAGATCGAACGGGATGTATTTTGATCATAAAGGCAATTTAATTACCTGTGCCGATGAACATGACCAGTTGTGGAGTATCAGCCCAAAAAAGAAAATAGAAGTACTAGTCACTGATCTGAACGGCCATTTGATGAACGGGCCTAATGATATTTGGGTGGATAACAAAGGCGGTATTTATATGACCGATCCATACTATCAGCGTGATTACTGGAAACGTACAAGATCCGACCTTGACGGTGAGAAGGTTTATTATCTGCCAAAAAACAGCCACCATCCTGTTGTGGTTGATAGTACGGTGAAGAAGCCCAATGGCATTGTAGGTACGCCCGATGGCAGGGATTTATATGTGGCTGATATCGGTGCCAATAAAACCTACAAATACACGATAAATAGCAATGGCACGCTTAGCAATCGTACACTGGTTATTCAGCAAGGATCAGACGGCATGACACTGGATGCGGAAGGAAATATTTATTTGTGCGGTAACGGGGTAACCATTTATAGCCCTACAGGTGTTAAAATAGGGCATATCGCCATCCATGAACCGTGGACATCCAATTTATGTTTTGGTGGTAAGTATAAGGATGTGTTGTTTATTACCGCGTCAACAGCAGTGTACACATTAAAAATGAATGTAAAAGGCATAGAGTAGCGGCGCAACATTTTGATGTGTTTTTTTCCGTAGAGACGCAATACTTTGCGTCTCTATGCTAACCATATGGAGACGCAAAGTATTGCGTCTCTACGGGGGGACTATTTTAAAGCCGGTATGCTTATCCTGAATGTCGAGCCTTCGTTTTCCACGCTTTCTACCTCAATTGTTCCGCCATGCCTTTGAATGATCTGCTTTACTATGCTCAGGCCTAAACCGGTCGACTGCTCGCCATGTAAACCTGTGCGGCCCGCTTTTGAAAAACGGTCAAACAATTGGGGGATCAGTTCTTTCGGAATACCCAGGCCATGGTCTTTTATCTCGATAATAGCATTGCCATTTTCTTTATCCAGGCTTATCTCTATCTTATCATCCGCATTTGAAAACTTTATGGCATTGCTAATTAGGTTATCCATCACCCTATGTAATTTTTCCCTGTTCACTTCGGCATATAAGGGTATGTAAGCACTGCTAAATGTAAAGGTGTTACGGGTTTCATTATGTATTTTCCAACTGTCGATTATCTTACGCACAAAAACATTAAGATCTACTTTTGTGGCTTCAATAACATTCTGATCGTCGTTACGGGCAGCCTCTAAAAGATCGGTAATTATGCCCCGTGCCTTAGCGCACGACGCTTTGATGATCTCGATATTATCGCGCGTATCGCTGTCAACCTCATCCAGTTCCATTAACATAGCGGTTGATTCTACCGCTGCCAGCGGGTTACGCAGGTCGTGCGCTACCATGCCCAAAACCTGGTTCTTAAAATTGGCGGCGTTCTCTATCTCTATGTTTTTTTCCTTAATTTCCAGCACCTGTTGATAGTAATTGGCCTTATAAGTATAAAAGTACCTGGAGGTTAAGTAAAAACCGCTAAGTAATATGATAGATATCATTTGATTATAAACCAGGTCGGTGGCGCTGGCCTGGCTGTAAATCAAAAGAGCGGTAAACACCGCCTCGATGCCTATAATGAGGATAATGGTTTCATAAAGTTCAAAAACACATACCACGCCTATAATTACCAGTGGAACCATATATAAGGTAAGCGCGTTGCTTGGGTCGGATGTAGCTATCAGGCTCGAAAAAACACCACAGGCAATAAGGTATATCGAAAAAGCGAAAATATACAGGGTATGTACGGCAAGGGCTTTCCTGTTTTGACGGTAATAAACAATTATAAAATAACTGGTGATGGTAAAAATAGGTGTTATAATAATAAACAGCCAATTGGTAAAGTTAAATTCCGGAAAATTTTCGGCTTTGGTAAGGCTCTCGGGGAACGTCAGGTAAAGTATGCGGATAATGATGTTTAACACCAAAAAAATAAGGCTGCAGGTACGTACCGCTATCAGGTTTTGCAACGTGTAATAGTTACGGTAGGCGGCCTTGTATTTAACAGGCATCTTATTTAAAAAAAGCTTATTCAAATTGCATGGTATAAGGTTGGGTAAAAATAGGGATTTTTTTATATGAAGTGATTAGTGACTTGTGTTTAGTGGTTAATTGACGCCATCAGGTTTTAACTAATCACTAATCACAAGTCACTAATCACTAAAAACGCCAAAAGGTCATGCATTTTTAATATCAGATGCCAATTTTTCAGAAATGAAGTATTGGTAAGTTTTTTGAGGACTATCAAATATGAATTTTAACAATTTTACCATAAAAGCACAGGAGGCTGTTCAAAAAGCTTCTGAGATCACAAGCGGCAACCAGCAGCAGGCTATTGAACCTGCGCACTTGCTTAAAGGTTTGTTATTGGTTGATGAGAACGTTATTACCTATTTACTGAAAAAACTGAACGTTAACCTTAACCGGTTAAATGAAACGCTCGACCAGCAGATAGCATCATATCCGAAAGTTAGTGGCAGCGATG
>Ga0302315_10000517_pt1 | contig 43557 bp, 30 predicted proteins | sample III_Palsa_N3_1_FD_200532 | JGI IMG/M metagenome (GOLD analysis project Ga0302315, IMG submission 200532) | Peat permafrost microbial communities from Stordalen Mire near Abisko, Sweden - III_Palsa_N3_1 | ecosystem: Environmental > Terrestrial > Soil > Palsa > Peat permafrost | place: Sweden...
GGAAATATCTATGAGCGAAACAACTCGCCGGGAGTTCCTGAAGGACAGCGCCTTCGCCGGTGCCGGAATCACCACCGGAGCCCTCGTCGAAGGCAATCTGCTCGCCGCCGCTCTCCCTTCCCAAAAGCTACTCTCCGCTGCCCTGCCCGCCTCATCGGCTCCACCTGCGGTCACACTCTCCTGGCTTGGGAATGAGACGCCTCTCGTGCCCGCCGGCATCAGCTGGGGAGTGCCCTTCGCACACGGTGCCGTCCAGCGCGGCGCGACCTTCAGGCTGACCGCGCAGAGCAAAGACTTACCCTTGCAGGCCTGGCCAATGGCCTGGTGGCCGGACGGCTCTGTCAAATGGAGCGGCTTCGCCACGGTCGTGCCCGCCGGACTGGCTGGTCCCATGACATTGTCCGCTGGTTCACCCGCCGCCTCCGGCTCGCTGAACGTCACCAACGACGGCAGATCGATCGTAGTGGACACCGGCACACTCAAATGCACCATTCCGCTCGCCGGCACCACGAACCTCGTAGACTCGATGGCGATCGACGGCCGTGTTGTCGCCGGCGCGGGGCAGCTCGTCTGTATCCTCCAAAGCGGCCCTGAGGGCACTCCGGAGGAGGTGCGCCCGCGTGAAAAATTTGTTAGCTCCATCAGAAAAGTCACGGTGGAGCAGTCCGGCCCGGTGCGTGCCGTGGTCAAATTCGAGGGCGTCCACAAAGGCGTGACCTCGGGCCGAGAGTGGCTGCCGTTCCATGTGCGGCTCTATTTCTACGCAGGCGAAACCTCGGTCCGGACGGTGCATACAATCTTCTTCGACGGCGACCAGGAGAAGGACTTCATCCACGGCCTGGGTCTTACATTCGCCGTGCCGCTGCGCGAGGAGATCCAAAACCGCCATGTGCGTTTCTCCGGCGAAGGCGACGGCCTCTGGTCCGAGCCAATCCAGCCGCTGATCGGACGCTCAGGCCCCAACCGCATCGTCACCGACGCCAGCGGCAACGACGCCTACCCCGCGCAACTGGAGGGCCGGCGTGTGCCTAACCGCGCGCAGATGAATCAACAGGCCATCAACATGGTCAGCAACTGGGCCGTGTGGGACGACTTCAAACTGGTACAGCTCAACCCCGACGGGTTCACGATCAGAAAGCGCACCAACCCGCAGAGCACCTGGCTGTTTTCGGCTGCGGGCAAACGCGCCTCGGGCCTCGCCTTTGTCGGCGACGTGAGCGGCGGCCTTGGCGTGAGTGTCAAAAATTTTTGGCAGTCCTACCCGGTAGAGTTACAGGTGCAAAATGCCTCCAGTCCCGTCGCCCGGCTCACCGCGTGGATGTGGTCGCCCGAAGCCGCACCGATGGACCTGCGGCATTACGACACGCGTGCCCACGGCCTCGAGGCTTCGTATGAGGACGTGCAGAAGGGCAACAGTACACCTTACGGCGTCGCGCGCACGAGCGAGCTAACCCTTTGGCCCACAGGCGAGGTACCCGCAAAAGCAGCCAGCGCCGCGATGGCGAAGACCGGCGCCGCTCTGCCCAGACTCGTCGCCTCGCCGCAGTATTACCACGACGTCCGCGCCTTCGGGCTCTGGAGTGTGCGCGATACCTCGACGCCGTTCAAAGCGGCCGTCGAAAGCGGCCTCGATGCCACGCTCAACCTCTACGTCGGCCAGGTGGACCAGCGCAACTGGTATGGATTCTGGAACTACGGCGATGTGATGCACTCGTTCGACCGTGCGCGGCATGTCTGGCGTTACGACCTCGGAGGCATGGCGTGGGACAACTCCGAGCTCGGCACCGATACCTGGCTGTGGTATTCCTTCCTGCGCACGGGTCGGGCGGACATCTTCCGCATGGCCGAAGCGATGACGCGCCACACCGGCGAGGTGGACACCTATCACTTCGGCCCGATGGCTGGCCTGGGCACGCGGCATGGGGTCACACACTGGGGTGATGGGGCGAAGGAGGCGCGCATCGGACAGGCCGCATTCCGCCGGTACTACTACTACCTCACAGCGGACGAGCGCACCGGCGATGTGATGCGTGAGGCGATGCAGGCCGAGAGATCTATCATCGCCTATGACCCCATGCGCCTCGCCGACCCGCCGCGCGCCGGTGATGAAAAACTGGTCGCGCGGATACGCTCTGGTCCCGACTGGCTCGCCATCGCCGGCAACTGGATGACCGAGTGGGAGCGCACCGGCGACACCCAATGGCGCGACAAAATCGTCGCCGGCATGAAATCCATAGAGGCTATGCCTCACGGCTTCCGCACCGGCAAAAATATGCTGATGGGCTTCGACCCCGCAACCGGGAGGCTCACCGCGCGCGACACCTCCCTCGGCACCTACAATCTTGCCGCCATCATGGGCGGCGCGGAGCTTATGTTTGAGCTCAACCTGAGCATGGACGACCCCGCGTGGAAAAAAGTCTGGGCGGACTATTGCGCGAACTCCGGTGCAAGCATCAGCGCTGGCAAGCTGCAGGCATACGCCTATTCTGTAACGAAGGATCCGGCACTCGCGCAAAGCGCCATCGCCACCGTGCATGGAGGCCACAGTCGCGGTAATCGCGTCGAGCCGCCCAACGCCCTCGCCCCAACCGACGACGGAACCGACACCAACGGCTCCTCGCAAAATAGCCTCAACGCCATCGCCGTGCTTGAGTTCTGCGCCGACGTACTCCCCACAGCCGCACCCGTCGGAGGCGGAGCCAATACATCGTCAGCAAGCAGTGCAGGTGAGTAGTCTCTGATCGCAGGTACAACGCGGCAACGGACCTTAGCGCACCGTTACGTCCCAGATCTTTGACATCCGGGACTTTCCAGCCGGCCCTTCAATATAAAGCGCCACGACGTACTGCCCCGCCTTCGCATAAGCATGGATCGGATACTGTTCCGTCGAACTCGTCCCATCGCCGAAGTCCCACTTCCACGCCGTCACCTTGCCCACGGACTCGTCCTCGAACGCAACCAGCCTCCGCTGCATATCCAGCACCTTAAAGCTCCACCGTGCCTCGATAGCCTTCACCAACTGCGGCTCCAGAGGCATCAGCCGGAACTCCCGCAGCAGCGACGCGTTGCCATACATCGTGTGCTCCAGCCCAAGGTTCCAGAAGCCGTTATTCTTCGCATCGCCGTCGTAGTCGATCACAGCCCACGACAGTCCGATGATCTTGTTTTCATAGAGCTTCGACTCCACCGCACGCTGCGGCCCCTCGCATCCCGCGTAGTCGAACGGCGTAATGTAAAACTCCAGAACATACTTCCCTGACTCGCCATGTCTGAAGCTGTAACTCTGTGCATGGTTCGCCCACGGCAGTTCCTTGTCCCACGGCTGGCATCCCCACGCCAGCGCCCAGTCCTTTCCCTCTGAAGGCGTAAAGATGTGGTAATTCTGCGCCTGCACACCATGCATCGAGAAGTGCGCGTCCCACTCGTCCTGATCGGCGTTGTTGCGGAACTGCGGCACCAGCGGACCGCCCGACCGGTCGCCATCGACCACAATCTCAAACGTATCGTTGTGTAGTCCGGGATCCGCAAAGTCCCAGAAGTTGTCATACGCCTCATACAAAAAGTAGAGCCGATTCAACCCCTTCACCCACCCTACCTTCACATGCACGTCCAGGTCCTTCGGATCGGGCGTCGCATGCTTCTTTTCGTCGTCGTGCATCTTGTCGAGCCCAATCGAGTAGCTCTCCGGCACCATCGCCCAGTCGCTGTCATCGCCGTCGATGCGCGGAATTCTGTCCGCCGGAAACTGGAACACCCTGAATATCTCAGCCGGAGGCTCTGTCGTGCCTTTTCGCTCCGTTCGCTGAATCGGCGGGGACTGCACTGGCCGCATCTGCTGCGCCGATACCGTCACCACGGCCATCATCCACCAGCCCAATCCCAGCCAGATCCTCATACAATCTCCACGGCTTTGACATCGGCACGCGCAGCCTCACCCACAAATCGCTCCATCTTCAACCCCGTACAATCACGCGCTTCGACTGCATGGCTGAACTCATCCTTTCGCGCACCGTCCCACGTCACCCTGCAATCTCGTAACGTCACATCATCCGCATGCTCCAGGCTGAACCCCGGTGTATCGTGCGGGACGATTCCTCTTCCCGCACCTACATCCAGAAACGTCGGCCGGTTGTCGAACACTCCGCCCTTGTACTTCGTCGTCCGCCCAAATGTCACATCCACGCGCTCCAGGACCACATCCTTCACGCGACTCATCTGGCTGCCCGAAACGCGCACGCTGTTCTCAGCCGTTCCCGTCACGTTCTCCACGCGGACTCCGTACAACCTGCCCAGCTTCGTCGTCTCGGTGCGCGGCACCGCCGTAAACGAAATTCCTTCACCCCGGCCCCACCACGGGTCCGAATAGAACCGCGAAACAAAAGTGATATCTCGAAACACAACATCGTGAACGTCGGCCTCATCCCGCAGCTGGATGCACAGACCGCGCGAACTCGTCTTAACCGTGCATCGCTCAAATCGGACATCGAAGATCTCCGACGTGGTCTCCGTTCCAATCTTCACGCCCGCATCCTGCGTCTCAATTACGCAATCATGCACGCGAATATGCGACGCCGGACCGTAATCCTTCTTCTGCCGGCTGGTCTTCACCACAATCGCATCGTCTCCGCTCACGATGTCGCAGTTTTTGATCTCCACATTCCGCGAGTGGTCAGGATCGATCCCATCGCAGTTCGGTACATCCAGCAGATTGCGGATCTTCACATGATCCACCAGCACGCCGTCGCATCCCAGCATATGCAGCCCCCAGTTCGGCGCCTCGGCAAACGTGATGTCCCGCACCTCAAGGTCCCTGCACCCCGTCAGCAAAAACATCTTCGGTCGAAACGCCTTCGGAATCCACCACTCCCCTGCGTCGTCGTACCGCTGCATAAACTCACGCGCTCTTCCCTGCACCGAACCCGTTCCGGAGATCGTCAAACCGACTGCGCCATCGGCCACAATCAACCCACCCGACGCGGTCGCCATCGCATCGCCGCCGGTCGACCCCGCAAGTCCGCCTCGATAGTCTTCCCGCCGCGTGCTCGCCAGCAGTTGTGCGTCGTCGGCCAGATGAAAATCGATGCCGCTCCTCAACTCCAGAGTGCCGATCACATACTTCTTTCCACCCCGGACCAACACCTGCGCCTTCCCTCCATGCGCCGCAGCCGCGTCGATCGCCCGCTGAATCGCAGGACTATCCAGCGTGTTGCCATCCCCCACCGCGCCATACTTTGCCACATCGAAGACCTGCACCCGCGGCGCGCGGCCCATCAACGGCCGCGCCACCGCCGCTCCAGCACACATCACCCCAGCCCTCAGGATCTCCCGCCTCGAAGGCCCGGTTCCGTTCCGTTTTTGCTTCATCAAATCCTCCAGAACAAACGAACCTCCAACAGAAATGACCTGTAAATTGCTTCGGCGCGACCGTCAGTTGAGACCGCTACAAACTCTCGGAAAAACTGAAGGTAAAGCTTATCAGAAACTATTTCCCAATTGAATGATCCTTGATATATAAATTTCAAGACTCAGAGAGACCGCTCACAATACCACCCAACGATGCTGACTCGGAATAACCTCCGGATAGATTCGCCTGGTCCCACGCAGAATGAATGCCCGGCCCGACTTCCTGCTATTGGAGTTGCCCACCGGCAAAATAAATCCCAAAACCCTGGCGTACTTCCTCCCACCACAACAAGCGTCCACAAATCACCACGTTGCACCACGCAATTCAACACAAATCACCAATTGACCGCTACGCAGGACCACCAACGGTTCCTCAATCTCCGCCATATCACTGCACTTCGTCCCGGCGTAAAGCAGAACGGCACCGGCCCCGTCAACTTTGACGAGAACAAGGCTAACCCTGGCCCAACCTGCCCAATCCGCTCGTTCTCAACAATGGCAAACCATCGGCAAAGATGTGGTGGACCAAAACGCCGTCTCGAGATCGAAGGGCTTGCAGGCTGATGGCGGGGATGTAGCATTCATCTTAAGTTCGCGCAGGTACAGATTACGTCGAAGTTGATGATCGTAACTAACGACAGCGCTACCTTCTGCCCCCCAGCAATTGCAGGGAGGGGAGCCAGGTTTAGCGCGGCGAGGGCGTCGGGATGAGCTGGATCAAAGTCTTTGAAGTCCTCCACGATGACCATCGGCGTTATCAGCACTGATGTCGCGTCACGCAGGCGACCTTCAGCGAATGGATCTGCACGCTCCTACAGAACTCCGACGAACGTAGCCAGGAGAGCTTCGCCCTTCGCTGCAGTATAACTACCCCCCGCATGCTAGCCTTGGGCTATCGCCACCTATCTGCCCGTCTCCTCCCGATCGGAACAACCTGCTGAGCCCCAGTCTGGCCTGAGCGCCCGTGACCTTGACGGTCATGAGAAATCAGGCGGTAGCCAATGCTGTCCAGGAAACAGCATTAGCGCATCCCAAGCGTCTGCGCTGAACGAAGCGGATGCGAATTTTCAAGTAAAGCCTTCCCGTCGAAAGAACGTTTGCTATCAGACGGAAGGCTTCTCAGAGGTCTCAAGTACAACCGATGCTTCACTCGTTAGCACGCGAAACGTAAACGTTTCCTGAAGGTAGAGCTTGACGACCGAATCTGTATGGCTAAGATAACCGATGGAGACATCCTGTCCAATGTTGAGCTCGAAGTCTCCGCCGCGTGTGCTCAATACGAAGGCACCTTCGATCGCCGGAGCCCAGATGATATCGCCATCAATGATGCGCTTGACGTGTTCGAGAACGGGATATCCGTGATCTCGTGTCTCCGCGAGTTCTGTATATGCTTTAGCACCGAGCAGAACAGAATATGGACCGTTCACACCGACGAGACGCAATTGGCTCAGCGCCTGAGCAACGGCGTCGGGATAGTCGCGTACGTCGGCAGGCAATATCTTGGTCGGATTGCTGGATCCTTCGCGGATGCCCTGGATGTTTGCTTTGCCATAGCCGTTGAAGATCGCGCGATCCTCTGCGAAGGCAATTGTTTTAGCTGCGTACTTAGCGGGCTGCCAATCAGAGTCGTCTGAGCCACGCTCAACGTCGTCTATAGCCTGGCGCGTGAGCTCAAATGGAACCCGTAATTCCACGAATGCCTTCACTTCGCGTTGTCTCGCGAGGATGTCTTCAGCCGGCGCGTCAATCGCGAGCAAATGACCTGTAGCGACTGCAGACAAAGCAGCTCCACCAGGAGTCGGCACATCCACGACTCGCCTGCCAGCGAGATAACGCTTAAGCGTGCGCGTCGTTTCCTCCTCGATCTGCTCCCATGCAGCGTCTGAGATTGGTGCTAACTCCCGATGGAGGTTATTCATGTCGTTCTCCTCTAAGCGATCCTATTCCAAGTGATGTATCGCGATTTTTTGGTGGCGCAGATGATTGTTCCGATTCCAAGGACGGCGTAGCGATTGTTGCGACTACAGGCTCTTCTTGACTAGCGCCATCAAGGAACGTTATTGACGGCACAAAGAACAAGCCGCCCGTTACCGCCAGGCTAAAATCCAGAAGCCGATCATAGTTGCCCGGCGGACGACCAACGAACATATTCTCGAGCATCAGTTCTGTAATGCGGGGTGTCCGGCAGTAGCCGATGAAGTAGGTGCCGAACTCGCCTCGGCCCGGTTGCCCGAAGGGCATGTTGTCGCGCAGGATTTTGACTTCCTTCCCGTTCTCCACGATGACCGTCAGAGCGGAATGTGCAGAGGTTGGCTTCGTGGTATCGTCCAGTTCTATATCCGAAAGCTTCTTTCGGCCGATGATGAGCTCCTGTGCCTCGGTAGAGAGGGCATTCCAGCCTTTCATATCGTGAAGATATTTCTGGACCATAACATAACTGCCGCCGGCAAACGGAGCGTCCTCGTCACCAACGAGCGCGGCCTCAAGAGCAACACTGCCTCTTGGATTCTCCGTGCCATCGACAAATCCGATGAGGTCCCTATCCTCGAAATAGCGGAACCCCTGGACCTCGTCGGCAACTTCGACTGCGTCGCCGATACTTTCCATAATCTGCGTCGCCAACTCGAAACATATATCCATTCGTCCTGCGCGGATATGAAACAGCACGTCGCCCGGAGTGGCTATCGCGTGGCGATTGCCCGCTCGGAATTCCCGGAAGGGATGCAGTTCTGCTGGCCGCGGACTGCCAAAGAGCCGGTCCCAGGTATTCGATCCGAACCCAACGCTACAGGTAAGGCCGGCATCGATATCGCGAAACTCTACCGCACGGATCAGTCCAGCCAGATCACCGCAGAACGAGCGCACAGCGGCATAACACTCCGACTCCGGCTTGATGGTAACGACAAGGAATATCGCCGCGCGCGTGAGCGGTCCGAGGACGGGCTGTGGAAGTGGAGCTGGATCTGGCCCTTTAGTCATCATCATGCAACTCGCATCGACCTTCTGTGTTTCGGCTCCATCCTGCCGTTCCTCTCCAATCAAAACTTCATCCCAGAGCCTACAGTATCACCGACGGGCAGTTCTCTGGAACACACACTTTGCTATCAGAGTTAGTTCGGCAAGTCGTGTTTGTTCAGAGAAGCAATTCAAGCGCATCCTTTTTTGCGGATGGTCATCCTCGTTCCTTGATCGAGATGACATAGTTGCGCCGCAGATCAACATAGGCTCGCCGACAAAGGAGTGCGGGCTCAGGTTGATCTGCCAAGTGGTATAGCCACCGAGTTCTTTCGCAACACCGGCAATCCAATCGAAACCATGCCCAAAAAACGCCAGGAGAATATTATGACGCCTTAAAACATTGGTCGACGCTGCGCTCGCCAGTCTCGATCAAGGTGAATTCGCAACTTTGCCGACACTTTCAAATCCGCCAATTGGAAGTCTACGAATCCGCTCGCAATGCCTTGCGCCCCCCACTTACGGAGTGCAGGACCTGCCGAGCGTTTGGTATGCGCTCTAGCCGCCAGCGCCGCCCGACAGGATCAATTCCATCCGGTCTGCCTGACTCCTCAACTCTCCGTTCAGCATCTCGCTTTCTATCCAACGATAAGTTCGTTCGAGTCCATCACGTAACCGGATGGAAGGCTCCCAGTCGAGTCGATCCAAAATCAAGGAGTTGTCACTATTGCGCCCGTTTACACCTTTCGGAGCATTCCGGTCATAGGTGCGTTTGAGTTTAATGCCTGCAATGTCCTCGACGATATCGACTAAACGGTTGATGGTCACAAGTTCGCTGGAGCCGAGATTAATCGGTTCGTCGATATTGCTATTCATAATTAGCTGAGTGCCGTGAACGCAGTCCTCGATAAACATGAAGCTGCGGGTTTGCTGTCCGTCTCCCCAGATATTGATCTCCCTGGTGCCTGACAGCTTTGCCTGAATGACCTTGCGACAGATTGCGGCAGGCGCCTTTTCACGTCCGCCGGTCCAGGTGCCGTGCGGTCCATAGACATTGTGATACCGGGCTACTCGGCACGTTAGTCCGAAGTCCTCTTCGAAGTGACGACACATTCGCTCACTGAACAACTTTTCCCAGCCATAGCCATCTTCCGGTAGAGCTGGATAGGCATCGGATTCTCGGAGTGGAGCCCCGTTCGGTCTGGTCTGTCTTTGAGCGTTATAGACACAAGCAGACGATGCGTAGAAGTACCTTTTGACTCCTGCTTCCTGGGCTGCCATGAGCATGTTTGTACTCGTCATTACATTTAGCATGCAGAGAGCTTTATTGTTTTCAATGAATCCCATCCCTCCCATGTCTGCAGCGAGCTGATATATATAATCAGCTCCCTCCGCCGCCGTCACGCAATTATTCCTTTCCATTAGATCGAGGGAAAGATTCTCAACGCCATCCGTTACCTGGTACCACTCTTCCAGCGGTTTCTTGTCTACCGCTCGGATCATTTGGCCGCCCTGTTGCAACAGGCCTTTGATGAGATGGCCGCCAATAAATCCTCCGGCTCCGCAGACGACCGTCTTTGGATTTTGGATGTTCATACGTAACTCCGACTTATGGAAATGAACGCTTCATATAGAAATCACTACCCGCGGTGAGAATGCTGCTTCCGCGGTGACCTAGGACCAATGTAGATAGTTGCCAATGGGACTTTGTCAAAACCGTGTCATTGCATTGTCATGAGGCTGTGGAGACATCGATGCCAGCCACGAGGTCCGTGGAGAATGTAAACACCAGCTTCTAACGACTGCTGCGGTGATACAACCAAGGCAGCTCTGCCTTCCGATTTGTAATGAAGGATTCGATGAACGATTGGAGGAACACTCTCCAACCAACTCTCGTGCTGACGAGGGGCCGAACTACCGCAAGTCGGCCTTGCAGAGCCTCTCCATAACGCGCAGTCGGAGCAGTGGAGCGTTAACGATCGTAGGGAGACTTGGAATTCGGGTCGTAAGCTTTCCCAAATTCATTCGTGTGAGGTATGGTTCCGGCGGACATCGACGGAACTTTCAAGGTGCCGAGATCAATAGCGTGCGGAGGAATATGTACCACACGACTTAAGCCGTTGAGGACTGACTGGGGGACGCCCTCGACCCAGAGATACACTTTGTAGTCGCCTGGCGGAATATTGCCAAGCGCGAAGGAATCGTTCGCATCAGCGACTGCATAAAGAGGCGTCGAGAGGGCTAGTACGACTGCACTCATCTCCGGATGGATATTGCAAAAAATATAGGAAACGCCTTCCCGAGAAAAGGTAACCGACTTGCTCGAACCAGCTTCATAGAGGCCGAGATCAAAACGTTTGCCATCGAATAATGAGAAGACATTATGAAAGAAGGGATCGGCGTTGGGAAACTGAACTGCAGCGCCAAGCGGGATGACCTGCAAGTGTGGGATAAAGGTACGGTTTTTCTGCAGTAGGGTGTAACGCCCTTGAGGCAAGAACGAAAGCGCAGGCGTTCCGGCCATCGGCTCCAGCCAAATGACAGCTGGCGCGGCTCGGTGCTTGCCCGGCTGCGATGAAACGATGCGAAGGCGCAATTCCGAGGCCTGATCAGGCAAAGGACGATTCTGCGCATACACAATTCCTGCCGTCAAGGCGGCACAACCAAGGATCCCGCAACTTAGACTCTTCTTTCTCATCAAAACTTGTATCCTGCGCCGATGCCGATGACATTGCTTTCTGCCGACACCCCAGTCACGGGCGTGCTTTCAAGGTGGCGATACTCCAGAGAAAACAGCAGATACGCACTGGGACTAAAGATCACATTGCCGGTATACGTTCGGTTTCGGGCGAGATTTTGATACATCGTTCCCCCCGGAACAGCATAACCGCGCAACTCCCGGCCAAATACGTTATCCACTCCGAAAGCGGCATTGAACTCCACTCGTTCGCTGATCTTTTCTTTCAGTTGCGACCACCCTCCGACGTCATCCAGCGGACGGAAGTAATAAGCACCAGAATCGGTGTCGACGCGGTACCCAAAGTCTTTGTAAGCCCCGCCTCCGAGACCTCCCAGCGCCTCTCCACGGTAGAAGCTCCCAGAGAATTCCAGACGCCCCGGTAAGAGCAACTTGGTATCGAGCGTACCGGCCCAGGCATCGAAGCGACGACCGAAAGGGCTGAGATGAGGAGCGAAATATCCGCCGAAACCGAGATGACTTCCTTCGTCCAGCTTCGATCCGAGCAACGCAATGCGAGCTTCCTCTCCGGGCCAGCGGCTCTTTTCCGCGGTCGTGGGGGATATCCCCGTCGCTGCCGCAGAGGCAGACACGGGCGACAAAGGAGCATCCCCAACATCTATCAATGCACCCTGCAGGCGAAGATTGTGCGAATCGGCGAACCCAAAATCTCGCGTCACCCCAACCTGAGGGTTCCACGTCCATAAATTACCAGACCAGGCAAGTGAAGGCTCGGCAACAGCTGTCAGGGAAGTTGGCGCGTCCGGACTGAAGATGGGACGATCGAGCGAGAAGTAAGCGTCGGTGTGCTGCCACTGTAGGCCCGCATGAGCGGTACGGAGCCGCAGAAGCGTGGCACTGCTCGTGTAATAGCCGGTGTAGTTCGCAGACGAACTACCGGCCTGCGGATTGCCATCGAAATCGATATTAAGGTCAGCATAGCTGCGAGCTCCGAACAGATGAGGGCCGCGGGCATCGAGGCCGAGCATTGTTTGCCGCACCGACGCCCCCGTGCTTCCGGAGCCTGGGATGGCTATCGTCGGCGTAGCCGCCATATCGACTTGCCTTGTATTAACAAACCCATTCAGCAGCAATAAACCAGTAATTTTTACTGGATACTTCGATTCGCTTTCTACTTTGGATTGCTCGTGAGTCGCGATCTGAGACTCTTGTATTGCCTGTCGATCCCGGAGATCATCAATCGCTGACGCCATAGCTTGAGATGCTTGAACCATAGTAGGGGATGATGCCGGAGGCAGATTAGGTGGCGCAGGAGGGACCACGGTTGATCCACCCTGAGCCATCTGACGCTGTAGCGCAGCCAGTTGCTGGCGCATCTCGTCTAGTTCGTGTTGCGACTGTTCCAGTTGGGCTTGTGTCCGTGTCATGGATTCGGTCAATTGTTGGATCTGCTCTGACAGACTCTCTTGATTTGTGGTCTGAGCGTCAAGAGTGTGGAACGACAATCCGCAACATACCGCAAGCCATAGCAGTACCCGCCATGGCTTGCGAAGCAGGAGCCGATGATGTCGTGTTGGCCTAAAACGGTAAGTTCTCATGCTCACTCACCTTGTCGTGACCGTTCGCCTGCGATCGATCTGATGCGTCCCGCGGCTGAAGCTCACGCGCAACTTTCATTTGAAAGATCGTTTCGCCAGAACAGCTCCTGAGGAGGACGACCTCCCCTCCATGCTCAGCAGCAATGCAGTAAGCCAGAGTAAGACCAAGGCCCGTTCCCTTCTGCTTTCCTTCGTTCACGAAGGGTTCGAAGAGACTATTGCGAATGTTGTCTGGAACGCCCTCGCCATTATCGATGACGTTCACAATCATATGCTCCTCCTGCACTTCGAGGGTCATCTCTACGTGGGCCGCTCTTCCATCGGCCCGAACGGCCTGGCAGGCATTGAGGAGGAGATTGCAGATCGCGCGTTCGATCTGCTTCCCGTCCGCCAGGATGGCGGTCTGCGCAGGATCGCCGTAATGCGTCACCAGCGATACCCTCTCCGCATCAGGATGCGCTCGGACCAGCGCAGCTGCACGTTCAAGCAGCGTTGCCATCAACTCTGGAGATCTCCTCACGCTAGCGCCGGTACGGCTGAAGATCAGGAGCGATTCGATCATGTCAGTCGTCCCATGCACCGCTGCGCGGACATCCGCGAAGATCTCCGCGCGTTCTGTTTCGGAGAGTCGATGGGATGCAAGAAACTCCGAGTTGGCATAGATCGCAGCGAGATAGTGCCGCAGATCGTGAGAGACCGAACTTGCCATACGTCCGATGGTCGCAAGCCGTTCAGACTCCAACAATGCCCGGTTCTTCTGCTGAATTTCGCTCCGCATTTCAGCAAACGCAGTGCTGAGCTGCCTCACTTCCTGGGTACCGTACCTAGGTATTCGATACTCTCCATCGCCGACGCCAAATGCAATGACACTTCTGGAAAGTTCTTCGAGTGGGCGAGTCAGAAGGTGCGAAAGAGCGATCATCAGCACTGTCCCTGATAGAAGTGCAAGGAGGCCAGCGCTCAGCACCATGCGGTCAATTCGATTGATCGAAAGCGCTGCCGGCTCGAAGGATTTCAGAACGACCAGCTTTAGAGGAGACGTGGCAGCTACGGAAAGATCTTCCGTTGCGGCAAGAAATCGGGTACTTCCGAAGTTCACTACCGAAGGGGACCCGGGAGTGCCTGAAAACAATCGGGGCTGAGTTGCCAGACTTGCCTGTCCGGAAGGGCTAAGCGTGCTGGCCACAACTTGGCCTCCGCTGAGAAAAGTTGCCTCGACCCCCGTGGGTTGGCTGATCTGCTGTACAGTACGTTCAATCGACACGCCGCTGATAACATATCCGAGCAGTGTGCCAGTGTCATCGCCACCAAAGTAAAGTGGACGCAGCGAACACACGTAGAGGCCTCGGCCATCAATGAGGTAATGTTTTTCTGGAGACGCCAATAGAGTCTTCAGTCCCTGCCGAAGCGTTGCATCAACAGGTGCACTTTTCGTATAAACGGCTACCACCCGCCCGTTCGGATATGCAAGCGCAAACAGATCGTTTCCACTGAGCTGCCAGAATTCAGTCGCTCCGTCCTGAATGGTGAGTTCATCGCCACTGGTCATCAGCGCCTTGAGAGTTGGGAGTTCAGCAAGAAGCGAATTCTCGCGCTCCAGTGCCCCTACTCTCTCGGCCTGCAAATTTTGGAATGTAATTACAGAATGATTGAGATCCTGAGACAGGTCGTCAGTCACCTGTGCGCGCAGACGATGACGGATGAGCAGCAGACACACGCACGTAACAGTCGCAATGACCAGAGCCATGGCAACTACAAGCAGGACATGTGTTCGAATGCCTTGCTTACCGTGAGTGCTGGCTGCCTCCATAGTGCCTTCGTCGTCCCGTCGCTGACCGACGCTAGTATTATGGGACAAATTTGTATCCTGCGCCATAAATCGTCAGCAGATGCTTTGGATTCGCTGGATCAGGCTCGAGTTTCTGACGGAGTTTCAGTATCTGGTTATCTACGGTGCGCGTTGTCGGATAGGAGTTGTATCCCCAAACCTCGTTGAGCAACAGTTCCCGGGTAAGCACACGGTCAAGATTGTCCGTGAAAAACCTCAACAGCTTGAACTCGTGCGCAGTCAAGATGACTGGAACTCCACTACGCCGTGCGCTCATGCTCTTGAAGTCGATCTCGCAATCCCCGAAACGAAAGACCGTAGCCGAGGCGGGCTTCCGTTGTCTGCGAATTGCTGCCTGAATGCGGGCTATGAGTTCACGTGGACTGAACGGTTTAGTAACGTAATCGTCTGCACCCAACTCCAGTAGCAAGACCTTGTCGACGACTTCGCTAATTGCGCTCAGCACCACGATTGGCGTCTCACTGGAGAGGCCCTTAAAGGTCTGACAAAGTTCGCGTCCGGAGATTCGCGGGAGAATAAGATCCAGAACGACTGCGAGAGGGCGTTCGCTGCGAAATAAATCAAGTCCAGTTTGGCCGTCACCGGCCACGACAACAGCGTAATGCTCCTCGATGAAAATTCTTCGGAGCACCTTCTGCATGCGCGGATCGTCTTCAATGATGAGGATGGTACCTAGAGTCGCCGACGGCGCTGTATCGAGTTCGATTGGTTCTTCCATTAAATCCATATCCGCGACCATAGCTTCGGACCTCTCTTCTATTCTGGTCGAACCGACTCTATATTTGCCAGCTAAAAGCTGAGAAATGACAATCGGATGACAATTGCGACCACTTGCATCTTCATGAGCCAGGTTGCGGCAGGTTCTGCTCTACGTTGCCGCGATAAGGCTCCATGAAAAGAGGAACCCGGGAGTCATGCGCAGGAAGGACGCTTTGTTCCTTGGTGAGTACACAAGTCTGAAATGACCGAAAAGGAGGATAAACACGGAGAAGCTTCATGATGGAGGTCTTGATTCGGCTTCCATCCCTGTCCTGAATCCAATTGAGATAGGAATGACTCGTACACCGTAGTCCTACGCTATGTGCAATCTCGCGGAGCTCTCGCTTTGTATATTCCCTGATGTGTCCGGGGTTGGTCGAGTAGAGCCGGAGCCGTTCATAAGGGTTGCATCCGAAAGCCAGCCGTAGTCGTTTACTGATATCAGCTGCATTCGGAGTTGTGCAAATGAGAATCCCCTTGTCAGTCAGCAGAGAGCTGAGGGCCCCGAGTACAAACTCCGGTGCGATACAAAGGTGTTCAATCACCTCTGAGAACACAATCAGCTCAAAGGATCCACACTCTGGCCAACTGGAAATGGTATGCGAGTTCAAAAGGTCGAAGGTGAGATGTGGGACGGTATCCATTTTGCTCACCTCGCGGTGGCCTCCATTATCAAGGGAGGGGTCCAGTCCCAGCGTGTGGATGTTTTGGTAGAAATTCAACAGATATGCAGTGAGTTCACTTCTCCCTATATCCAGTACTCGAGCGGAAGCGTCGGGAACTTGGCGTTGGCATAAGTGTAGGATGTCTGCAAAACGAGCTTTATGCATTTCAAGATATGTTCGTCTGGATTCGTGTCCGCAAGTTTTCGCTTTTTCGGCATCTGAAAGCTGAGTCAACCTATGCTCGACCTCCAGCTTCGAAGACAAGCTCTTTCCTGCAACCGGCTTGCCGTCTCTACGCATCGACGAGTACATGAGATGATCCTCTCAATGAGATAACCGAATACAGCTTCATATTGTGAACCATCAGCCTCTCAAAAATCTGTGGGTATCGCTGGAGAAGAGCTTCCAGAGTTCGTCCATTCGAACTGCTCCCTCGGGAACGTAACAGCCATAGGCTCGTTGATTGTACGGGCATGCTCTATCTGGAGACTCATCATCACGATCGTCCATAAGGGCAATGAAAGATCGAACGGCTCCGTGTCAGTCAGACCGCGTACCAGAATAAAAAGCAGGAAAGCGCACAAGAACGTTCTGAGAGGGCTGTCAGCAAGACGTCGGATTTGCAGATAGAAGCTGCCATAAAGACCGACCATCATACCAACGCCAACTATACCGTACGCATAAAACTGTTGGATTAGCTCATTGTGCGCGTGCCGCGCCTCGAAATCTCCGAAGGGTGGGATGACCTTCCATACTGAATGGAAACCATGTCCAATCCATGGCTGCTGAACCGCTTCGTCCAAGATCACGGCCCAAATAGTAAGGCGGCCTGTAAGCGTCTCGGGACTGTTCCCAGCCGACGCGTAGATGTCGAAATATGAAGTCAGAAGACTTGAAAATGCGATCCCGACGGCCACACTGGCAAGAACCAGCATAACTTTGGTCCTGCGACTCATCGATTTATCTCTAAGCAGCAGAAAAGACTCTGCCACAAGAAACGCAATGATCGATGTCTTACTGAGGCTACGCAGCAGCGTCACGCCTAGTATGAGCGCTGCTGTCCCCCATTTACCCGCCTTTTCGCGTATCAGATACTGGACAAAGAATAAGGCGAACGCACAGAGATAGCCAATTTGATTCGGTCCGAGCAGTTCCTCATCACCCAGACGGAGATCGGATTGTGCCGGCAATAGCCACGCGATGATGGCGATTGCACATGCACCCCAAATATATCCTTTCATCAGGGAGGTGGCGACTTCTTTGACAGGGCCCACCCGAAGCAGGAGAACAACCATCCCCACATCGGCAGCCATTGCACACCAAAAAACGATTGCCGCAGGTAAGGACGCTGTAGCGCTCCACAACAAGCTACAGCCAGAGAAGCTTAGGAAAAGGATCACCCAGCGGACGCTCGCGAGATGTAACATGCGTGCATCCTCTCGGCCAGCCACCCCAATCGACTGGAAGGCAACCAATAAGAGAAGGACAAAATTCAATACCAGGCCGATCTCAACTCCGGTCTCATTGTCCGTTCCGAGAAGACGCACGGAAAGAAGCATAATGAAGAGCCGGAAGGAAAAGAAGAATCCGACCATGAACGGCAGTCCTGTCGCTGCTGGCATGGTGGATTCTTGCAATTCTGGTAGACCGGGGTCCGTTCTCATGCTCTAGCTCTCATAGACAAGGAGTTTTAGACACTCACTCGCCTCAATGGGTGTACATATCCGGAGTGCCTTGGCTCCCTGCCGGGGGCAACCGGCGAAGGAAAACGATGATTGACCAGAGTTCGTCGTCGCTCAGCGTCCCCTTCGACCCAGGCATTCCCGACGGACGAATTCCGTTGTCCAAAATCCATTTTAACTGGCCGTCCGTATAGCTCTGAACATCGCTGGAAGCCAACGACGGGATCGGTGGCGAGGTGTGATTCACGAAGGGAACGCCTGTGTTCTGACCATCCATGCCGTGGCAAGCAACACAATAATGGGAAAATGCCTCTTTGCCGTCAGCCCAGGTATCGGCGTTGGAAGGTAACGGGTTCTTTTGGTCCTTGTTGCGTATGAAGATATGATGCTTCGCGTAGGTCACGGTTCTCGTCTCGAGTTTCCCTGGAGGGTCTGCCTTACAGCCGGCCAACCCCAGAGAAACGATTGCTGCAATGAGCACGATGATGTGACGCATCGCTACTCCACCACATGCAGCGTGAGCGTCATGGCTCCATGACCGGAACCGCAAAATACAGAACAGTGCCCAACGAAGTCGCCCGTCTTATCCGGTGTAAAGCTCAACTCAGCTGAACCACCTTTGTCGATCTTTGCGTTGAGGTTCAGTTCACGAAAGCGCAGACCATGGGCTACATCCAGGCTCTTGATAACGAGCACTACTGGCTGTCCCCTCTTCAAGGTGAGCTCGCCCGGCGTGTAGGCAAAGCGTTTGGCTGTCACTTCGATCCTCTGAGGCGCAGCCTGCGCCCTGACCATCCGGGGGAAGAACAGGGCCGCAGTGACAACCCCGACAAACAGAACCAGCAGCATCAACTTCGTTTTCATGAACTCTCCTTTAGATAGGCACAGTACGGTGCCGGCAATTCAACCTTAGCGAGATCGGACTACCAATACCACTGATTCGACCGTATCGGCCGGCCATATTCACCCTAGCTGGTCAAAGCGAATGAGATGTCATGCGCGGGTTAGTTAATTGTCATGATCTTGTTCTGTCTGGATATCAGCTGGTATCTCAAGAAGTGTCATGGAATCGCTACGTCTCCGACACGCACAGCATGCCGATCGCCCAGTTGGCGTCCAACCGTCTGACGCGGAGTGACTCTTATCGCTGAAACAATTGTCTAAGCCCTATAAGGTGTCCTCGATAGACGGCTGGCGATGAAGATCGCTGACAGGACAGAGGACCGTCAGCTGATTGACTGTGCGAGTAACGACATCATAATTATCATGCGCGAGAGATGGTGGTTACGGAAAGACGGCAAACCGCCTTGCATTTGATCGTGAAACACAGTGGTACTTGCCCTGTCTATGCTCGACAAATACGGTGTACACGTCATGAGGAAGAGTAGCCGTTGCGATCCGAGCGATACACGCTATTTTCACAAGCGGGCTTAGATCTCTTGTTGTCCTTCGTCGTGTCTACGTCCGGAATACGAGGATATTGCCGAAGCTTTAACGTCTGTAACATGACATTCCAAACGAATGCGGGATTATTTCGTAAGTACCGCTTCCAGAGGCGTCTCGGATCCTGCAGTAGTCGATGCATCCACTGCAGGCCCGCGCGTTTAATCCAATCGGAGCAATCGCGAATACGTCCGGTGTGATAATCAAATGCTGCTCCGACGCCCACTAATAAAGGCACCTGAAGACGATCGACATAGTGGGCCATGAAGTGTTCCTGTTTCGGGGTGCTCAGGCCTACCCACAGGATGTGCGGTTCCGATTCTCGTACTTGAGTGACGATCTCCTCCTCCTCTTCCGCGGTGAGGTCCCGAAAGGGCGGCGTATAGGTTCCAACAACTTGGAGACCTGGAAATTTGCTTTGTAGAGCGTCCTTCAGGAGCTCTGTAACTCCTGGTTGACCGCCATAGAGGAAGTGGCGATAGCTTCGCTCCACCGAGAGACGGCACATCTCCGCCATGAAGTCCGGTCCATACACCCGATCCATTTGGCCAAATCCCTGAAGGCGGCCGACCCATGACATGGGCATTCCGTCCGGGGCATTGATGAATGCATGGTTGAGAATATGCCTAAACTCCGAATCCGACTGAGCTTCCATTACTCCATGCACGCCGGTAACACAGATGTATCCCGGGTTCTCAGCCGCTATCCATCGGTCAGCCATATCGACTGCTATCCCAAGATTGATCGCGGATACGTTCACGCCCAACACATGAGCGTATTCCTGGACAAACATGGAATCAGACATAGGGTGCCCCTCAGCAGAGTAGCAACTGGAAAGCAAGGGGGATACGTCGGCGGACTCTGACCGGGATGGGGCAAGGGGATTCGTCATACTCCTCCTATTGCGAAACAGAGAGTGTGAAAGAGAATAGCCACATCCATGAAAAAAGTGCGGTTCTTGATGTAATAGAGGTCGTACTCGATATTCTCGTGGATGGGAAACGCTCTGTCGGCGCTCAATTGCCACAGGCCAGTCAATCCTGGGATTACCTGCAGTCTGCGCCGTTGCTGGACGCTGTAGCATTCCACGATAAAGGGCATCTCCGGTCGTGGACCCACTAACGACATATTTCCCAGAAAGACATTGATCAACTGAGGTAGCTCATCCAAACTGGTCCGTCTGAGAAATCTTCCGAGCCTGGTGATTCGAGGGTCGCTCGATTCAGTGGGAGAGATGTTATATCTCAGCGCGCTCATATGCATCGAACGAAATTTATAGATATCGAAGATTTCTCCATTGTGTCCGACTCTCTTCTGCACGAAAAGAGCGGGACCATCCGAACCCAACCGGATCAGGAATCCGATCAAGCATAAAAGGGGAGATAACAAGAGCAGGAGAAGCGAAGACAACGCGATGTCCACTACTCTCTTCGCCAAGGCATAGTGCCACGTGATGCTAGGCTCGATCGTGGATGCGAGCAGCAAGCCATCGACGTCAATCGATCCCGCCCAATGCCTCTCCGGCGTTGCCAGGCCGGGAAGAAAAGCGACCGGGGCGCCCGCTTGGTCGGCGATACGCATGACTTCTGTGAGCTTCTCGAAAGAAGCATCGGGCATGGCCACGATCAGCAGATTGCATCGCAAGGACTTCAACAGAACAGAGGTAACAGGCCCACATTGCACCGGAACCGATTGGCAGCGCCGGTATCCCAGCTCGAACATGCACTCATCGGCCGGTACAGAGTTATCACCAACCACGGCCACCGGACGAAGTCCCAGTCGCGGTGAGTAGAGAAGCGTCGATGTAAGGCGCTTTCCGGCTTCCCCAGCCCCACAAATAACGACGCGTTCTACGCCGCAACCCTTGGCGTGCAATCTGCGAATCATTGAGGAGAACATCTGCTTTTGCATTATCAACAAGAGTGGAGTCACCCCCAGGCCCATGAGAACTGCCGTACGCGGGAAGTTCAGCTTCAGCAGGAAGCTCATCAGTAGCAGAAGAAGCAGAGACTGAATCGAGGTACGAAGTGCGCGTTCCGTCTCGCGGATTCGGAGCAGACCGCTGCTACCGCTGTATGCGCCATCGCTCTGCAGTAAAAGCACGGCGAATAGTCCATGCACGATGCTTACAGCCGCCACCTTTTGCATTGGGCACTGGACGTGGGCGCCGATGTGCAGTTGCAGGAAGTAGGTCGTAAGGATGGCGGCAGCGCAGGTCAGAAAATCTGCCACTACCTCGGCCGAAACTACCGTGCTCCGAAACAGTTGCCGGGAGATACCCTTCCGCCGCCTATGGCTGGCTGCGACAGGGTCGGCGTAGAGATTCGGAGCGTAGGACTCAGATGTGACCACCTTCACCCTCCCTGCTCTGCGACTCTGGATGGCTGATTCGTGTCATACGACGGCCTCTCCGTCGTCACTGGGTGAAGGGAAAGAATGTTTTGTTTGTTCTGCAGCCGGATGCCGTACGGGATGAGCTGGCGGTAGAGCTTAACGTACTCTTTTGCAAGAACGTCAGCTGACAGGTGTGGAAGAGACACTGGTCCTCTTCGAGGTTCCTCGAGCGTCGCCCGGATGGCTGCCGCAAGCGCTTCTTCTTCGCCTCTCCCTAACGCGACAAACCGGCAATGCGGGCCACCTACCTCCCGAAAGGCAGCTATATCCGAACAAACGACACGGCAACCCACAAGAAGTGCCTCGGCGACTGGCAGGCCGAAACCTTCAGTCTTGGACGGCGCTACGAGTGCCTCGCATTGTGCGTAACACCACTGCAGTTCCGGCTCGGACAAGCCTCGAAGCAAGCGTACGCTGCGACTCAGACCAAGGTCAGATATCAGTTGATGAATACGTTCCGTCTCCGGCCCCGCTATGCCGACAACAATCAATTTCATGCCCGGGTCGACCTCGCATGCACGCAGCAAGCGATGAAATGCCCGTATCAGCAAACCGATGTTCTTGTTCCGGCGATGCTGCGCAATGCTGAGCAGGAACGGCTCACCCTGCCAGCCGAGAATGGCCGACCGTATAGCACCGTGCGGCTCAGGCTCAACACAGTTGTAGATCCTTACGGCTTTCCCCCGCGTCGCGCGACGTGCATACTGCCGCATCCGAAGCATCGTGCTCTCGGAAACACAGGCAATGGCGTCCACGCTCCTGAGGCATTGCTGCAGGATCAAACGGTTGAAAATCACCTGGGGGAAGCCAAAGTTTCGCGGAATTTCATAGGGATAGAGATCGTGTAGAGTCAGCACGGTGGGACACGTGAGCGAAGTCGCATCGACGGGTACGGGATAGGAAAGGTGCAGGAGATCCGGTTGCAGTTGAGCCACGAGAGATGGGAGCTCGCGGTAGTACCAAAGATTCCGACTCAGGGAGCTCGCGTCCATCTGAGCAACGTGGATCTTGAGGCGGTCATCTGAATCGATACCTACGGAACGCGCTAATTTTGCTTGCCATGGCGCGACGACAAGATCCACTCTCGAAATCTCGCGACGGCGCAAAAGGCATCGGACCACATTCAGAGCGTGCCGCTGGATTCCGGAGATCTCGGAGGAAAACGAGGCAGCGGTAACCATGATCTTCATAGCTTCCAATCCTCCTTAAGCTCGCAAGCGATGGGAATTGGCATCGAAAAGTCTGATCGCATTTTTTCTATGGCAGGCCTGAGCAACAGAATTCCTAAGGGGTATGAGGCGTAGTCCAGCACGCCGTACACCGCATTCGAGAGATGCCTTCTCATGCTGCGCCTCGCTCTGACACAGCACCCGAACGAAGACGATTGCGCAATACAGCAAGAACTTCAGCGGCGAGCTTCTTGCGCGGGTCGTCTGGGTCTACACTCGACCAGTGTTGGCGCACCAGGATCTGGGCGGCCGCAGCCGCAAACGAAAAGAACGTAAGCAGCAGCGTGAGCAATATACGCGGCGGGAAGGATTTTTTTTCAGGAACTCCTGGAGGATCGATCACCGTGACAACGGGAACGTCTTTGGCTTCCTCAATGCGAGCCATTTCGTACTGCTGCGTGAGAAGCTCAAAAACCGTCTCCTCCACTCTCACACGGCGGTAGAGATTGGCATATGGGACCGCAAGGCGAGGGAGTTGCCGAAGTGGTGGATAGAGCTCGCCTTTGTCATCTGCGTCGAGCGTCGTATGATCGACACTGGTACCGCTAGAAGCGAGTGGGGCGGAAGAGCCCGTCATTTTTTGCAGGTCACGTTGAAGAGACGCTATGCGCGCCTCCGTTTCCCGCACACGCACGTTTCCGTCCCCATAGATTTGACGAAGTGACTGGAGGCCAGACTGCTCCACCAAGAGCTCTCCCTGTACCCGAGCGCCCGCATCGACCAACCCACGCGTCTGTTCCTTGATATCAATCGTACTGTTCTTGCTCGAAAACTCACTCAAAGCAAGCTGGGCCTGCTCAAGGTCTACTCCGACAGAATGGAGACGGTTTTCAATGAAAATGCGTTCCTGATGCGCAGAAGAGGTGCTGGTCCGTGTGAGCAAGTTGTTCAGCTCATCGAGATACCCCTGCGCCAAGTCGCGCGCGCGCACGGGATCCTTGTCCTGGACTGTTATGGTAATGACACCGCTCTTCTTGTCGTCCGTGACGGTAGTGAGGCGTGTGAGATGCTTGGCCGTACTAAAGCGATAGCGTGTGCGGTAGACCTGCTGTAAGTGGAAGCGATCAATCAGGTGGCCACTGACGGTCCCACTTTTCAGAAGATCCTCATAGAGTGCAGTGGTGGGATGACCGGAGAATAAGCCTCCAGCCAGACTGCCCAGGCTGCCAAGGCCGCCGGAGCGACCGGCGAGTGCAGCCAGCAGCATCGCGCCGGAACCCTGCTGATCGGGCGGCATGATGCTCGTGACAGCCTTGTAACGTTTGGGGATCACGACCGCTATACTGAGGCTTACAAGAAACGCGATAGCTGTCACGCGCGCAAGCAATCGACGGTGCTTCCAAAGCAGCGTCGATCGCACAATCCAGGAATCGACTGGTGCTGCCTGCATCTGTTCGACCAGATCAGGAGATGAGGTCACGACCGTCGGACTCATGGTTTTGTCCTCGCGATGGGGCTGTAAAAGAGCTGGATTGTCAGCTCGTCGTTGCGTTGAGGCGATGCCGAAAGCAGAGGAAAACGCCACCATTCGGCTTGATCTTCCAGGCGTAACTGCCACTCGGGGCGAAGCTGGAGATTGGCAGCCAGACTGAAATCGCGCAAGGCGCCGCCTTGCAGGAACTCTCGATTGACGGTCATGCCGCGAAAGCTGGCTTCAATCGATGAACGAGGGGAAAGATTCCACGTTGTCCACACCTGCTCTCCATTGCCTTCGCGCCCGATCCAACTGCCCATGAGTTGACGATTGTTGGTGTATCCGCTCAGATAATGAACGTTGAAGTAAAAGAAGCCCGGAAATGCAAGGTCGCGGTGTGGCGAGAGGAGCCCCTCCGCACGAATCGTCATGTGAGGTAAGCTCGGTACGCAGCGAAGAAAGAAGCCGGAGAGCCAGACACTCTCGGTCGGATAGGTAGGCGGGAAGGGTTGGTCGTCGGAGAATCCGTCGACGTAGCCGGTCAGACACCTGCGCAACCCCGGTATTCGATAGGTTGCATCGACGGCCTGATGGTGGTTACCAGGATCGTCCGGTCCATCTGTTACCGTAGGCGAAAAGATACTGCGCAGAAAGGTTGCCGTAGTCACCGGCTGCCCCGCACCCCCGTAAATCGTGGTATTTGAGACACTGAACTCGAAGTTCTCCGTAAACTTAAACGAAACCTTCGCTCCATGTATGAATGGTTGATCGCTCAATGCAACGCCCGGGGCTCCAATGATACGGTTCTCTGCACGCACGAACTGCGTACCGGCGAGCCGTCCCACAAAAAACTGCATGCGGATGGATCCAAGCAGGCCCAAAAATCCTGGTAGAACAAAGGGTTTGACGCGGTCATAACGCACCATCGTCAGCGGCTCTGCGTTATTGCTGAAGAGAGTCGAGCCGCTCCGCGCCGGCCCCCACCACAGTGTCTGTTTGCCGAAAGTGAACTGATTGTTGGAAAAGGTATAAGAAACATTTGCGTCCAGGAGCCTGCCACGGGTGAAGTCTGAAGGTGGCCCGGCAGCACCAGCCGACGTGAAGTCCGCCGCGGCAATCGCCTGCTGAGCTGCAGCATCAGGAGAAGCCGTTGACGGCACTCGTTGAATCTCGGCGCGTACATAGGCCGCGAAAGGACCTGCCGTTGCGCGAAATGAGAGTCCCGTGTAGTCGTTCTCTCCTTGGCCAAAAGGACGGCCGTAGTTATCGACGATGGTCTCGGCGAAATGATAGCCATCGGTCAGCGGCCTTCCTGCGATCTCGGTGCTCCGTTGGTCCACCGACTCTAAACGAGCTTCCAGGTTGCGCGCTCCGTCCATCCGCTGCCATTCCACCGAAAATTCTTCCTTCAGGTTGCGCAGAAGCGTAGCCGCGTCCGAAGGCGGCTTCGGATCATGCGTAATACCTTTCTCGGCTTCTCTCACCATGCGAGCGCAGGCAATGCGCGTCCATGGACGAAGACTGACAATAGCGCTCGGAACATATCCCTCTGCAGCGAGACGATCGAAGGCGGGATAAACCCAACTCTCGATTGGCACATACGTTGATGCCATGTCAGCCGTGCTGCGCGAGTTAGATGGATCGGTGGCTTGAAGCATCGTTGTGGGCATGAGACATGCTAGAAAAAGCATTGTGTAGCGTAGTGCAAACATGGCGCCCTAGAGACTCGCCACGGCTGCGGTGATGGCAATGGATGAAGCGAGCTGTGCGGTCGTCAGCAGATTTCGCCAGAAGAGAGAAGCGCCAATGACCTTCTGAGGCACGACAACAACGTCGCCCGGGTCAAGCTTTGTTGAAAGCACGCTTGCGTCAAAAATGCCCCCAGAGTGACGACCAATGACCGAACCGTTTGCACGTATCACGAAGATATCTTTGCGGTTAGCAGCGTCACTTGTCCCGCCGGCATGTTGCAGATACCACTTTGCGGTCTTGCCCTGAGTGAAGGTGAGTGCGGTGACGTTATAGACCTGGCCAGTCACAAGGACAAAACTGGGTCGCTTTGGAATGGTCAGCACGTCTCCTCGACGCAACTCAATATCTACAGGCGTATTGGCCCAGCTATCAATGTCGGCTGTAATGTTGACGACCTGACGGCCGCTAGCTGGCTGGCTCTTCAATTGCGATAGGACCTGGTCTTGCTGCGCCTGAATGAGTTTCAGCGTTGTTCCCGAATCACCTGATCCAAGATTTGGCGAAAGGCGTGCGGACGCGGAGCTGGTTTCAATTTGACGAATCAGCTCTTCGCGGCTTTTTTCTTCCAGCTCGCGCACCTGATCCCGGACCAATACTGCTCCAGTGGGATAGGCCGTATCGCGGAATCCCCCAGCGCGGCGCAGAACAGAGCTAAGGCGCTCCCCTTCCTGAAAGCCGTAGGTCCCTGGGAACCTGACCTGACCCACAATCGTGACCGACTCACCTATGTCGTTCCATCCTGTGATTTGATGAATGGTCAGAATGTCACCCGGCTTGAGCAAAACGTCCGCATCCGGATTTGTTCCGGTGACCATTGCCCCGATGTGAACTGTCGAGAGTTTTCCGCTGATCCGATTTCCGTCCATTACTCCGTAGCTGGTCAAATCGGCGCTTTCTAGCAGCGCATCACGCTTGAAGCCTCCTGCCATACGCACCAATTGCGCGGCTGTCATATCCTTCGACAGCGGATAGGTTCCTGGTCGAAGTACCTCACCCTGGATTGTGACTTTCGGCGCGTCGACTTCATAGCGCCCGAGGATACGAATCGTATCGAAAGGCTGGAGATCGAGGTTAGCATTTCCGATAAGCACTTCAGGTACATTGAACTCGATGGCTTCCGCATGGAGATCTGGAGGAACGAGCCGGATTATCTCACCATGCGCGGCTGGCTCCGGTAGCATGTCACGGTAGCTATGCAATACATCGCTCAGGCGCATGCCGTCGGTGAAGGGCAAGCGGCCAGGACGTGCGACGTGACCTTCTAGATAGATGGCGCGTTGGCTATACGGCAAGATGGGCGCAATGCGGATGCGATCTCCGTCTTGCACCTGGAACGCAGCAACGGCGTCACGTTCGGTTTGCGAGCTTTCCTCGTTTGCAACTTTCAGCGTTATCGTCTCGCGCTGGTGGTTCGAACCAATGCGCTCGACCGTGACGTGGCCTAGTGAAGCCGCAGCTGTAACGCCACCGGCGTCACTGATCACGGAAGCGAGCGTTGAGTCGCCGGGCTTGACCTCGTAGATCGCCGGCCTCTTCACCGCACCGGAGATCGCAACCTGCAGGCCTGCTGGAGGCACAAGCAGTGTATCCCCGCTTTCGAAATGGGCACTTCCATTACGAACTCCGTGCAGCAGGAAGTCATATAAATCGACATCCTCGATCAGCTGGCCTCCCCGATAGTGGCGCGCGACGCGGAGAGAACCAACTGATGTTGGCCCACCAGCGGCATAGAGCGCGCTCAACGGAGTTGCGAGTGAACTGATGTCATAGCCGCCGGGGCGCTGCACATCCCCGACGACATATACTCGCACCGAGCGTAGGCGCGAGACGGTGACGGTAGCCTGTACATCCCGATACTGCTTTTTTAGAGCGCCCTCGATCAGGTTTTCTGCTCGCCGTAGAGGGAGCCCGGCGACATCAAGGGAGCCCGCATCGGGCAACAGAATGCGGCCGTCACGATCGACGACACGGCTGATGCTCTGCGTCATCCCGCCCCACATGTTGATCGTGAGCGTATCCCCTGAACCGACAACATAATCCGGCCCCAACGGCACGTCGAGCGGGGTGTCACGACCCGAGCCTCCACGCGCCATAGCGGACATATCGCGATTCACAAAGACTTCGGAACCAAAACGCTTCAGCGATGCAACCTGTTCAGGGATCTGCGTATACAGATCGCGCATCGATTGGAGGTTGTAGGGCGCAGGCTGCCGAAGAACTTTAGGTAAGTCGGTAGAAGCATTCACGGCCTCACGACCTCGTTTTTGGTCACCACCCAAGCGGTTCCCCGTAGAGTTCATGGATTGGTTCGAATTCGTAGAAAGATCGCTTTGATCCGAAGAGGACAACCCGGAGTCCAAACCTGCCGCCGCAGCAAGTCTCGTCGAGTCTGTGCTACCGGACGTCGACGAAGAGGACTGCCCGGGAAACGACTCGCCATCGCTACTTCCGCTTACGTTCGATCCCATAGTCGGGAGATCATTTGATGACACATATCCGCGCGCTCGCAAAAACGTTGTGATATTTGCGCGCACGTCGGCATTTGTCGCTATTTGGTTGTAGAACATCTGGTCAGAAATGTCATTGGCATCGATCTGCGTTCCCTGTTGCTGCAGACGATCAGCGACTTGTGATTTCAATTCCACGACGAGATCCGGGTTCTGTTGCAGGATATGAATGATCTGGTCAGAAGAGAGAGAGAGAGGAGTTCCCAAACTACGTGAACTTGGCAAGTCATTACGTTCATCAACTGGATCTTCGGTATTTGAAGATCCAGACAAAACTGAACCGCTATTGTCTGCCGCAGTCTGTGCCATGCTTTGTGATGGAGCAGAGCCAGTCGGCACCTGTCCATGTGCGGCAGCCTCAGAGATAAACGTAAATGCTACTAAAAGCACCGCAACCAGAGCCACTTGTGGCATTCGATCGCAACAGGAAATCACATGCGAGCGATGGCTTCGAGCGTTCCTAGCATAACGGGCGAAAATGGAGGACTGCAACATTAGGCTTCTCTCTTCGACTTTCACCGTAAATAACTGAAAACATCTGGGTGTCATGCGCTCGTCAACGAATTGTCATTCTCTTGTTGATGCGAGACATAGGATAATTTATGGAGTTCCAGCGATTCTCCCCGCTGCGCAAGTGCGGACATCCTCCGGTTTTGCAATCGGTTCTTCCTTCTTTTTCAGGAATCGCCAGAAAGGTTACTTCTCTTTACGCGCAGTGACGTTGATGCTTCATCCGAGGCACACTCCTGAGTTCAATTCGAGTGGAAAGACAGCACAGCCTGGAAAGGCCACGCTCCTGCGACATCAGTGTTGAGCTACCATAGTGATCGGTGGCAGAGCTCACTATATCTTCGTAACGCAGTATTGCTTTCCAATGTAGCCCGTCGTTGGCGCGGTTTGCAGATACCTGATTCTTCCATTAAAATTTTTTGCCGCAGTATTTGTAAGTTGAATATCCGTCACCTTCGCGGTGCCGAGCGCTTGGCGGACAACGGATTCAGACATGCAATGCATCTGCATATCCGCCGGACCGATCTTTAGCAAACTTTTGATCCTAGAGCGAACACGGAGCTGCTGGCGCACCCTAAACAGCAGAGACGAAACATTCCGGATCGCAAAAGAATCTTGTACGCCAAACACGAGTACGCCACCAGGCGCGAGCACTCTTACGAATTCACGCAGGTACTCCGTAGAAAATCGTTGGGAAATATGCTGGAGAACAATATTGCTATAAATGAACACAAAACTTGCATCTGCGAACGGCAATTGTGTCTCTGAGTTAGTTACGTATCGGCAATGTTTATATCGGTTGATAGCCTCGGCCCTTTGAATCATCTGCTGCGAGATGTCCACGCCGATACAAGAAGTAAACCGTCGAGCTAATGGCTGTGTCAGCCGACCAACCCCACAACCAAAATCCAATACTGCGCCGTTCGTCTTGGGCATGCAGTTGATTCTCGCCAGGTGATCCATGACGGTCTCAATTTCGACATCACCGGTTTCCATAAACTCCGCAACATCCCATTTGCCGTCCGACTTGCTGCTGTCGGTGAGAATGGCCCATAAGGCATCTTTTTTAGCGAGAGAATCCCAATCATGCATAACCTTGTTGAGCCCAGTCATAATCCTCCATTGCGGTCCGATTCACTGACGACCACAGCATGGCGAAACTCGATGGCCGAAACAGATACGGCGATGGGGTGCTGTTCGATATCCTTTTCTTTCACAGACCAATTTCCTAAGGACTTCGTCATCTTCGCTTCTTTCGAATCCTCTTCCGATCTCGCCTACTAAGCCAATATGAGGACATGATCCACTACCGACCCTCACGAACGAGCCTCTGTAGCCGCTGTATGGCCCAGTCCAGATCGCTGTATCTCAGTTCAAAAACCTCCACCGTCAACAACTCTTCGATAGCCCTATCGTGATTGGCAAGTATTTGCTCCGAAAGGTGCAGTTCCTCTCGCATATAACACCGTGCTACATCCTTCTGGTACGGCAGAAGCTGCGGCAAACCTCCCACGCGTCGATTCAAAAACACAATAAAGTCTACCCGCGTCGTCTGAGCGCAGATCATCTTCGGTATCTTTGCTGTGCGCATTTCAACCGAGGGTTTTCCAACCGCTCGCGGTGTAATATTCAGCCCTTTGATCTCATGAAACAGGACGGCCGCTGTCGGTCGAAACCGCACCTGATGGCAGTTGCCAGTCACCATCCGCTTCGTTCCGTCGTTCAGAAGAAGGGTCGCGTCGTCCGAAACGTAGGTCCAGCCTTTTCGTGCGCACGCATAGGACAGCGTCGATTTGCCCGCGCCCGAATCTCCGCAGAGCAAGATGCCGCGCCCTTCCAGGGCCACACAGCCGGCATGAATTACCTTGGCATACCGAGCCCCAATCTGAACGCTGGCCATGGCATCGAGAAAGAAATATTGCAGATACTGCTTATGCTTCTCTGCGGCTCGCGAGATCATAACCTGCGTCCTGTTTCGTTCCACGTCATAGACCATGTAGTTGTCCGCATTGGCTACGGCCACTATCACAGGTTTCATCACTCGGAAGGTCGGAACCGGAGGACATTCCATCGAGGCACTCTCCACAACATGAAAGTCCACCTGAATCGGTTCTGTATCGAAGGCCTTTGTGAATACGCCCCATCGTTGCTCGCACTGCTTCAGAATCTCTGCCGAATTCGTCCTGACTTCGGTTGGAAACCCCATCGGATAGAAAGTAGCTCGCAGCGAAAGCTCTGGCGCCTCTACCTCATGCCTGGAAGGCACAGGAGAACGTCCAGCTTTGCACGCGTTCTCGATTTCTTCAACCGTCACGATTGTCCTTTCCCGGGCGATGAGTAATGTGAACCAGTGTGCCGCATCTAGAGCCTCTTGGCATTTACGTTGCTTCCAAAGTCAGTATGAGGAGGTCGATAGCGGCAATTGTTATCGCTTTGTCACTTCTTTGTCTCGGTGTATGTGCAGATCAGATTCGGCTTGAACCGGTGCCGTAAGCCGACGGCGCTTAACCCCTTATTCCGGCAGGTTCTGTTTGCGCGTACGGTACCGGCAATTCTTCGATTGCTTCTTCATCAAGCGGCCTTCCTGAGCCGAAAGGCACGCTATTCAAATGCTCGGTTGCAACGCGGTGGGTCACAAGCAGGGCAGTAACTCCAGAGGCGCTCAGGTTCTCAACCACCTGGGATTCGCCTCCTCATCCAATGTTGAAGTAGCCTCATCCAACAGAAGCAGGCTGGCTCCGCGTAGAAGCGCTCGTGCAAGCCCTAACCTCTGCCGCTGCCCTTCGGAGAGCAAGACTCCGGTGTCGCCGATTTCTGTATCGAGTCCTAGAGGGAGCGCAGCGACAAAGAACTCCAGGTTGGCCATTGTCAATGCATCCATGAGTTTTACGTCAGTCTTCGCTGCAGTCCGAAGAACAAGTTGGCCTATCGAATCGTCCAGGAACGCGATGTCCTTTGGAACATAGGCAACGCATTCGGGGTTAACACGGACACCGCGCGCAGGTTGCGATACACCAGCCGTAAGATTGAGAAGCGAACTCTTACCACTACCGGAATCCCGCAAAGCACAGCTGTCTCGCCCTTGCGCAACCAGAGGTCACGTTCCGCAGGATCGGCGGGCCCTCTCGGAAAACAAGAAACTAACCTCATCCAGCTCAATGACCAAGTCCCCATCCGGCACTCTCACTTTACCTAGGGCCGTGCGATACAGAGAGTAATCGTCCAATTCCTGAAAGACAGTTGAACGTTCTTATAAGATCCCTTCATTTGGCCGGCCATAAAGGATATCTGACTTATGAGTGGAAGCAGCTGCTTCGGACAGCTATGCCGATATCCTCGAGAACGCAGATGCGGACCTGACACCGCAGATGCGCAACCTGGGGCGAGTGGAAGACAGTCGAGCAGCAGATTAAAGTGCTCGGCCTTGAACTGGAAAAGATCTCAGCAGCAGATGCAGGCTGCACCCGCATACGGCAGATCCCAGGCATCGGACCGATCGTCGCTACAGCCATCGTCGCTGCCATCGACAACGGCGCTGCCTTCCACAAGGTACGAGTTTGCCGCACGACTCGATGGACGCACTCGAGGCCAGAGTGCCTCGCAACGTCCTTGTCGTCGCTATTTGGTCAACAAGCTTGCACGAATCGCGTGGGCCGTGTTGTCGAGCGGAGAAGACTATCGCCCTATACTGATGACGACGTAACCAGCGCGGAAAAGACGCCTACGGCTTGGAAGCGCCGGCGCTCTTCCATTATACCGCACTACGACCACGGCTAAAGTTTACCCGCCGGGGTCTGCATTGGAACAGTAAGGACGAAAGAACAGTCACAACGGCGTGCCTGACGCCTGCTGACCAGAAGGGTCTTCAACGACCGATCGGCTTATAAGGACAGGCACGAGGGGCGAGTCATCCATGACCCACCCCAAGCGATCCTGATCTCGAATCAATTGAGAACCGCTGGCTTTAGCACTGCTTCGCACCACTGACGGAAGCTGGTCGACGTCATATTCTCCGGTGTACGCGCTCTGCGTTATTCAGCCCCTTGTCCTTCGCTTCATGCATTTCCACGAGCGCTGCGGCGAACTCCTCGCTTGCGCCGTACTGCACGAGCTGCTTTTTTGTAGGCTTCGTAGAATCCGAGAGTCACTCTCCTGCTTTCGTGGACGACCACGTTAGAGAGGACGAAGCAGATTGCTCCGAGTGCCAGTGTACTGATGCTCAAGGAAGCTTGAACCTCTTGGCCAACGGAATGGAGTGGGTAACAAATTGTTGGCGAAGTAAACCAGCACAAACACCCACGCCACGACCCACTAGTGGATTCGGGCATCGGTCCGCGCTCGGGACATGACTCCTAACACGAAGACGAGTAGGCAAGTATCACGATGTTGACATTCACTGCTTGCATGCATGACGTCGTTTCTCGAATGGGTGCAGTTCACCTTATCGGCCGATTCCATAAGATAAGCAGAGGCGAGATGGAATTTTCTCTCGAAACAAGTCGCTTTGAAGATAAAGAATTCCCAGCTGGCAGCTCAGATGGCCAGCGACATGTTTAAAACGAACTGCCTCGCAGAGCATGACTACGGCAAGCAATCTGGAGCCGCGCCATCGGATCCTGGATGGTTATCTGAGCCCGTTACGGAGCTCGCTGCCAGGGCAGGATGCATTCTCGCGCGATGCCTTTCAGAGCGCTCCTAATATTTGTTCACATAAGAACGCCCTTCTGCCGATAGATCTAACGAAACTGCTCGCGACTTCATCACCGGGCCGCGAGTGTGACCCTTCCTGGACGGTGGACTGTAGTGGCTAATGCATTGACGTTGCTAGATATCTTCGTTTTCAATGCAAGACGAAATACCCTCTGCCTAATGATGATTGGATTGCTGGCTTCTGCCTGCGCCGGGCTCGACGCACATAAGAATATGGCACAGTATGTCCAGACAAGCTTGACCGATAGGACCGGTCTGCCTCAAAACTCTGTGAATTCAGTAACCCAGACCAACGATGGCTATCTCTGGTTCGGGACCCAGGAGGGACTCGCACGATACGATGGTCTCAATGTCACGGTCTTTGACAGCCTCAAATTCAAGGCACTCAAAGAGTGCTTCATCAATACGATAGCTTCGGGGCGCGACGGTAGTCTTTGGGTCGGCACCAGGACCGGCCTTATTCGTTATAAGAACGGGACATTTCACACCTATCTTGCAGCTCAGTCTCCCATCAGCAAAATCTATGAGTCCAAAAACGGCCAGATTTGGGTCGGCAGTCTGAATGGGCTTTATGCGATACAGGGTGAAACCGTTCGTAGTTACACAAAGAAGGATGGCCTGCCTGACGATTCCATTACTTCTATTGTGCAAACCACCGATGGAACACTATGGTTCGGGACACGCAAAGGACTGGCCAGCTGGAAGAACAGTTCATTTCGCGGATATACCGCCGGTGAAGGTGTTTCCACGGAACCGATCCTCACTCTTGCTGCATCCCACGACGATTCTCTTTGGATAGCGACAGCAAGCGGGCTTGCGGTGGAAGGGGAAGCCATTAGAGAGAGTGGCGCAATCCAGCATGCCCCAACATGCCCGTATTACTTATCTTCTTGAGAACAGCCGCAAGACTCTCTGGATTGCCTTCGACCACAGCGGTATCGCTTCCTTCCAAGATGGAGAACTCGTCCGGTATACCACTCACGAAGGACTTCCCTCAGATAATGTGACCCAGGTGTTCGAGGATCATGAGGAGCATTTGTGGATTTCCATGCTGGGGGGCGGCGTGGCCGAGTTGCGAAAGGGATCCTTCAGCAGCTTCGGAGAGCGAGAAGGACTCTCCGAGAATATGGTCTGGAGCGTACTTCAGGCACGAGACGGGTCTGTGTGGGTAGGTACAAACAGCAAAGGCCTGGATCATATCAGTAACAATGGTGGGGTCCACGTTTATTCGCTTCATGACGGACTGCCGAGCGGATCGATCTTTGGGTTATTGGAAGCTGACGACGGAAGCATTTGGATCGGCATGGAACATGGGGAGCTCTGTCACCTTAGAAGTGGTCGTATCACGGTGTTTCGCGATCCGCTAAGCAAAGGACAGCAATTGAGATCCATTTTGCGGATATCAAACGACACCTTATTGCTCGGTTTTCATGAAACAAATGGTCTGGTGCGCTTCGAACGAGGACATTTTCAACATTCCTTGTTGTCTGGGCTTGTCAACACGACCGCGCTTGCTCCTGACGGTTCAATATGGGTGGGAACTGACCACGGCGGAGCCGCTCATATTCAAAACGACTCAGTAACCAGCTACACCACTCAGAATGGTATGCTGTCGAACTTTGCGCAAGCGGTATATATAGACAAAGATGCAGTTGTCTGGGTGGGCACGTCTCCAGGCGGATTGAATCGGATAAAGAACGGTCACGTTACAACATACTCGATAGATCAAGGATTGTTCGATCTGACGGTGGGCGCCATCGTTGAGGATGATTTTGGGTACCTGTGGATGACGTGCGACAGGGGCATCTACAAGATCAGCAAAAAAGAGTTGAACGACTATGCCGATGGTCGTATCTCTACTGTTCACAGCATAGTCTATGGTCTCGCGGATGGATTGCGCAGCGTTGAGTGCAACTTCGGCATTGATCCTTCCGTTTGGAAGGGCGGCCACGGTCATCTTTGGTTTGCGACCACGGCCGGCATTGCCTCCATCGACCCTAATCACAGTCAGATGGCAATCAGCAAATCCGCGATTTTGATTGAACGTGTTCTCTTGAGCCAAAAGCCAACGGCATTCGAACACGGAATTACAGCACCTCCAGGGAGCGAAAACCTTGAAATCCGATTCACTGCACCCAATTTTGTCGATCCGGAGCGCCTTCGCTTTAGATATCGTCTACGTGGTTTTGATTCGGATTGGGTGGAGGTAGGCGAACGGTGTGAAGCTTACTATACGAAGCTTCCGCCCGGACACTATCTCTTTGAAGTAGAGGCTGCGAATGGCAACGTCGGCTGGATCTCCGATGCCGTGCAATTGGATCTCACACTATTGCCATATTTCTGGCAAACAGGATGGTTCCGGGCTCTTTGTGTGCTTACGCTTCTGTTGGTCTGTGTCGCAATTTATCGAATGCGCGTGCGCTACCTTGTGGAGCGGAACCTTCAACTGGAGGAAAAGGTTACCCAAAGGACAGCAGAGCTTCAGGAAGCCTTCAAAGTCACAGAAGCGGCACATCACGCTCTACGCGAACAGGCAACTAAGGATGCCCTCACATCACTCTGGAATCGTAGAACCGTCTTCGATATGCTCAATAGTGAGACAGAACGTGCGCATCGTGATGATCGACCGATTTGCATTCTGATGGCTGATGTAGATCATTTCAAACTTGTAAATGATACTTATGGTCATCTGACTGGCGACCGCGTGCTTCAGGAGGTGGCGGGAAGGATCGCTAAGCTCACACGAACCTACGACTTCGCCGGGCGGTATGGAGGCGAAGAGTTTCTTATCGTACTACCCGGATGTTCGCTCGCGGACGGCCTAAATCGGGCTGAGGAGTTTCGTTACGCCATCGCAAATGTTCCAATATCCTTCGGACATAAATCGCTTCGAGTGACTTGCAGTTTCGGAGTAGCCGAATACTCAACCCACATCACTGTAGAGGAATTGATCAACGAAGCGGATGAGGCTTTGTACTACTCTAAGAGAACTGGGCGAGACCGCGTCCATGCCCCCGGATTGCCCAATCTGCCGTACCGGTTAGATTGTTAGCTTGGCGCACGACTGAAGTACCCAGAATTTCTGTACTGAGCGCAGAGTTACTCTTCGGCCGGTTGAAGGGTCACGTTGCTGCCTGAGGTAACGCAAATCGCAGCAACGTGATCACCCACGATTACCGGCAAAGCATGGATCGTTCGTTGTGCCATCCGATGCCCACACCGTAAATCGGTCCCCTCATAGGACGAAAATGCACTGGCTATTTGGACGATCGCCATCCGTGCATGCCATTGTCTCTAGTCCGATACTTTTCGCGAAGCCGCGGTGTGTGAGGCGGCGCATGAGTTGCAAGATCCAGGCACTAGCTGCTATCGTCGCCCCTACAATGGCCCATATCGCAAGATGCATCGAGTTTAGCTTCCGCTGAAATGCGCGGTAGCACGCTACCACCAACCCGTTCCCATTCCCAACCATGCTCCAAGAGCAACCGAGAAAAGCATCAGGAGGAACACCATAAAGGCGAACCACTTGTCTCTTATCGTGAGTTTCATCTGATGAATACGACGTCTATTCCATTTATTGCTGCGTCCAAAGATATTGTGAGAAATAGATCACCTCGCTGAATCCACTCGCGACTTCAGCCGCAAAGATTCGCTACAGCGCGATAACTGTCTCAACTAATGGCCATATCTGGGCTCTTGTCGCTCGCTCTAGTCAAGCAACCCGCCATTCATGGGCCGAAAATATTGACCGCTCCATTTAGGGAGCGACCGACAGCCAATCAAATGGCATGCCGGTCGCTCATCTTATTCTTCACAGGTCTTTAGAAGTGGAAGCCGACCTGAGCCGTCAGAGCACGCGGCGTAACGTAATGCGTGCCGCTGAAGGTGGAGAGGAAGTTGTACAGAGCGTATTTGTTGGTAATGTTGACGCCTGTCAGACGGAGGCTCCATTTGTATTTGTCGCCATGGAAGAGGTTGTCCTCACCGACAGAAGCGTCGAAGAGGTTTCTGTGTTCAATGCGGGGCGGATTGTGGTCATTGTTGCCGGTGCCGGGAGCAGGGATGGCCACCAGCTTCGAGGCCAACTCCGACGCGAGGCAGATAGTGGGCAAGGGATTACCAGGTGTTGCCTTCTGTCCATTGCAGACCAGTCCGGCCTGGAACTCCTCGTCTGCGGTCAACCCGCTCAGGTCGACGGCCGGTTGACCGTTAAGCGTCGTCGACGTAGGACCGCAAGCGGTGTTGGGATCGTTGGATACGGGATTGTAGCAGGGTACCGATCCAGCGGTGAGACCACTGTCGTAGCGCCAGTTGAAGCCTACCCATGGAGCATGCTTTAGAGGAACCTGATACTGCAGGTGAGTCGTCTCGTTGTACCTCTCATCGTGATCGATCCGGAAAGGATAGATACTACCCTGGGCAACGGTCGCACCTGCTCCAGCCACCTGGGGCGGGAAGAAGCGGGCCGCAACCGACGACATAACGACGAAGGCCGAGAGGTTATGGAAGTTAGGGACATCGGCGCGAAGCGCGAACCCGGGAATCTTGGAGTTGTGCCAGTCGATAGGGAAGGTGATCGGCGTGTTGCCGAGCACGCTGAAGTCAAAGGCGTTGTGAGTGTACTTCCAGATGTAGTCGCCGCTAAAGACGAGGTTCTTGCCGAAGGCCTGCTGGAGACCTGCGTGGAACTCGTTGCGGAAGCCCGGCTGCAGCGTACCCGATACACCCGGAGTGCAGAGGAGGAGTGGAGCAAGGATATTATTAAGGCATCCTTCGCTGGAGAGGACAAGGTTTTCGTTGAAGGGCGATTCCAGCGTCCGCGCATAGGATAGACGAAGTACGGTGTTGGTTTGCTTGATGCTATACGCAGTACCGACGCGAGGCTCCGCCTGGCGAGCGATCGTCAGGCCGTTGTACAGATCTCCGCGAATGCCCACATTGAAAAGCCAATTCCCTGCCTTGATCTGGTCCTCAATATAGAGAGCCAACTCCTTGACGTCGGTATGGCCAATGAAGTTGTACTGGCCTCCACCGCGAGTAAGGTCATAGGGCAGGAGGTCCGGATTAAAGTTGGCATTGGCCATCATGCCTGGACATTGGCTTGGATCGTTGAAGCCTGGTAGTGGGTTGCCGTTGATATCCACGCATGGTGAGTTGAAGGTGTTCGAGACGATACCGAGGGTATCGTTCTCCCGGAGAAAGGTCTGCGAATAGTTCGCGCCGATCTTGATGTTATTGATGCCCTTCACATAGGAGAAATCAGTATGGACGCCGGCATTGGTAAGCGAACGGGTTTGGGAGATGGTCTGGTTCTGTAGATTTGGCGGCCCGAGATCAGCGAACGGATCGTTGCTCGGATAGTAGTTATAGGCATCTCTGCGAACGTATGGACCGAAGTTGAAGACGGAGTTCTCGCCGATGATGCGGGTGTAGGTAGGAGCGATGTCGAAGGTGCCGATCTTCGAGCGCTGATCGGTATTTCCGACATTGGTGGTGATTGTCGAGCCCAGGCCGGGGCCATTGACAGTGCTCATCACGTTCACGTTGTCGAAGGAGTTCGGCGTCTGAAACCAGGAACGGCTGTAGTTCAGGTTGAGATGAATCGAATCTATACCGGTAAGCTGGCGGTCGATACGATCGAATACGTTAATTTCATTACCCTTGTCGTGGAAGACGGTGAACTCCGGCGGGTCGAGGAAACGTCCGGTGTTCAGGCCGTCGACCTCGATGAAGTTACCCCAGTTCTTACCGCCATAGCTGAGATCGGCAGCCCCGGTTGCGGAGCCAAACGTGCCATAGGAGGTTGAGATGCTGCCGGTAGGTTTGGTCACACCCTCGCCAGACCTGGTTGTGACCACAATGACTAGGCTGGTCTTGCCGCCGAACTCAGCCGGGGGAGCACCGGAGATGACCTCGATCGACTGGATCGAATTCGAAGGAATTTGATTAGAGAAGACCTTGCTCTGCTGATCTGTGATGGGCTGACCGTCGATGGAGAAGGAGTTCGAGGCGTGATCGCCGAGTCCGTGAAAGAGACCGTTTGAGTCAGCCGCGACCCCGGGGGAGGACAATGTGACCAGTGAGCTTAGCGAAGAAGATTGGCTCTCTAGTGGGAGCTTGTCGAATAGGCCACGATCAACGTCGGTATGAAAGGTCGAATCATTTTCGACGAGATCACTTCCAGTGACATTGACGACCGTCGAAGCAGCACCTACAGCCAAGCCGATCTTCATCGCGACCGGCACAAAGGAACGCACATCGACGTCCTGACTTTGGGCAGCGAAACCCTTAACTGTCACAGTAACGTGATAAGGGTTCAGCGGCAGATTTGTAAATCGGTAATGGCCTTCACTGTCCGACGTCGTGACCCAATTGTAGCCACTAACTGGATTTTCGATTGAGACAGTGGCATCTGAGACAACGGCACCCGTCGCATCTGTAACGGTGCCGACCACAGTGCCAGCGTTCCCGGCTGATTGGGCCTTAAGACTTGAATTACTGAACGAAAATAAGACGAAAAATGCTACGAAGATGACCCGTCGTATGGACGTGTGCATACACTACCCCCTTGAGTTGTAACTTGGTTGTCCTTGACAGAGTTCTAGGCGAGAACAGAGCCGGGGGGCGGTGGTCGGGTGAAGAGGGCAAACGTGGAGATCGTTCTGGAAGCTACGACTTCCTTAGGTTCTTCCACCACGGCTATCACGGGCGTGACAGAAATAAAAACCGGCGGTGTCGACACCTGAACTGCTACATGCGCGGTCGTGCAAAGCCCGCAGTCCGCATGGGAGACATTTCCATCTGGATGGGAATGCACAGCCTGAATCATCCCGCATGCGAAGACAAGTGCAATGCAAAGGATCGTCGCAAAGCAAATACGCCAGCGTGGGCCGGACGAATTTGGGGGTCTGCTGTGCATGTTTGATCACTATACTGGAAAAAAGGAATTATAGCTAAACGATTATCATTAGCAAATGCTTATTTTGCTTGCAGCACAACAGAGACGCCCCAAACCCAGCTCATTAGAAGAGCAATATCCACGTCAGCGTCACGCCTAGTTACGAAAAGCTCTATCATCAATGTCCAAATGATCGACGTCTCGAGTGGCTGGTTCATTGAGGGCAGAAGGTTAGTTGAAGGTTTGGTTTTTTGGTCGCCCAGAGAGCTTACTGGCTTCCTGCTAAATCGCCAAGTCACTCGTCAAGGGCGGTATTCCTCCTCACAGGTCGGCACGCCGCAACAACACAAAGATGGAAAGATGCGCGTGCAAAGTTGCTAACGCTTGGCGGCCGGTCTGCGGCGCTCTTAATCCGATGCCCAGACCTGAAGACGTAGTTCATCGTAGGCAATATTCCTGGACCTTTCATGCTGGAATGGCACTCGGATCTGCGAAGCTCCTGCGATAACGCCCACGAAAGATATCCATGCTGACCGCTAGCTGATAACCGCCCATCTCGGACTGCTCGGCTACGTCGAGGTGTTGGCTAATTCCGGACGGACTACCGGGCCTCAACGTCAGAATCCGCTCAACGTCACCTTACCAATCGCCTTGCCGCTCTCCGCGAGTGCATGGGCCTTTTTCAAATTCTCAGCGTTGATGGGGCTGAATGTCTGCGTTTGGGTTGAGCGCAGTTCGCCCTGGTCGACAAGATCGGCAACACGGGTCAGCAAGCGTCCCTGCTCGCCCATGTCCGCCGTCTTCCACATCGAGCGCGCAAACATGAACTCCCAATGGAGCGATGCCGCCTTCCGCTTGAGCGGCACCACATCGAGCGTCTCCGGGTCGTCGATGAGGCCCAACTTTCCCTCCGGAGCTAAAACTCCAACGAGTTGTGCAAAGTTCCGCGCGGTCGCCGTCAGACTGGCAACATATTTCACCGGAGGCATGTGCAGTCCGTTCACCTGTTCGGCCAACGATTTGGTGTGATCGATGACATAGTGGGCACCCATCTGTTTCACCCATTCCACCGTCTCCGGCCGCGACGCAGTCGCCACTACGGTCAGTCCTGTAAGTCGACGGGCCAGTTGTAAGAGGATCGAGCCCACACCACCGGCCGCTCCGCTCACCAGCAAAGACCCACCGGTCTCACTCTCACAAATACCAAGCCGATCGAACAACAACTCCCAGGCGGTAATGCTGGTCAGCGGCAGCGCAGCAGCCTCGGCAAAACCGATCGATTTCGGCTTGCGTCCTACGAGCCGCTCGTCTACTGCCTGGTATTCCGCATTTGACCCCTGGCGATCCAGCTCGCCAGCGTAGTAGACCTCATCTCCCACCTCAAACCCACTGACGGCGGCGCCTTTGCTCACGACAACACCTGCAGCATCCCAGCCAAGCACCCGAGGTTTGCCTGTGTTGTCCGATGCTGACCCCTGATGTCGCGCGCCTCGCACCTTCGTATCCACCGGATTGACCGAAATCGCCCGTACGTTGACCAGCAGGTCTCTGGGTCCAAATTCCGGTTGCGGCAGATCCAGCTCCACCAGCGAGTCCTGCGCTTCGATCGGGAGTGGACGTGTGAATGCGATCGCTTTCATTCTTCTCTCCAGTCTGGAACCGGGCTCACCGGGCCAGGAATCAATTCTATTATCCGCATCGGCCATTTAAGAAACCGCTAACGAGAAGCCAACCGCGCCAGGCCCGTAGGATGAGGTTGATGAAATCGCTGCTCGGATTGCCGCGTTATTGCAATGGGACGTGAGCGGAGTAGATGATCTCGCCCTTCCTGATCGTGTACGTGACTTTGGAAAAATTTCTCGCGTCGGTCGCTGGATCTGCATCGAGCACAACCAGGTCAGCAGTCATTCCTTTCTGCACCCGCCCTTTTGCGGCCTGCCTGAAAAATGTGCTGGGATTTGAGGTGAGCGACGCGAGAATATCGCGCCACCCCATGGCTCGTCCCATGTATTCGAATTCCTGAGCAGTGTCGTAACGCGACTGGAAGCCTACATCCGTCCCAAACAGAATAGTGCCGCCTTCGGCGAGGTACGACTTCAACTCATCGACGCCACTACCTACAAGTTTGTCCCTTATGGCAGGATCCGAGACGACTGTCGTCCACAGGGTCAGGGTGGGGATGAGCGCAGTATGCTGCTGCTTCATCCGGGCGAGCTCATCCGCCGAGAAACTTCCCTCATTCGGAATCGTGTGCGCCAGAACATCGACGCCGCCAGCCAGCGCATTATCCACGCCGACGCGATTCTGCGGATGAGCAAACGCGGGCTTACCCTCGCCGTGCGCTACATCGACCGCCGCCTTTACGATGGCGGTATCCATATTCACTACCGGTTTGTCGCCCATGTAGGCGCCGGTGAACAGCTTCATGCCGTCGAGACCCATCTTCATATACTGCCGCGCCATTTGTTCCGCTTGCTCAGGGCTCGCAGCCTCAGGCAACTGCATCTCGGCCGGGAGATAGACGGGATGGCCGTTTTGGGGAAAGATGTCTCCCGCCATCAGGATCTGCGGCCCACGTATCTCTCCGGATTCAATTCGCCGCCGCAGCGCCAATGTATTCCCCGGATCGGAGCCGAGGTCCCATACGGTTGTGAAACCCCAGCGCGTGAGCATCTCGTGCAAATGTTCCTCAACCTGCAGCGCGGTCGATTGAGCGGCGCCCTGCCATCCGGTTTCAAAATGCACATGACTGTTCCAGAACCCGGCTACGATAACTTTTCCCGTACAATTGATAACCTGCGCCGACCCTGGAATTTTCAGCTCGGTCCGTTTCCCCACGGCGGCAATTCGGCCATGCTGTATGAGCACCACTGCATTCTCGATTGGCCGGGCGGTCGCCGAAGGATAGACCTTGGCCCCTTGCAGCACGAGATCGCGGTCTTCCTTCGTTGCTGCGCCCAAGGCTGCTTGGCCGAGCAAAAGTACCACCGCCAACAGGCAGGTGAATTGCAGCTTCATTCGAATCTCCTCTTGCATCAGAGAGCGACTCTCATTTTATGTTGTTTTATGTTGTTGACTCGTCTCAGCGCCC
>Ga0302315_10000518_pt1 | contig 43466 bp, 53 predicted proteins | sample III_Palsa_N3_1_FD_200532 | JGI IMG/M metagenome (GOLD analysis project Ga0302315, IMG submission 200532) | Peat permafrost microbial communities from Stordalen Mire near Abisko, Sweden - III_Palsa_N3_1 | ecosystem: Environmental > Terrestrial > Soil > Palsa > Peat permafrost | place: Sweden...
ACCCAGGCATCTACGCCCGGCAGGAAAACCTATTATTTGCTTAATTTGCCTTATTACCTGGTGTCGCAGATTGACGGCTATCTGCGATGGTTTCAAAAGCAGATACAGGATTAATAAACGTTGCGGTCTCAGAAGCTGTTGAGAATTGTCTCTTGAGAGTTCGAGTCTCTCTTCGGCACATCCTTTTTTAGTACAAAGTCTTAAGTCCATAGTCATAAGTCAATTTGACTCAAGACTATGGACTTAAGACTTTGTACTAAAAAAGCCCGGGTGGCGAAATTGGTAGACGCACCATTTTGAGGGGGGCATCTGTATGGATGTGTGAGTTCGAATCTCATCCGGGGTACTTCTTTTTAGATTTGAGGTGTGAGACAGGTTTCAATCTCACATCTCTCACGCAGCAGCCTGGTATTCATTCTGATAATACCACTGCAACAGGTAAACGCCGTCGCTCCAGGTTAATTTGCCGTTGGCAGCTACTTGTGCTACCAGTACAGATAAATTATGTAAGAAGGCGCTTTGAATATCCCCGTCCAATCCCTGGAGTACTTTTATAGCACATGCGGTGATCTGGGCAGGGTCTGTCAGGGTGCCGCAGCTATCGGCCAGTTTAAGTTCGGTTAAAATGGCGGGCAGTTTGGCGCGAAGCAGATCTTTTAATTCATCGTCCGCATCGCCGGGGATTAGGGCGGTTAGCACGTCTGCCGCAGGCGAATCGACAAAGTTTTTGATATTTTCGGTAACTATTACGCCAATGTGAATGGCTATTTGCAGTTCGGCGGGCATACCGGAGAAAAGGTCTTTAATCTCTGCCCATATTTTTGATAAAAATGTTTGTAAGCTCATAAATTGTTATTTGTTTTTAAATTGTTTCTGATTTCTAATTTCATTTACCTGCTGTTGTAACATGGCCACGTTGCCCTCTAATACCTTAAGACGCAACTCGTTTAAGCGTGACTGGGTTTCTTCCGCTCCCATTATAAAATTCAAATATCCTGTCGGACTTGTTGTAATTTCTAATAGCCGACCGTATAACTTCAGACTCATATATTGTAATAGCATCGCGCAATGCGCCCGCTTTCAGGTTTGGAATATCCTGCCCAACAACAGTTATCACCTGTTTTGCTGTTTGGCAGGCCAGGCAAAAAAGCACCTGCTCAATAGCATAAGTTTTACCAGAGTTGGTGCCCCCCTGGTTGATGACTATGTGGGCGGTTGAGATGTAGTTGTGTTTAAATAAAATAGTAGCTTCATTTTGGTCGTTTGTCATTAGGTTTTTTGTGAATAGTAATTGGTTATTGAAGATTAAAGATTAATTAATTAAAGATTAGTCTTGTCAAGGTTTATAAAGACTGCGATACTAAGCGCCTAATCTCTAATTAACTAATCTCCACTTCCTTTTCATCAGAAGCCAGCGGAGGACCGGTTTCAATGATCTTGATCTGTAAGCTTGACGGCTCTTTTGAGGTGGTTTTATCTTCGCCTTTTTCCTGGTTCCAGCCCAGGTTTTTTAAAGCAAAAATGGCACCGCTGGGATTGGTATTGTGCAGTTTTTTTTCATAAGCAGCAGCTACCAGCAAACGACCACGTTTTAAATGCACAGCATATCTGCCTTTGTTTTCGTAGCGTTCAAAATCTTCCAGGCTATCAAAACCGAGGTGTAACGCAAGGCCCGTAATTGTTGGAGGATCATGCTTGCCGGTCATTAGTATACTTTTTACGCGTTTTTGCCCGGTCGCGCCTTTTGAGGGGACAGGTTGCCCCGACGTTTTTGCAACGGTTTTAGGATAGGCATTTGCTTCGATGCCCACACCGGCAAAGTAGGCGTTGACAAGATTGGCGACAATGGTTGCCGAATGGAATTGTTTAGTGGTAGCTTTCATTTATGTTTAATATGCCAATTGGCATAACTATATTCAAATATACGATAAATAGTTAATAATTGCAAATTTTTTATTCAATTTGCGACCGGATAATTTAAACTACCGCCTTAAATAACATAATGGCAGCTTATCCGTTATAGCGTCTTTATGAAAATATTTTCGGTCGTCGGCTTGTTTTTTGCAGGTGTATTTCTTTCTCCATTATTTTTACATGCGCAGGAAAAGAAATCTTTCCGATTATCACATGCCGATACCATATCAACTATGCACACCGATAGCTCTGTTGAATCGGAAATGGACATTAAAGACCTGTATCGAAAATTGCTCAAGATAAAACAAACAGGAATAGAGGTTGACTCAGTTACTTCACAACCCATATTTTCCTATATCCCTGCAATAGGATATACCTTACAATCAAGGCTGGCCATCATATTGTCAGGTAATGTAGCTTTTCGTTTAGACCCTCAATCCCGGATATCCAGCATAACTGCCAGTACTGCGTATACAGAAAATAAACAATTTACATTGCCCGTTGAATCAAACATCTGGACTAAGGATAATCAATATAATTTTGTAGGCGATTATCGCTTTTATAAATATCCTCAAAGCACTTTTGGCCTGGGCAGCAATTCAAACATCCATAATGAAGACCCCATGAACTATAACTTCTTCCGGCTTTATGAAGTTGTGATGCGGCATGTTGCAGGCAATTTTTATGCCGGTGCCGGGTACGGGTTTGATTATCACTGGAACATTACCCATGCCGGGCCTGTAAACGGTGCCCCTTCTGATTATACCGCTTATGGAGCAGCCGAAACTACCGTTTCGTCCGGGATCTCGCTGAACATGCTTTATGATACCCGCGACAACTCCATCAACCCTTCGGACGGATTTTATGCTGCAGTTCAATATAAGGATAATGTTACCTATTTGGGCAGTAACTCTAACTGGCGATCGCTGATTATTGATGTCAGAAAATATTATAAATTCCCCGCAAATTCAGACAATGTGATTGCTTTCTGGTCGTACGACTGGCTGACGCTTAACGGTAAGCCACCTTATCTTGACCTCCCGGCCAATTCATGGGACCCTTATACCAGCACCGGCAGGGGATATATCCAGGGACGGTTCCGCGGCGCTCAAATGGTGTACCTCGAAAGTGAATACCGCTATAAAATTACGCATAACGGCCTGGTTGGCGGCGTGTTTTTTATCAATGCCGAATCGTTTTCAGCCGCCCCCGGAACACCGCTCGAACGTGTGCAGCCCGCTTTTGGCCCCGGTGTGCGTATAAAGCTAAGCAAAATATCAAAAACCAATATCGCGGTTGACTATGGTTTTGGCAACCAGGGCTCAAGAGGGGTGTTTGTGAATGTTGGGGAGGTGTTTTGACGGTTCATGGTTCATAGTTCATAGTCAAGGAAATATGTGGGGTATGTGAATTTCCCATGCGTGAGACGCCGACGCGTCACCCGAGCCCCCTCTAAACCTTCCCCGGTAGGGGAGACTTTGCCCGGCGCACAGGCCACACCGTTCCGAGATTAATAACATCGTTTCGACTATCATTGTGGGAACGGGGAATTAATATTTAAAGACAAACCAAAAGTCTCCCCTACCGGGGGAGATTTAGAGGGGGCTATACCATTTAACAGAGTCCAGAGTCCGGACTTAAGTTAAATTTTGTTAAATGATTATTCAAACAACCTTTCATTAACTAATTTCGTATTATTCATATTATATATCGTAAATTTACTTTAATGCGCAGGTTACGTCATTTATTCCTTATTCTATTTGTTTTGGCGGTGTTCGCATCCTGCCAGAAGGATGAGGCTATAAACGATGTTTCGCCGTCGGCTTTAAAGGCGGATAGCGTAAATTCATTATCGGCAGTTTCTAAGCCGGGTAATGTACTTGCTGTTGCCGGGACATTAAAAATTACTATCAAAGATTCTACCTATACTTTTGACGCGGCCCGGGATTCCATCGCATTTGTAAATGTATACCTTGATGATAAAAAATACTTTGGCATTACCGCTATTAATAAAGCCCATACCATGAGTTTCGGCATCAGCTCGGCTGGGTATGCCGCAGCTAATTTAGCCGGCGATATAGCCGGCAGCCAGCTTTTGTTTAATAATACCGGCAACCCTAACGTGCAATATACTTTAAGTCAGCATATTGACGCGGCTAACCCCGGTAAGCTTAATCTTATACAATACCAGCGTGACAGCGTACTTGCCCGGGGAACGTTTACTACTTACCTGGCTACTGATGCCAAACCTAATTCGGCATTTTATAAGGCGGTAGGGAGCTTTGAGCTGAAGAGGAAATAGAAGAAATTAATTGCATTTTCCCCCCATCGTAATCTCTAAGTAAAATAATACGCCCCGCCGTTTTTGCCCGGTTTTAAAGGGCCGGAATGCGCCCCGATTTTAGTACCTTTGTGCAAATTTAAAAACATTGATGAAAGTATTTATTGCAGGGCTTCCCATTGAAGTGGATGAAGCCGAGTTAAGCGCTGTTTTTGGTGATTTCGGGCCGGTAAAATCGCTCAGGATCATTAAGGACCGCGAAACAAAAGAGAGTAAAGGTTTTGGTTTTGTTGAAATGGTAAATGATACAGAGGCTAAAGAGGCAATAAGGTGTATGAATGGCGCAAGCTATTATGGCCGCAGAATAACCGTTAACGTAGCCGAGGATAAAGGCCCGGGCTTTAACGGCGGCGGCGGTAACAAAGGCGGTTTCAGGCGAAATTAATATCTCCGAATAAAATTATTCTTGTTTGTGAAGCCGGCTATTGACCGGCTTTTTTTGTGGGAAATAGTAAACGGTAAAAATTACGTTTTTTACCGTTTACCTGGTTTTTGACGGTAAAATGTACCTGCGGGAACGGATAAACGGTAGAAATCTGTTTTTTTACCGTTTATCGGATTTTCCGTCACCGCAAGTCCCCCCGTCACCGCAGGGTCCTCTATCGAGAGACCCTGCGGGAACCAAAAAGCTAATTTTTACCGTTTGCTTGATTTTTGACGGTAAAATCTACCCGCGTGTAATGGTAAACGGTAAAATATTTGATTTTTACCGTTTGTTTGAATTAATGGTATATCAAGATTTCAAAGAACAATTTTTTATTGTTTCGCCTCACCCTGCCCTCTCCAAGGAGAGGGTGGCCCGCACACAGGGCCTTTATTGGTTTACCTGAAAAACAACGCCGACGCCAGGTTTAGCAGCAGGGCCAGCCAGCCCCAGTCGGGTATTAAGGATTTTCCGTCACCGCAAGGGTTTTCCGTCACCGCAGGGTCTCTCAATAGAGGACCCTGCGAACCGAAGCAGGCGGTAGGTAGGCGGACTATCCGCGTCACCCATCGCACGGGCTGACTCGCAGGGTCCTCTATCGAGAGACCCTGCGGGAACCAAAATTGTTGCGGGAACCAAAATTGTTTGCGGGAACCAAAATTGTTTTGGTGAGCTTTCTCGCCTCACCCTGCCCTCTCCAAAGGAGAGGGTGACCTGCGCACGGGGCCTTTTGCTTACCTGAAAAACAATGCCAGCGCCAGGCTTAGCAGCAGGGCCAGCCAGCACCAGTCGGGCATTAATGGTTTTGGACTGGTGGTATAATAGGTATTTGTCATTTTGATTGATTTATTAAATTATGAATTAAATGCTGATTGGCATAATATTTACCAGGCCGAAACTTCGGCTACCTCGTTTTCTACCAATTGGGTAAGCAATGTTTTTACTACGGCTTCGCGGGCCCATTGCTGCTCGGTAACCGATGCATCTTCCTGGTACCACTTGATGGGCTCATTAATTTCGATACGGGTTTTGAAGAGGAACTTTTTTGCAGGGTTCATTTTGGTGCCCTCGTAGCTGTTCAGATTTTCGTTCTTTATCACCTTTGCAAACTGCTTCGCGGTGATATCCATTTGCAGGCATTCATCCAGCGAGTTTTTGAAATCGTGCTTGTCTTCCAACCATAGGGTTAGGTTGCCGTCGTTTAGCTCGTGGTCGGCAATGCTGATGCGGGTATAATCATAATCTACAGATATGATCATCCACCATAGCTGGTCTTTTAGTTTTTGTGAGATGTGGATCATGTTGTTTGTCATTAAGTCATTAAGTCATTTGGTCATTGCTTATATGGTTCGCGATTTTACCCTATCCTCCTCCTTTCCCTAAATTTAGGGAAAGGTATCGCGCGTGGGCCACCGTTTTTGTATGGTTCGCTAATATTGCATACGGCTTAGTTTGTTTGAATAATTAAACGCCGGCGTCCAGTTTGGCAGATATCTCTGTATGGCGGCTATTTCGCGTTTGTATTTTTCGCAAACGGCCTGGTGGGCTTTTAAGCGGATTATTATTGTATTGTTGATGGTATTGCTGATACCGGTTTGTTGTGTGGTGCTAAAGGCTGAATAGGCGACGTGCATTGTGATAGTGTATTATAAATTCTGTAATCGGTTTAAGGTATAGTGGATGTAGGTTCGCTTTTAGTGTTTCGGGTACAGAAATCAGGTATCATCATTATAAAAAATGAATTTTTCTGTATATTCTTTATTTATCATTTGGTTTGTATAGGTATTTGTTTTAGATTAGTTGCTGATACGGTTACAAATATAAAGAAATATCTTTATTTAACTAAAGAAATTAGCAATAAAAAGTTATCAACAATGGAAGAAACTGAAAAACCCAACAAAATAAAAAGGGTAAGGCCTGAAACACTGGAGTTTATTATTTTATACAACCAGTTGAAAGGAAAAGCTTTTACTGGTAACGCGCAATTAGCGGCCGAGCTTGGCTTTAATTCTGCCAGCTCAATTACAGAAATTATAAAGAGCCGCCAAAATATCGACCCGGAAAAACTGAAATTATTTAAAGAAAAGTATGGGGCTTTTATAGACAGAACTATTGGTGCAGAATATTCTGTAAATCCGGGAAATGCAAAAGTTGGAGACGGAATCCCTATGTACGAAATAATAGCTACCGCATCAGGTGTTGAGGTTTATAATGATATTAATGATACGCATTCGGTAGGACGGATGAATTTTCCGGGTATTGAGGATTGTGATTTTGCACTGCCGGTTTGGGGGCACTCGATGTACCCGTATTTAGAGAATGGCTGCTGGGTAGCGTTAAAGATTATCCATGATAAGAAGATATTGCCCGGCGAGGTGTACTATATTGAATGGGGCGATTACCGCATGTATAAAAGGCTTTTGGCCGGAACAGACGCGGATGAAGTTATAGCACACTCGGATAACTCGACTGAAATGATTGGTACCCAGCTTAAATATGCCCCGTTTGTAATTAAGGTAGCTGATATTAAAAAGCTTTGCCTGGTTAAGGATATTCATAAGAAGCATAATCATTAGAGATTAGAGCAATTGGGTAATCAGTTAAGCAATATTTCCAACTAATCTTTAATCTTCAATAACTAATCTTTAAAAATTAGCGGATATTTAAAATAATATATAATTTTAACAACCAATTTATAAACACATAACTTATGGATGACGTTTTTCTTTATATAATAGGTGGCGCTATAATAGCCGTATTCATTATAATACTTAATCACAAGAAGCAAAAAAGCAAGGTCGACAACTTTTTGAAGGATGCGCGTACAGCCCAGCCCGTATTTATGCAGGCTTCAATTGAGAAGAAATTAAAGACTTTAAAAATAGCACTTTATGGCAATACAACCGGGATACAATTAGAGGGTGCCGTATTGGAAGGCGGCGCGTTACACGCTGCCGAAGCTAAAAAGCAATCTCTTGTTAACCAACTGGAGCAACTGGAAAAAAGCTATGCCCTCGGGATTCTTACCATGAAAGCTTATGACGATCAGTTACGCAACCTAATTGCGAAGCTTAGTGATTAAGGTGTGAATTAAGTGTCTGGAACCGAGAGTCTAAAGTCCGAAGTCTTAAGTCGCCAATATCTGAGTCAGCGCTTAAGATTTAGAACTAACTACAGTAATTTCACTTTTGCAGAGAGTTTACTTATTATTGCAGCTGTATGTCTGATGACGCATTAGTAAAACGGATAAAGGTTATTGTTAAAGAGTATGGCGGGCAACTGGCATTGGCCGGTGCTATTGGTGTCGACCAGGGCTTTATCAGCAAGGTGATCAACAAAAAGCAGGAGGTAAGCTATTACCTTATCCGCAAACTTTGCTTCCAGCTAAAATACTCGCCCGAGTGGCTTATACTGGGCACCGGCGAAAAGAAACGAGACAAACCTGAATCGGCTAAGCTCATCACTGAAATTCAAATGCTGCGTACTGAAGTAGATATATTACACGCCCGTATGCGCATCTACGAGATAGAGCTGGGCGAATTGAAGGAACAGCAAGGGGTTGATCGGAAAAAGGCGATGTAGGTTTTAATGAGTGGCTGTGTAAATGAGTGACTGGTTAAGTGCTATAGATCAATCAATAATTTATTAATTCAAACTTGATCTTCATTCGCTCAATCACTCATTCACTAATTAGTCCCTCACTAATTATTCAACGAAATACTCTCCAGCGCTTCGGCGGCATTTTTGCAGCGGTTTACCGAATTTTCTAATGATGCTAATATCTCGCGGTATTTGATCAGGTTGATGGCATCGGTTTCATGGGCAAACAGTTCGGCTACAGCATGATAATATACCCGGTCTGACTGATGCTCATATTCTTTTATCTGCCGGCATGATATAATTATTTCGTCCCGGCTTTTTGGGGTGTTTAAAAGGTTAACCGTTTTTTCAATTTCGGCACCCGCCTGCGCTATTAAAGTCGTTATTTGCCTGATGGCCGGGCTAAATTCAACTATATTATAAAGGTACATCCTGCCGCTCGCCTCCTGTATGGTGTCGGCCACATCATCAATAGCCGAAGCCAGCGCATGGATGGCGCTCCGGTTTAAGGGCGTGAAAATTACCTTATCAAGCGCCAGGTAAATTTTATGGGTAATATCATCGCCATTATTTTCCAGCTTGTCAATTTGCCTGAATATAGGTTCGCGTTCTTCTTCATCAGTTGTATTTACCACGGTTACCAGCAAATTGGCCATATCCGTCATGTTTTTTGCAGCTTCATTAAACAAGTCGTAAAATAATAATCTGTTTGAAAAGTAATTTTTAAATATCCCGGCCATGCACTAAATTTCAGAAAGGCTAAAATTAGCTGAGCTGTGTTAAGTGAATATTAAATAATCATAATGAATGTCAGTAAAAGGTATGTTTTTTTAACATTATCAAATCTTAATCATTCCTTAACATTGAGATAATACGGCATGCGCACTTTTGGAGCAAAATTTATTTAACCTCACTCCGAAATGAAAAAAATGTTTACAAAAGTTTTTAGTGCAGCCTTCATAATGGCCATTGTGCTAACCGGCTTTGCTGTTAAAGCCCAGCAAACAACATTAGCATCAGCTACTGTTTTGAAAAAAGTAAAGAAAGATACTGTAGCTAAAAAAGATACTGTAGCGGCGACATCCTCAGATAAACCGGCTGCAGCAACTGTTGCCCCAAAACCGGCCGATGCCCCAAGAGAATTGGTAAGAAGGTTATGGGGTTATGCATTTGGCGATGAGTATTATGCCCCGCATGTTGCGCCAAGCGGTTTGGGTGGCGAAACGAATTATAACGGTGTACCTTCAAACAGGAACGCTTTCCAGTTCCGTCGTATTTATTTAGGTTATGACTATGATATAGATCAAAAATTCACTGCCGAAGTATTATTAGCGAGCGAACCAAGTGCAAACACTGGTACTGCCGCCGGTACAGGTGTAACAGCTTCAAATGGCGATAACCTGGTTGACGGTAAAATGGGATTTTTTATAAAGAACTTCGACTTAAGGGTTAGAAACGTTTGGAACGGAACAGACCTGGTTGTAGGTGAAATGAGCACCCCTGGTTTTGCACTTAATGAGCCCGGAACAAACGGCCCAACATCTTTATCAGAAACAACCTGGGGTTATCGTTTTATAGAAAAAACCATAACCGATTTCCACAAAAACAACTCGTATGACGTTGGTGCTTCTTTACAGGGAACATTTGATCCTTCAACCAAAAACTTTGGTTATGTATTTATGATTGGCAATAACACTACATCAAGCTTATTATCAGCAGCTAATGCAAATACAGGTTTCTACAAAATATTTTATGGTGACATTTGGGGAAGGTTTTTTGACAAACACTTGTCTGTAGATATTTATAGTGATTATGCACCAACCGCAGCTGCAACAGCAACTATTGGCGGCCAGGACCATAGCATGCAGAAAATATTCGCTTCTTATAGCACCAAACCAATAAGTATAGGTGTTGAAGCTTATACCCAAAGCATAGCAAATGGTGTAACTAACAACGCTACAAAAACTCCGGAAAATGCAACGGTAAATGGTCTTAGTATATGGCTAAAAGGCGCAATTAGTGAAAAATGGGGTTGGTTTGGCCGCTGGGACAGCTATAACCCTAATACCAATTTCAACAGTGCTGATACTTATGCCGTTAATACCAACTACGGATCATATAACCCCAATTATAAAGAAACATTTTATACTGCAGGTTTAGATTTTCAGCCATATCCTAAAATCCACTTCTCGCCAAACATTTGGGTTGTAAATTATACAGATCAAAGAGCAACTACAACAACCGGCTATACAGGTCCTGACCATACTTTAGTTGTAAGGGCAACATTCTTTTACACCTTTGGTAAATAATAACAAAGTAAAACAAACACTCAAAATAACTAACTCAAACAAATCATGAGCATCTTAAAAAGTTTAAAGTTAGCGGTTGTAGCGGTAGCTGCATCAGGCTTAGCGTTATCGGCATCGGCACAAGACTTGAAAGGCGCAGGCAGTTCATTTGTGAACCCGTTGTTTCAAAAAATGTTTTCAACATATACCGCTGCCAAGGTTGATTACCAATCAATTGGTTCAGGCGGTGGTATAGCGCAGTTAACTGCCAAGACTGTTGACTTTGGCGATTCGGATGCTCCGCTAAATGAAGAGCAAACCACCAAAATGGGCGGCCCTGCCGCTGTTTTGCATATCCCGATGACATCAGGCGCTGTTGTTGTAACTTACAACATTCCTGGTGTTAGCGCAGCTTTGAATTTGACAGGTAAAGATTTAGCTGATATTTATTTGGGTAAAGTAACTAAATGGAACAGTCCTGAAATTAGTGCTACCAATAAAGGTGTTAAATTACCTGACCTGCCGATAGTAGTTATACACCGTTCGGACGGTAGCGGTACTTCATTCATTTTTACAGATTATTTAACTAAAGTAAATACTGATTGGGAGAAAAAAGTAGGCAAAGCAAGTGCTCCAAACTGGCCTGCTGGTTTAGGTGGCAAAGGCAGCGAAGGCGTTGCGGGTTTGGTTAAACAAACTCCAGGCGCTATTGGCTATGTTGAGTTAGCTTATGCTGTACAAAACAAAATGCCTTTTGCCAGCATACAAAACAAGGGTGGTAAATTTATTGCCCCAACTATAGCTGCAACAACGTTAGCAAGTAATGTTGCTATACCTGCCGATACCAAAGTTTCGGTAACTAATACTGACAACCCTGAAGGATACCCGATTGCCAGCTTTACCTGGGCTTTAATATACAAAGAGCAGAACTATGAGGGCCGCTCTAAAGAAAAGGCTACTCAATTGTTAAAGTTGCTTTGGTGGAACATTCATGACGGGCAAAAATATTGCGAAGCGTTAACTTATGCACCGCTTTCAAAATCAGCGGTAAAAGCTGCTGAGGCTGTATTAAAATCAGCTACCTTTGGTGGTAAGGCGATATTATAATTAATTATTTAAGGATTGAATTAGTGAATTATTGATTAAGTCAGTTCCGATAAATAAATGCTATTAAATTAGCGATTACCAGTCTTGTTTTTCAGGACTGGTAATCGTTTTGTATAGAAAACCCAAATTTTGTGGAAAATAAAAGATTACAATTATCCAATGACCAGCTAAAATGGGAAACTATTTTTAAACGGCTGTTAATGGGGATGAGCATTGTTTTGGTGCTTGTTATAATCGGTGTGCTCATTACCCTTATTATAGAATCAATGCCTTCTATCAAATCATTAGGTATTGGATTTTTATGGGGAAAAGTTTGGGACCCGGTACAAAATATATACGGAGCTTATCCTTTTTTATTAGGCACCTTGCTTACCTCGTTTACAGCGCTTATTATTTCGGTACCTTTTTCGTATGCTATCGCTATTTACCTGGGCGAATATAACCCCAAAGGCTGGTTGTCTGACCTGTTGAAAAACACAATTGAACTGATTGCGGCTGTACCCTCTATTATCTACGGTTTTTGGGGGATATTTGTACTGGTGCCTATCATACGTACATTTGAACTAAAAATTGGTGTTGCGCCTTATGGGGTTGGTATTTGTACTTCATCGCTTGTATTAGCTGTAATGATCATTCCCTATGCTGCATCGCTGGGGATAACATTGATACGTATGGTGCCGTCTCCGTTAAAAGAAGGGGCCTATGCATTAGGGGCAACCCGCTTTGAGGTGATCCGCAGCGTGATATTGCCTTTTACCCGTACCGGCTTATTTGCCGGTGTACTATTATCCTTAGGCCGCGCCCTGGGCGAGACTATGGCGGTAACGATGCTGATAGGAAACACCACTCAAATTGCCAGTACATTTAAAGAGATATTTTTCGGGCCTGGAAATACCATGGCCAGCGTTATTGCCAACGAATTTACCGAAGCCGATCATACGTTATACGTGTCTGCGCTTATTGAACTGGGTTTAGTATTGTTCTTTGTTACTGTTATTGTAAACCTCATCGGGAAAAGAATTATTTCAAAAGCTACAAACAATTAATTTATGGATCAGCGAATAGGAATAAGAAATACCAAAAGCGTTTTATTTAAAGGCCTTATCATATTTTTTGCGTTTGTTATTACCATCCCGCTTATTATAGTATTGCTTTATATTATAAAACAAGGTATTACCCAGGTTAACTGGCATTTTTTAACTCATGTACCGGCCCCGCCGGGCGAAAAAGGCGGTGGTATAGCCAACGCCTTAATGGGTAGTTTGATAATGGTGGTGATGGCATCAATAGTTGCGGTGCCTATTGGTATGCTGGCAGGTATTTATCTAAGCGAAAACCCGCGTACCAAGCTGGCCTATTACAGCGGTTTATGTGTTGATATTTTGCAAGGAGTACCCTCAATAGTGGTGGGCATTGTGATGTACTTTTGGCTGGTTAAACCATTTGGTGGTTTTTCGGCCATAGCCGGTAGTGTTGCTTTGGCCATTATGATGCTGCCCATCATTATCCGGTCGACAGAACAGACCCTTAAACTACTGCCCGACTCACTTAAAGAGGCGGCGCTTTCATTGGGCGTGCCTTATCACCGGGTAATTTTAAAAGTTTTGGTGCCCTGCGGCTTTGCAGGTATATTGTCGGGTATCACGCTGTCTATCGCCCGTATTATTGGCGAAACAGCGCCTTTGTTGTTTACGGCTTTAGGAAACAATTACTTTTCGACAAACATTACCGGGCAAATGGAAAGCTTACCACATGTGATATTCACCTATGCCACCAGTCCATATGACGATTGGCACGACCTGGCCTGGGGTGCATCATTTATATTATTATTATTTGTTTTAACATTAAACATTGTCACAAAACTGCTAACACGAAAATGGAAAATACAATTGTAAAAGCTGAAAATTACAACTCTTATTTTGGCGACAACCATGTTGTAAAAGATGTGAACATCAGCATAAACAAAAACGAAGTTATAGCGGTAATGGGGCCATCGGGCTGCGGCAAAACAACTTTTTTGCGTGGCATAAACCGGATGCACGAATTGATACCCGGAGCAACCTCAAAAGGTAAAATATTGCTTGACGGCGAAAATGTTTACGATATGAACGCCATTTATGTACGGTATAAGATCGGGATGGTGTTTCAGCGCCCTAACCCTTTTCCAAACCTGAGTATTTACGAAAACGTGGTTGCAGGTTATATGCTTAACGGCCTTAAAGTTTCAAAGGCAGATAAAGATGTTATTGTTGAAAGGTCATTAACCAGCGCTGCTTTATGGAAAGAAGTTAAAGACTCGTTACATAAAAAGGGTACATTTTTATCGGGTGGTCAGCAGCAGCGGTTATGTATAGCCCGCGCTATTGCCATGCAGCCCGAATTGATTTTGTTTGATGAACCAACATCAGCGCTCGACCCTATATCTACGTCAAGTGTTGAAGCGTTATTCCACGAATTAAAAGCAAATTATACGTTGATCATCGTAACGCACAACATGCAGCAAGCTGCGCGTGTTAGCGACAGAACAGCATTCTTTTATATGGGCGAATTGGTTGAGTTTGACGATACCAAACAAATGTTTACCAACCCACACGATCAGCGTACACAGAATTATATTACAGGGAGATTTAGTTAAGTTGGAAAGGTTGTAGTGGTTATAAAAGTTGAAAAACAGCTTCCAATCCTTACAACTCTTACAACATTTTCAACAATTTAAACTTAAAAAAATGACACCATTAGAAAATGAATTGACCGCTTTAAAAGCCGAGTTGGCCAGCATGTGGATCCTGGTTCAATCGCAATTGAACAAGGCTAAAGAAGCTATGGTACAATATGATAAGGACCTTGCGCGTGAAGTTTTGATAAAAGAGAAACGGGTAAACTCTTTTGAACTTAAAATTGACCGTGACTGCGAAAATATCTTTGCACTGCATTGCCCGGTTGCAATTGATCTGCGCTTTTTATTGGCTGCACTAAAGATAAATACCAACCTGGAGCGCATTGGCGATATTGCTGCGGGTATCGCTTTGTATGTAGTTGAGTCGTCTGTTAATTTTGATGTGGCTGCTCTCGAAAAAACTTCACTTATCCGGATGTATGACGAGGCGATAAACATCCTCATGGATACCCGTACGGCTTTTGAAAAAGAAGATACGGTGCTTGCGCGAAGCATTTTTAAGAGAGACGATGTTTTGGATGCCATTAACGATAATTCGCCAAATATAATTGCCGAAATAATTAAGGCCGACATAAACAGTCTGCCCGAGGCGTTGTATATATTGTCAATAATCCGCAAATTGGAAAGGGTTGGCGACCAGGCAAAGAATATTGCAGAAGAGATCATATTTTACATTGAAGCCAAAATTCTGAAACACCACGAAAGCGGTAATATGCAAACCCCTAAAGAAGGAGAATAGGTTAAAATGTTTTTTTCATAATAATGAAGGTGGATAGTGGTATTCACCTTTGTTGTATAGGATTATCCCGAAAACAACGAGCGTAAATTTTGTTAATTTTTACCCTCGTTATTATTTCCTCCCTCGTATAAAACAAGAAGATTATTTTCAAATCCTGCTGACATAGGGTTGTCATTACCCAGTCGTTTATTTGTTGTACAAACTAAAAACAACAAAGCTATGTCAATAATTGAATTGTTATTAAAGGAGATTGAGCAGGAAGCCCGGACCACCCGTAAAATGTTGAGTATCGTGCCAAACGATAAGTACGACTGGAAACCACATCCCAAAAGTATGACCATAAGGCAATTGACAACCCATATTGCCCAGATACCCGCCTGGGTAACGATGGCATTAACTACCGATGAACTTGATTTCGCCAAAATTTCATACACTCCTGATCCGATAAATAACACGGCGGATATGTTAACGTTTTTTGAAACCTCATACGCTGACGGCAGGGCAAGCCTGGAAGCGGCTAATGAGGCACAATTGGCAGAGCCCTGGACTTTAAGAAACGGCGACCACATCATAGCCTCCATGACCAGGTACGAAACCATTAGGGTATCAATTGCCCAAACTATTCATCACCGGGCGCAGTTAGGCGTGTTTTTGCGCCTGCTGGATATACCGATACCCGGAAGTTACGGGCCGAGTGCGGACGAAATGCAGGGATAATGTTATCAATTAAGGTGTCCGTCCGTCCAAAGGCAAGAACAGTTTAGGAAGGGCGGACACTTTTTACGACCATTTCAATTTATCGCGAAACAGGAATGCCACATTAACTAATGCAATTAATGCCGGTACCTCAACCAGCGGGCCAATAACACCAGCAAAGGCTTCGCCGCTATTAATGCCGAACACGCCAATGGCTACGGCTATAGCAAGCTCAAAGTTATTGCCGGTGGCCGTAAAAGCTATCGAGGTGCTTTTTGAATAATCGGCCCCAAAATGCTTGCCGATAAAAAAACTCAGCAAAAACATGATGGTAAAATAAACTACTAACGGGATAGCAATGCGCAATACATCCATCGGTATTTGAACAATCAAATTCCCTTTAAGACTAAACATTATCACTATGGTGAACAGCAACGCAATTAATGTTACCGGCGAGATAAAGGGTACATATTTGGTTTTGAACCATTCTTCGCCTTTTATTTTAATGAGTGTATATCTGCTGATGATACCTGCGGCAAACGGAATGCCCAGGTAAATGCCCACGCTTTTGGCTATTGCGCCAATGGTTATGCTTACTGCCAAACCTTTCAATCCAAATAAAGGTGGTAAAACGGTGATAAACAGCCAGGCGTATACACTGTAAAGTAATACCTGGAATATGCTGTTTAAAGCTATCAAACCTGCTGCATATTCGCGGTTGCCTTCGGCCAGTTCGTTCCAAACCACCACCATAGCAATGCAACGTGCCAGGCCTATCAAAATTAAGCCAACCATATAGGCCGGATGATCGCGTAATAATGTGATAGCAAGTACAAACATCAATAAAGGACCAACTATCCAGTTTAATAGCAGCGATGCAGTTAAAACCTTTGTATCCTTAAAAACCTCGCCCATGTTTTCATATTTTACCCTGGCTAAGGGTGGGTACATCATTAATATCAATCCTATCGCTAAGGGGATGTTGGTTGTACCGCTGGAGAATGAATTTATAAACGTGGCCGACGAGGGTATAAAATAGCCGATGGCCACACCGGTTACCATCCCAATAAATATCCACAGGGTTAAGTAGCGGTCAAGAAAGTTCAGTTTCTTTCGTTCGGCCACCGGGGCACAGTCGGCACCGCTCATTCGTTTATATGATCGTTTACAAATGCTTCCGAATAGTTTTTTATCATATCGCGCACCCTTCTAAACTCGTTCATTATTTCTTCTGCGTTGCCCGTTGCTTTAGCCGGATCGGGAAAGTTTTGATGAAAGCGTTGCGCTTGGGTTGGAAAATAAGGGCAATTTTCTTTGGCATTATCACAAACGGTAATTACATAATCAAACGGAACGTCCATATACTCATCCACATTGTTTGAGGTATATTTGCTGATGTCAATTCGGTCTTCAGCCATTACCAGTATGGCTTTTGGGTTAACGCCGTGGGTTTCAATGCCAGCGCTGTAAATGTTGGCCTTATCGCCGGAGAAATGCCTTAAATAACCCTCGGCTATTTGGCTGCGGCAACTATTGCCGGTGCATAGTACTAATATGTTTTTCATGATTTTATAAGTGTCTTTTTCATCACAATTGCCGATTTCGGGCAGGCGTAGCTAAATTCAGATGATTGCTGGACCAGGGCAGGAACATCTGTTCTGTTTGTTTGGTGATAGCCGTTCCGGCTAAAATACTCCGGTGCGGTTTCTGTTAGGAGGTAAATTGCCGATAGTGCCTTTGCCGCTGCCATGGATTCTATTTTGGTTAATAGCTGTTTGGCTAAACCGTTGCCTCTATATATGGGGTGTACTGCCAACGAACGCAACAAACCATAATCACCATAAATTTCCAAACCAGCCACACCGATAACGTCTTTGCCATCCTTCATCACCACAAAGTTGTCTAACATTGCCGGAAGGTCAACAACCGGTAGTTTTTCTGACACCAGCAACCCGATAACGCCCTTCCTGTAATTGTTTGCTTTTACTATTTCCATCCCTCATCAATTAACAGCAACCACCACCCGGGGTGCAGCAACTTTCGGTAGCTAAGGCCAGGTTTTTTAACTCAATTTTTGTTTTTTGAACCGGTTCGCCGCAACTGCCCCCACGGTTAATGGCTTTGCATTGCACGGTATCGGGGCGCAGATCGACAATTAGATTTTCGCCATCTATATTAAATCCATTTGGCAGCATTTGGCGGGTATCAAATTGAGAATTGCCAAACTCTATCTTAACTATTCCATTTGTATCTAACGGCAACGCCTTTTCAACAACTTTAATTATCGACAAAGCTTTGTCAACTTTCATAGCCTGTAACTGTTGCTGATTTTGCGGCTCGTATAATTGAACAATAATCTCTGTCCATGTATTTATCAAACCGCCGCAATCAACCGAGGTAATTGGTGCCTGTTTGATCTCCGTAATATGGTAAGCAGCATCTACCCATTTGTCTTCCGCGTATTGAAATTGCAGGTGCAGTTCGGGGTTATTAACTAACGTTTCTTTAAATTCCTTCCAGTTTATAGTTTTTGTATTCATTGTAATATTACGATTGATATGCTCAAATTTTTTAACAGCAGTTGCCTGGTTCTTTATATGATCCGAAGAAAATAGCCAGTTCGTTATTCAATAACTTCCATGCATTTGGTTCTATGCAATAACATACGCTAACACCTTCAATAGCGCCTTGTATTAATCCGGCGTTTTTTAACTCTTTTAAATGTTGCGATATGGTGGCTTGTGCAAGGCCAAGCTCACCGCTCAGATTGCCGCAGATGCAGGCGTTTGTAGCAATGATTTGTTGCAGTATGGCAATACGGGCCGGATGCGCCAATGCCTTTAACATAACCGCCAGTTGGTTTTGCTCTTCGGTAAATATTTCTGTTTTAGTTGCGCCCATATCAATCGCAATATTACGATTAATGGTTGACTTATGCAACTTATTTTACTGTTCACCGCATCCTTGCAGTGAACAGTAGAATAAGTTGGGTCATGATTAGCTGTTAAACCCAGAAAATAACGGCCTTCACTACCTGTTATACGGTATTTCGTTTATCCAGTGAAAGCCGCGTTTTAATAACCTGAATTGTTTTTCGTCGAATCTTTTGAAGCGGATACTTACCGAATCCTGTTTCCATCTTCCGGTCATAATCATAATGTCTGGTTTGATCTTAGTATAAGTGAAGTGGAATTTATGGGCAGTGTCGGCATAGGAGTTGATAACGATGGTATGATGGATAGTATCCGCCTTGAAAAAGTAATATTTCATACTGTCATCCATCAGTTGTATCTGCGCATTGTTGGTATAATTGTTTACAATAAGTCTGTTCCAACGGGCGGTGTCGGTTTTAAGCGGCGGCAGGCTATCATTGTTCCGTATAAAGCTTTGCACATTATAAATGCCAAATAGGGCCACTTTTGGCGCATCGTCGCCTCTGCTGGCCCCTGCGTATATAGCACCCAGCAGAGTGCTATATACTACATAGACTATTAGAAGGTATTTGGTGACGGTTAACGTAATGTTTTTCCACTTAAATTTAAAGCGCGGCGGCTCAAGCAGGGCAGGCGGGGCATCTTTGTTCAACAGGAAAAAGTTAATGAGCCGTTTTGAATCTTTGACCAGTAAAAATAAGCTCATCACAACCAGCATGGTTGATAATAACTTTACGGGCACATCAAAGCAGTAATTGACAGCCATAACATTGCCGATAACTACCACCCCTGCGATAGCGCCCAGGGTTGTTGTTTTGCGGAAGAAAAGCAATAAACCGCAAATAATCTCGGCAAATCCTGTTACGTAGTTAAACCCGGTAGAGTAGCCCATATAGCTCCACTCGAGGCCCATGGGCGAGAAGTTGCCCAGTGGTTGCAGCAACTGGCCTAACGATGGCGCCGGAAATTGCAGCTTTATTATTTTGAAGCAACCATAGGTAACCATGGTAATAGCTATATAATAGCGTACGATGACTGTTAACCAGTATAACAGCTTATTGTAGTTTAGCCGTTTCTGGTCCAATATCGACCATATTAAGGTTCCTGTAACTGATAGAATGGCGATCAGCAGGATAACTAAGTAATCATACGTGGTGTCGCCGCTGCCGTTGGTAAAAATGGTGATGGGTTTGGCCAGGTGCAATACATGCTTTGCCGACCATACAATAAAGGTATGAACAATGCCGGTGTACAGACCAAAAAAAATATTAATCCCTTCGAGAACACCGTTGGGGTTGATCAATATATACAGTACAAAAAATAACAGGAAGAAACGGAAAGCCAGCTTCTGCGTGGTTGTCCAGTTAGGTGCTTGTGCAGTCATAAGGTTGTAATTGGTTGGTTTATCAAAACTAAAAATACACTTAGTTATTGAGAAAAGAACAGTTTTAACATTATTAACATTGTTAAAGAATATTCTTTAATTTAAATAATTGTCTGTATATTTGTAGTGGATATAATCATCAGCATATTTAGCATTCAAACTAAGTGTCCGTCTGTCCGATATGTGTCCGCCCCCTGCAACGGACGGACACCCCATCAAATACATAGTCCATATAGTTGCCCCTCAAAACCGCGACAAACGCCATTTACTATATGAATAGGGTAATGGAGGAGTATTTTATAAAAAAACGGTAATTTTTTTATTGCAGTATAGATAAAATCAACCCAATCCATCAGGCAGTCAGGTTTTGGCATCAGGGAGAGCCATGTATCCTGTTTGGCAACAGTAACCAGGCTAAATCTATTCTTGCTTTGCAAATTGGCAATGCCATACTGTGCAGTTGCATGAGGCAGATAATATATGCTAATGCCGAATAACCAGGCAGCTTAACTTTTGCAATATGAGTTTGTTGATTGCAGCAGCGAGTGGGTATATCATTCAAAAAGCTAACAGACTGATAAAAGCTGGAATAGGCAACACCGAATCGCAAAGTGTCCGTCCGTTCCGGGAACCGTTGTACTTGCGGACAGGCGGACAGAAAACGCAACCCCTCACCAGTTCCATTGTGAACAATAGCTGCATATGCTAAGAACCACCATGGACTTTGAGATTATTTACACACCTGCAACAGCCAAATTTGTAAGTTCTTTTATAATAGCGTCTAAAAGAAAATCGGTTTCAGACTTAAAATCAACCTGCTGCGGCGTGGGCAAATTTTCTTTATGCCTAATTACATCATGAGTGTAAAAATCTGCCGTTGTTCTTAAAGAGTTATTAAGTCTTTCAAAATGATTTTTTAAAGATTTTCCTTGCATATTAGAAATCACCTCTGACATTTTGGAATATTTTCCAAATATTGGAGGCACATGATTTATTATGGTTCGTAATAGCAAACCCACTGTAAAATAATTCTCGTCTATCCAATTATCGTTTAGTTCTTGACAAATTTTAATTAATTTGGTCAAATCAAACTCTTTCGATTTAATATTTTCAAGTTCTTTTATCCTATTGTGATTAATGTAGAAATCTGCTGAACTTATAACTTCATCGATCTTTGATTCTGATTTGTAGCCGAAAGGCTCATCATCTATAAACGTGCTGGTAACATCTTCTCCTTCTTCCGATAACTGCTCAGGCGACAATGTCTTATGTCTGTTTATAAAACCTTTATATCCTTCCCTTTCTGCAATTTCCTGAAAATAAGATGCGTTCATTCCCAACTCATTTGTAAACACGCTGAATTTCGACACATTTTGAAAATAATAGGTTTGATGATTGATTGAGACCTGCTCTTTCCCATAAGCATAGTTTTTAGACAATTTTTCAACTATCTCAGTCGGAACGTTAAAGAAATTATTTTTGCCACTGTGATGACTCAAATATATATTGTAATTACGCATATTCTTATGGATAGATATTATTTTCTCAATACTTTCGTCTGTGAGATAAATGAAATCTTCTTTACCGCCAGCGTTTATCTTACCAATATTTGACTGACGAAGTGCTTCAATTATTTGATTTGCTTGGCCATGATGCTTTTCGAGAATGTCTGTTATTTGGCATTCTTTGATTCCGTGGTTTGTGTAAGTTTCATATAACCGTTCGATTACGTCCACCATTATTTTGTTAAAAATAACCATAATTATAATACACTTTTTTCGCCGTTATTGGCATCAATTACCAGCAAACACCTTTAGGAATAACCAGAATATCGATCAAATTACTCATCATGCATTTTGTTGGCATTAGAGCAATGGGTGCTTTGATATTATTTACATAAATTTGTTAAAAACAATCAAGCCGATGCAATTATTAAAATCACAAAAAGTTGGTTTGTATGATTTAATTTCAAATAGTGGTTTCCTACCTTCAATGTTTACTTTGCAAGACTATCAAGACAAAAATTTTGGCAGTCAATCAACAAAAATTTCGCACCGCCATACACTTTTTTATTTCTCGGTTTTTTGTTCTCAAAATCAAGAATTTTACCTGGAGTGGTCACCATCAGATACGATGTTTATTGAAAAGATGGAATCCCATACTTGGGAACATGTAACTCTTGTGTTTATGGAATGGCTGACATTATTGAGAAGAGAAATTGAGGTGGAGGACAAATGGCAACAGTTAAAGGCAGAAATGCCAAACTTTAAAATCATTAATGTTAATAATGAAGGCAATTTCTCCTATAACGAGGTTCTTATAATAGGAACTAAAATTGCACTTTTAAAAGAAAAACTAAAAGAGATACCGTTAACAGCCACTCAAGCTGAAGCACTAAATCAAAAATTAGATTATTGCGTTGAGCTTTCAAAAAGTGCAAGTAAATTTGATTGGGTGTCTTACTTTTTAGGGGTGATAACTAATATCATTCTCACATTAAGCGTTACTCCAGCTCATGCACACTTAATATGGGATGCAATCAAAGAAGTCTTTAATAACTTCTTACTAAAATAGGTTGTCCATCAATTTGTTCAATATGTCCGCTTGTCCAAAACCTGTCCGCACCTCTGTGCGGACGGACGCTTGGTACTATATCCCCAACACCTGCTTCAATTTCACATACCCTGTTTTACTTACCGGTATTTTTGCACCCGATTTGAGGATGGCCAGGTGGCTGTCTTTTTCGTAGGGGTCGATGCGGGTAATTTCCTGCACGGCTACCATATAGCTGCGGTGAACGCGCACAAACTGCCGGGCATCCAGCGTTTGCTCAAAAAAGCTCATGGTTTTGTTTTTGAGGTACGAGCCCTCTTTGGTAAATACGCTTACATAATCGTCGTCGGCCTGCAGGTATTGTACATCGGCAACCGGGATGATTTTTACTTTGGTACCGGTTTTTACTACTATACGCTCATGCTGCGCCGGTGATTGGGCTGCATATTCCAATAATTTTTCGGTTTCCTTTGGCGCGGTGCTGGCGGGGCTTTGCGCCTGGGCTAAATATTTTTCAATGGCCTTGTTAAACCGCTCTTTGCTAAAAGGTTTTAACAGGTAATCAACCGCATGGGTTTCAAACGCTTTTATGGCGTATTCGTCAAACGCGGTAGTGAAAATTACCGCGGGCTGTTTATCCACCAGCTCCAGCATTTCAAAGCCGTTTATTTTGGGCATTTGCACGTCAAGGAAAATCAGGTCGGGCTGGTGCAGTTGGATAGCTTTCAGGCCCTCAAAGCCATCATTACATTCCTGAATAACTTCGATCTGTTCAAACTGCTGTATATATTCCTTTACAACCATGCGGGCTAAAGGCTCATCATCAATAATTAAAGCTTTGGTCATAGCTGCGGGATTTTAATTATGGTTGTAAATATATTATCATTTTGATGAGTTTCCATCAAATCATTCCGGGCAAAAAGCAAATACAGCCTGCGCTGCACGCCACTCAGGCCAAACCCTGTACCCTGGCGCGGACGCGAGGTTTGCGGGTCGTAAGGATTTTGTACCATCAGCTCCAGGTAATTGCCATCCATTTCGCCGCGGATACTTACCACCACATCTTCGGTGGTATCATACAAGCCAAACTTAATGGCATTCTCAACAATAGGCTGTAGCATTAAAGCGGGCAGTATGGCCGTTCGGCAGCTATCATCACAGCTTATTTCAGTTTTAAGACGGTGTCCAAAGCGTACCTTTTCTATCTCCAGGTATAAATTCAGGTGTTCTAATTCCTCGTTTAATGTTATTTGCTGCTGGTCGTCCTTCTTTAACGTTCCGCGCAGGAAATCGGAAAGCTGGTGTATCATTTTGCGGGCTTCATCGGGCTTAAAGCCGATAAGGGCATTGATAGAGTTTAAACTGTTAAACAAAAAGTGAGGCTGTAGTTGCTGGCGGAGGTTATACAACTCGGCATCGCGGGCCAATTTTTCGGCTTCTGATTTTCTCTTTTCGTTTTCCTTTTGATCAAGCTGCGAGTACCATATCATACTGATCATCGCCATCCATCCAATCGCTAAAAAATTGGTGAAAAACCTTATAATCAGCGATTGCGACATAAACTTTACGTAAACCGGCTGGGGGTTTATAAGGGGCAATATCCAGCGACTGCCCGTCATGCAAATAGCTGCAAGGGCTATACACCATATCAATAAATTAGTGTAACTGCCTTTACCCGGCTGGTAATAGCGCAGGTTATTGTTAATTAACCAGCAGGCGGCAGCAAGCAGGATAGAACTCATTATACCATCAGTGGCGGCTATAAACCAATCAAATTCAAAACTATGCAGGATGTAGGTTTGCAGGCCGGTCCACACCAGCCCGCATACTACAAATGCCTTTAGCAGTTTTGAAAATGTTAATGATGATGTGGTAGCCAATTTTTAGTGATTAGTTAATTAGTGATTAGAGATTAGTTAATCAGAGATTAGTATTTTATATAGCGATGGGTTTTAAACCCATCGCTATAATTAATTAATAACTGCGGATATCTACGCCTGCAAAAATGGAAACGCCTTTAAGCACTAATACTTTATCACTGTCGGCAGGGGCTGATGTACGGATACGCTTATCATCAACGCTTGCAAAAACAGCTGCCATATCAGGCACTACACGCCAGTGCGGCGGAACAACTATTTTGGTACCGCCAAATATCTGGGTAATGTCAATAACCACATGCCCGTTGATGTTTGCCTGCGTAAAATCAAGTTCGGCGCCGCCAAACACGTTTACGATCTCGCCGCCTTTAAAGTTTTTAGACAGGATGGTTTTTTTAACGCCGCCAAAAACAGAAACCGCGTCCAGGTAATCATCTGCGGCGGGGCGGAAGCCAGAAGATGGATTTGATGGATCGGCAGGGGGAGGGGTTGCGGATGATGGGTCGGGTACAGTATAATCAACTACAGGGTCGGTCGGTTTCATCGGGTTATGCCAGTTGTTCCAGTCCCATTTGCCATTGCCATAGTTTTTCCAGTCATCTTTGCCCCATTTATGGTTGCGTCTTAATATCATCCATAAGCCAAAACCTATGATCATTAATGGCCACGCAACATCATGCATACTAAAGCCTGGTATATCGTCAAGCAAAAATGCCACACCTACAATTACCATAATAACCCAGGTTGAGCTGCGCCAGTTATGCCTTGCACCAATAAACAGGCCCCACGCAATTACCCACATTGGCCAGCTAAATAACCAGCCTGGAAAAAAGAAGAAGTCAAATTGGCGTATAAGCAGTAAAGCGCCTACAACTAATAGTATGGCCCCGGCCACAGCTTTGCCCCGGCGCGGATTTGGGGTATTTGTATAATCTATATCGTTACTCATGTTCGTCGTTTTTAAATTTATAATCAAAAGTAAAGTAACAATAAACTATACCAAAAACAAAACTGGTAGTTTATTTAAAGAAGTCGGTGAAAGCGGGTGATATGTCGGTGAAATTTTTATGTATAATTCACCGGGCTGGCCTGTTGGTGGTTAGAAAGAAAATTCAGGTTTGGAAAGTGCTTTAAATATCCATAAATATCCATAAATATCCATATATTTTCTAAAACAAATTTGAGCGGTAACAGGCTGATTTTGAAAATCAAATTCTAATGAATAATATATAATTTAGACAATCAAAATCTATTAATAAATGGAACAGGAATATAGTATTTCAACAGGCATGAAAATATTTTATGGCGTGTTAGCTATAGGGTTGTTTGGGTTTTCAATATTTCTTTTTTCAATTAAAAGTCCTAACGTAAATCCGGCGGTGTATTTATTGCCTTTGGCCGTTATGGCGGGTTCAGTTTTGATAATTATTAACATCATTAAAAAGAAAGTTACGGTTTACGATGATCGTATTATCTGTGCCAATCTGTTTAGTACAAGAGAATTGGCGTTTAATGATATTAAAGGATGCAGGGTAGGACAGAAAACGATTTACATTGAACCGGTATCCGATACTTCATCCAAAATTGTTATAAATAATTATGATGATTTGGTTGATAGTCAAGAATTAACAAAATATCTAAAGGAGCATTTTAAAGATATTGATAAAGCCGAACTTGAGATAGAACGGGATAGACTTTTACACGATACATCTATTGGCGCAACTGAAGCGGATAGAGAAAAAAGACTCAGAAATACAAAGCAAATATCGTGGGCCTATAATATTATTGGCATGGCGGTGGCCCTTGCGATGATCCTGTTTACCAATAATAAGCTAACTGTGATTTTGCTGCTTGCCTACCCTTTATTAGGTGTTTTAATAATGTTGAGCAGTAAAGGGTTAATTAAATTTCTATCAAACACCAAAACAAGTATGTATGGCTTTACGATGTTAGGTATTACACTTCCGGGTTTTGTATTGCTTATTAAATCACTGTTTCAATATGCATTATCTGTATACGATCATCTTTGGATACCTGCTCTTATCGTAAGCGTGGTGATTTTTATCATATTATACTTTGTTGGAATTAACAAATCCGTTGAATCAATCACGGCGCAAATAATAATAATGTTTATTGCTGGCTTGCTTTATGGGTTTGGAAGCATAATACAAATTAATTGCGCGTTTGATGATTCTAATCCACAATTGGTTCATTCCAAAGTAGATAGTAAGTGGATAGAACACAATAAAGGGGCGCATTATCATTTAAAAATTAACTCATGGGATACAAATCCGAAACCGAAAGATATTGAGGTTTCAAGATCAACATTCGACCAATATTCATCAGGTAATAGCATCGAAGTAAACCTGAAAGAAGGCTTACTAAGTATTCCATGGTATTACATTAACGAATAATCTACTTTTACTTACTGCGGCCAGGGAAATAATCTCACATAACCAGCCTTCCCCAAAATATTGCCCTGCATCAATTTGAAAATATTTAGCCCCTGGACATAGCCTGCTTACTATTAGTTTATATGGGCCGACCCTAGGGGTCTCCATTTCTCTTATTTATCAAATCAACGGATTAAAATCCGTTGCTAATATATTGGCCGAGGCGCTGCCTCTTTCTACACCAGTTACTGCGGCCTGTGAAATAAACCCACATAGCCAGCCTTGCCCAAAATATGACCCTGCATCAGTTTGAAAATGTTTACCCTTGTTTCAACAACGGACGCACCTGCCTTTTCATCCAACTTTATATCTAAGGCGTATAGTTCAAATATATAATGGTGCAACGGGCCTGATGCCGGGGCACCCGGTCCGCGATAGCCCGGCCCAAAGTAGCTGATCTGGTAACTTCCATCCGCAAGATGTGCGCCGCCTGGCACGTTTTCAGGCAAACCGGTATAGGTACCGGGAATATTCCATATCATCCAATGCAGATTATCTTCGGAGGTTTTGTTTATTGACAGGTCTACATCGTGCATCCACAAAACAAAGCTCTGTGTTCCGGGCGGCACGTTGGTCCAGCTAAGATCGGGCGAAACCGTTGCATCTTTAACAACCTGGGTGTATTTTAACGGGATGACGGCACCATCGGCAAATGCAGTTGTGGCTAACCTCATTGGCGGAGGAGGTGGGGTTTGTTGAGCGAAAGTTGTGAAAACTGCGCTTATTAATAACGCAATAGCAAGTGATAGTTTTTTCATTTTGGCAGTATTGATTAATGACAATTCAGTAGGTAAATATCAACAATTTTGATTTAAATATTTGACAATTTAAATTTCCGGCTCTTGCTGGCTTAAACAATGAAAGCTGCCTAATCCCCATATGATGTCTGTTGAATCAATACCAATTACTTTTCTTTCGGGGAAGCATCCCTGTAATATTTCGAGCGCTTTTTCATCCTTGTCGCAACGATAAGTTGGTACCACAACCGCCGCGTTGCCGATGTAGAAATTGGCGTACGATGCAGGCAGTCGCTGGCCGTCATAAAATACCGCATCGGGCATGGGCAGTTCAATAATATCCAGTTGCTTGCCGTTTAGCAGGCGCATGGTTTTTAAAGTTTTTAAGTTTTCCTGCAGAAGGTGGTAGTTATCGTCATTCTTGTTTTCTTCGATAACAGTAACTACCGTATCCTCATTTACAAAGCGGGTAATGTCATCAATATGGCCGTCGGTATCATCGCCAACTATACCATCGCCCAGCCATAATATTTGTTCGGTACCGTAATAGTTGTACAGGTAAGTTTCTATTTGCTGCTGATTGAGATGCGGGTTACGGTTTTTGTTCAGTAAACAAGCCGTTGTGGTTAAGATAGCCCCTTTGCCGTTAAAATCAACCGAGCCGCCCTCCATCACAATACCCGGATGATACGCAGGCAGATTAAAGTGTTGCGCTATTTTAGTAGGTATTACATCATCCAGGTCAAACGGCGGATATTTATTTCCCCAGGCGTTATAAGCCCAGTCGACTATTACTTTTTGCTTGGTTTCGTTATTGATCAAAAAAGCCGGGCCATGATCGCGGCACCAGGCATCGTTGGTTGGGAAGTGGAAAAACTCAATACGGCTTAGGTCGACATCGGCTTGTAGCAGGTGGCGTTTGGCGAACATTTCCATTTGCTCGTCCATAATATTTATACGAACCCGTTCGCCTGCTGTTAAAGCTTTGATGAACTCACAATATTTTGGATAGATCGAAGCGATTTTGCCCGGCCATGACTCTTCCTTATGCGGCCAGCTAAGCCAGGTGGCTGTGTGTTGGTGCCATTCGGCGGGAAAGTGGAAGCCGGTAGGGTAGTCCATAGTCGATGGTTGATAGTCCATTGCAATTATTTTGTCTTGTCATTGCGAGTTTTATGATCCCGAAGGACTTTGTGGCTGTAATGACATGGGATTTAAGACTTACGAAGTTTTCAAAACTTCGTAAGTCTGATTGTGTACATAAGCCCGTCATGGGTAGCGATAGCGCGGCAATATCTTAGCTGTGCATGTCGCAGAGATTGCCACGTCGCCCTATCACACCAGCCTGCCCCTGCTCCTCGCAATGACAAAGTTTATTAAATTAATCTTCGTCAAGTAATCTTTTTGTTATTGGTTGATATGAGTCAATCCTTCTATCCCTTAAAAAAGGCCAATGGCTACGATAATAGTCTGATTTATCCAGATCGAGTTCCTGTACCACCACTTCCTCATCACTGTGCGAGGCTTTATAAATGAGGGTGCCAAACGGATTTGAAAAGAACGATCCGCCCCAAAATTTAACACCCGCTTCTTCGCCCACACGGTTAACGCTAACTACGTACACGCCGTTTGCAACGGAATGCGAGCGTTGGATAGTTTGCCAGGCGTTGTATTGCTCGGTATTGGTTGCTTCATCCTGTGTGGTTGCCCAGCCTATGGCGGTGGGGTAAAACAGAATTTCGGCACCCATTAACGCGGTGATGCGGGCAGCTTCGGGATACCATTGGTCCCAGCAAATCAATATACCGACCTTAGCAAATTTGGTTTGAAAAACTTTATAGCCCAAATCGCCGGGGGTAAAGTAAAATTTTTCGTAAAAACCCGGATCGTCGGGTATATGCATTTTGCGGTATTTGCCCAAATAAGCGCCATCGGCATCAATAACGGCAGTGGTATTATGGTAAAGGCCCTGTGCGCGTTTTTCAAACAGGGAAGCAATGATCACTACGTTCAGCTCAGCCGCTACTTTTGTAAGTTCATCAGTCGACGGGCCGGGAATAGCTTCGGCCAACTTGAAGTTATCGTAATCTTCTACGTCACAAAAATAAAGCGAGGTGAATAACTCCTGCAAACAAACTATTTGCGCGCCTTTTTTGGCGGCCTCGCGCACTTTAGCAATTGCCTTTTGCAAATTCGCCTGTTTATCGGCAGTGCATGTCATTTGCACTATGCCTACATTTACCTTGCTCATGGCGCAAAAATACATTTTTTGGAGATTAGTTAATTGGAGATTAGAGATTAGTTAGGTTTATGCTTAAATTCTGACAGTTTTAAATATTTTATAACTAACAGGGGTTTAAATTTATTCAAATACAGGTTCTTATCGTACCATTATCTGCATTTATTTAAACTATATATCTTACGGCGAGTTATAAACTAAGATTTAAATACCAAAATATTATAATATTATGGGAATCAAATCCCATAATATTATAATATTTTGGTATTTAAATTAAGTAAATGATAAAAAGAGCTTTACAGAACCATATAAAAGGCAGGCTTTTTCAAGGCAAAGCCATTCTTTTGTTCGGGCCCCGGCAGTGCGGCAAATCTACGCTTGTCGAAGAACTGCTAAAAGAGAAAGTGCATTTATATTTAAACGGCGATGACGCAGACACAAGAGAGTTATTGACCAACACAAGTGCCGCTAAATTAAAACTCAGGGTTGGTCACGATAAAGTCGTTTTCATTGACGAAGCGCAAAGGGTTCCGAATATCGGGCTTACGCTGAAGTTATTTACCGACCAGATAAAAGACGTTCAGGTTATTGCCACAGGCTCATCGGCTTTCGAGTTGTCCAGCAAAGTGAACGAACCTCTGACTGGTCGTAAGTTTGAATTTATGCTTTTTCCTCTCAGTTTTTCTGAAATGGTAGCGCATCATGGGTTTCTTCACGAAAGCCGGTTATTGGAGCATCGATTGACTTATGGCTACTACCCGGAGATCGTAACGAAAACAGGTGACGAAAAGGTTTTACTGAAGTTATTGGCCGGAAGCTATCTTTATAAAGATTTGCTGATGTTGGAGCAAATTAAAAAACCGCTTATTCTTGAAAAATTGCTCAAAGCATTAGCGCTGCAAGTAGGTAGCGAAATCAGCTATCATGAAATTGCGCAAACCATCGGAAGCGATCATAAGACCGTGGACAAATATATTGATCTTTTAGAACAGACATTCGTGGTGTTTCGGTTACCTGCCCTGAACCGGAATGTTCGGAATGAAATAAAGAAAGGCAAAAAAGTCTATTTCTACGATTGTGGTATTCGCAACGCCATCCTTGATGATTTTAAACCGCTATCATCACGAACAGACGCTGGTGCGCTGTGGGAGAATTTTATCATTGCAGAAAGAATGAAATTCCTGCGCTATAATGATTTGGATGCGAAACAATATTTCTGGCGCACTACCCAACAACAAGAAATTGATCTCATAGAAGAGCATGAAGGTGGTCTTTTAAAGGCATTTGAATTTAAATGGGTAAAAAATAAAAAAGTACGCTTTCCACAAACCTTTACGGAAAATTATCCCGGTACTGAAACCTTGGTTGTTTCGCCGGATAATCTTGAAGAGTTTTTACTGTAACTGGTTCATGAGGGGGACTAATCTTTAATCAACTATTCTTCAATCTTTACTCATAACAATCCACAATTAACTAATCTCTAATTATTAGCTTTGCAGAAATTTCAGTAAGCATGGCAGATGAGCATACGATGAATGATAATGAGCGATCCGCAGGGTTTGACCCAAGTGAATCTTTCCCCTACGAAGATCCGGAAGCAATAGTTGAAACCAAAAAGCCGAAGACATTAAAAACCAGGCTATGGAGCGTTACCAAACTATTATTAAAAATAGGCGCTACCGGGCTGCTCCTTTATTATGTTTTAAGTAAAATTAATTTTGACAAGGTTAAAGGATTAGTTGAGCAGTCAAACCCCTGGTGGATGGTGGCAGCGATCGTTGCTTATTTTATATCTATCATCATTTCATCATTCAGGTTATTGAGCTTTTTTAAATCGATAGGATTACATATCGGGTGGAAATTTAACCTTCGCTTATATATGCTGGGTATCTTTTATAACCTCTGTTTGCCGGGGGGTATAGGAGGGGATGGCTATAAAATATACCTGCTGAATAAACGCTATAAGCAACCTGCAAAAAAGGTATTTTGGGCCATATTGTTTGACAGGTTAAGCGGGTTTTGGGCCATTGGTTTTATTACGGTTGTACTGATCATATTTTTACCGCAATTAAAGATACCTATTGTATTAGCCTGGAGTATATTTATTGTTTGTACGGCGGTATATTACTTTGTGGCTTATAAATTTTTTAAAGACTATGTAGCGCACTTTTGGGATGCCCACGCTAAAGCGATAGGCGTACAAGCTTTCCAGGTACTGGCAATTTTGCTGGTAATGATAGGCTTAAACCATGAAGGGAAATTTGCACCATACCTATCGGCCTTTTTGGCCTCGTCAATGGCAGCGGTGATCCCTTTTAGTATAGGCGGATTGGGTTTTAGGGAGTTTATTTTTAAATATGTAGTAACCGATATATTTCATAGCGATGGGGAACTGGCGGTGGTGTTAAGTTTATCTTTTTATGTAATATCGGCAATTGTGGCTTTATTAGGTGTGTATTATGTGTTTCGTGATGACAAACTGGAGGACGCATAACGCATGAATATAGTAGTAACAGGTGCCAGCAGCGGCGTAGGTTTTGAAGCGGTATTGGAATTGTTGTTATCGGGTGATCATCAAGTTATCGCCCTTGCCCGTTCGCAGGATAAACTGGAACGTTTGGCCGAAATAGCCACTGGCCTAAACCCCGATTGCATCTTATATCCCATAGCATTTGATATTGTGCATGATGATTATGCCGACCTGCTGCAATTTATCAGCATCCGTTTTGATAACCGTATTGATATTTTGATCAATAATGCGGGGGTATTAATAAACAAGCCATTTGCGCAGTTATTGGAAACTGATTTTGTTGAAATGCTGCAAGGCAACTTCATCGGGCATGTGCGCATGATACAAAGCCTGTTTCCTTTAATGCCTAACGGTTCGCATATTGTAAATATTGGCAGTATGGGCGGTTACCAGGGCAGCGCTAAATTCCCCGGGCTGGCTGCATACTCGGCAAGCAAGGCCGCCTTACATAACCTAACCGAATGTTTGGCGCAGGAGTTTGCAGAACAAGGCATTAAGGTTAATTGCCTGGCATTAGGGTCGGCACAAACCGAGATGCTGGAGAAAGCTTTTCCCGGATATGAGTCGCCGGTGATGGCTTTTGAAATGGGTAAATATATTGCCGATTTTGCCTTAACCGGGCATAAGTTTTTTAACGGGAAGATATTGCCGGTTGCGGTGGGTACGCCATAAATGAAAAAAGCGCATCAATTTTGTTGAAGCGCTTGGTAAATCTTTGATAACTTATTTCTTTAGAAGATAGAATATGATATAGATTGCTATATCTGTGTGATTTGAAAGAAGAACATCCATTAAATAACGCCAGAATGACATTTACGCATGTATGCGACAAGTCCTCGCGTTTCGCCTAAAATATCTTCTTTGGTAGCTATATTGTCAATGCCTTTTACCATATTATTTTTTCAGGAATAACATTATGATAGCTATTGTTGTTCCAGCCTGGCCAATCCAAAATAGAAACATCCATTTTATGTTATCAGCTTTTGATTCGGCAATTTTAGTGCTTAGATCAGAATTAGATTTTGCCAAATCTTCTCTGACATTCCCAATTTCCTTGCTAAGATCAAATTTTACTCTTGCCAAATCCTCTTTGACAATGCCAATTTCTTTTGAAAGGTCGTCTTTAGTAGCTAATGTCTGAATGGTTGCTTCCACAGATCGTTCTGTTTTGTTATCGATGTATTTAAACATGGCCTCGGTTGTATCGTTACCTAACTTGTCTGATAACAACGTATATAGCCGGGCAGTTTCTTTTGCTTCTAAGTACATAACAAATATAATGATAAGGTTTAGGATTTCAATAGGTTTGATATTTAGTTTCTTGCGCCGAGTTTGATAAATTCATGCACTATAACTTCGGATATATATCGTTTAATGCCATCCTTGTCTGTGTAATTACGGTTAGCCAGTTTGCCTTCAATGGCTACTTCGTCGCCTTTTTTAAGTATGTCCCCGGCTATTTGTGCCTGCGGTCCCCAGATCACTAAATTGTGCCATTGAGTTTCGGTGATCTTTTCGCCTTTGTCGTTTTTGTAGCTTTCGTTAGTGGCAATTGCCATACGCGCCACTTTTTTGCTGCTGTCAAATGTTTTTACTTCGGGATCCATACCCAGGTTTCCTACCAGGCGTACGCTGTTTCTTAATGAGTTCATGTGTTTTAATTTTAATGTTTGTATTTGTTAATTGACAGTACAAATGTGAGGAGCAGTGAAAACATTAGTCGGTTATTAAACGGTTATAGTCGACAATTTTCGTTTGCAAACGTTTGCAAACGGGTATAAAATTGATTACCTTAGCGTTATGAATACAGAAAAAACCTGTCTTGATTGCGGAAATGTAATACATGGCCGTGCCGACAAAAAGTTTTGCAACGACCTATGCCGTAATAATTATAATAACCAGCTTAACAGCAACAGCTATAACCTGGTACGTAATATCAACAATGTTTTAAAACGTAACCGCAGGATTTTGGAGGAATTAAACCCGGCTGGTAAAACAAAAACCACCCGCGAGCGGATGGCTTCAAAAGGATTCAACTTTAAATACCTTACCCATAAATACGATACCCAAAACGGCAAAACCTATCACTTTTGTTATGAGTACGGTTATCTTCCGTTAGAGGGCGATGAGGTTTTATTGGTGAAGCGGGAAGAAAAAGAGTAGTTTACTCTCTCAAAAACGCCAATGTCAATGCCAGCGCCTCTTTTGCGGCAGTTGGGTTATAGCTTGCACGCTCATCGCAACTAAAGGCATGATCAGCATACGAAAACTTGACGTTTACATAGTCCTTACCCGCATCATCAAGTGCTGTTGTTATGGTATTAATATTTTCGGCTTTGATGTGCTGGTCTTTTCCTCCCCAAAAAAACAGGTGCTTCCCATGCAAATCTTTGGCTTTATCAGCCAGTTGATCTACACCGCCGCCATAGTAGGATATACCGGCTTTAAGCGGCAATACGGCGTTAGCTAAAAACGATACCCTGCCGCCCAAACAATAACCAATGCTGAATACTTTGTCTGTTGCTATATCCTGCGCGGTAAGCCATTGGTAACATGCCTTTACATCGGCTTCCAGTCCTTCGTTGGTTATGGCCTGGTAATGCTGCATAACACTCGGGAAATCATTGTAGCTAAATTCAGCGCCCGCTGGTGCAGTGCGATGAAACAGTTCGGGCGCTATAACAGTAAATCCTTCGCCTGCAAACTTATTCGCAACGTTGCGGATATGATGGTTTACACCAAAAGCTTCCTGGAATAAAATTAACGCCGGAGAATTTTCAGCTCCTTTTTCGGGATAAGCAACATAGGCTGCCATTGTGGTGCCATCGGCAATTTGTAGTGAAACGTGGTTTTCCATAGTGATGATTTTTGAATAGCTAAATATTGTAAAAGTTCAGATCATTTAATTACCATAGCATGTATTTTACAAAACAGTGAGATTACTACAGCTCTTACTCATCATATTTGTAATAAAAAAATCATGCCGCATCTGTTCTCTTCCTTAAAAATTAAAAGCGTTGAATTTAAAAACCGCATTGTGGTTTCGCCAATGTGCGAATACAGCAGCCAAGATGGTTTTGCCAACAACTGGCACCTGGTGCATTTGGGCAGCCGGGCTATTGGCGGCGCGGCCTTAGTTTTTACCGAGGCTACGGCCGTATCGCCGGAAGGGCGCATAACTTTCGCCGATTTAGGTATTTATAAAGATGAGCACATTGTCAAACTAAAAGAAATAACCGATTTTATACATCAGCATGGCGCGATAGCAGGCGTTCAACTGGCACATGCAGGCCGCAAGGCCAGCCATGTTGAACCCTGGAACGGCGGTGCGCAAATTTCATCAAACCAACCCAAGGGCTGGAAGGCCGTTGGCCCCAGCGCCATACCTTTTACGGAAAATGAAGAATCTCCGCTTGAATTGGATAAAGCCGGCATAGAAAAAATAAATGCCGATTTCACCGCTGCCGCTTTAAGAGCTATAAAAGCAGGCTTTAAAGTGATTGAATTGCATGCAGCGCATGGTTATTTGGTACACCAGTTTTTATCGCCAATAAGTAACCAAAGGACTGATGAATATGGTGGTTCATTTGAAAACCGGATACGTTTACTACTGGAAATCGTTGAAACTGTTCAGCAAGTTTGGCCTGCTGATAACCCGTTATTTGTACGTATATCATCAACCGACTGGACAGACGGCGGATGGACCATAGATGATTCTGTAGCTTTAGCTGCAATATTAAAAGACAAGGGTGTCGATCTGGTAGATTGCTCATCAGGCGGAAATGTGGCTACGGCTAAAATCCCGTTAAAGCCGGGCTACCAGGTTGAGTTTTCTGAAGCGGTAAATAAAACCGGCATATTGACCGGTGCTGTTGGTTTAATTACCGAACCCAAACAAGCTGATGACCTGGTGCAAAACAACCAGGCCGATATGATATTCCTCGCCCGTGAAATGCTGCGCGATCCATACTTCCCGCTGCGCGCAGCCCAGCAGCTTGGGCACGATGTTGAATGGCCCGTGCAGTATGTACGCGCGAAATCTGTTAAGTAAAGATTAAATTTAACGCAAATGACGGAATGTAAAATTCTGTATGTTAACTTCGGGTATTAATTCACCAATTCAGTAACTCACTAATTCAACAATTGATATGAAACGCACAGCAAAAGCCCATTGGAATGGCACTTTAACCGAAGGCAAGGGAGAAATATCTACTCAAAGCACTATCCTTAACAATACCCAGTACTCATTTAAAACCCGTTTCGCGGATGGGATTGGCACCAACCCCGAAGAACTGATAGCCGCCGCGCATGCAGGCTGCTTTACTATGGCTGTTGGCGCTGTTTTAACCCAGGCCGGGTTTACACCGGGCGATTTAACCACCGATGCTATTTTAGACCTGGATATGCAGGCATTAACCATTACCGGTATCCACCTTGAACTTAAAGGATCTGCAATTGAAGGCGTATCTGAAGAGAAGTTTAAAGAAATTGCCGAAGGCGCTAAGGCTAACTGCATTATTTCAAAAGCATTGAGCGTACCTATCACTTTGAGTGTAAGCTATCAATAAGCTGCTCATTACATACAAAAGGTCATGAGTTAATACTTATGACCTTTTTTATGAAGTTAATTTTTTGCGCGAACTAAATGAACACATACATTGCTGTAAATCAGGGAATAGCGTCGCATGTTCATGTTCATAACATGAACATGCATTAAAATTATCAACGAATTGATTGTCAGTTGCTTAGCTTTTATATGGTTTGTAAATTGTTGTTATTTAGCGGTTTATGAAAATATGTAATTGCCGTAAGTTTACCTTTGACCGGGTCTGTAATTAGCCATTTAAAACATTTTATCCATGAAATATTAAAATTGTATTTTAGATTTTCATGGATAACGGTCTTACAAATGATGTAAATTTAGCTTACATAATTTAGGCTCAAAATAAATAAAGCCCCGCCTTTGTTGAATAGGGCGGGTAACGCAATTAATGCAAAATAAGTCACTGGCTGACGTATTTTGTATTAATTAGGTCACCTGCCTGACGTATTTTGTATTAATTAGGTCACTTTACTGACGTATTTTACATTAATTACGTCAGTAAAGTGACTTATTTTACAAAATTATACTTAAAATGTAATGTAAAAACAGGATTATTTGCAAATGCTCAACCAGCCTGCTTAACCATTTCAACTACCCGCTTTCTGCGCCTTACCCATACCTGGCCCATGTGGCGTACGGGTATAGTATCGCCAAATAATTTGCCCCAGGGTTTCAGGCCGTCAACGCGGTCGAAAATGATTTTGAGTACAGCAATAAAAGGGATAGACAAAAACATGCCGGATATGCCCCATAAGGCATTGCCTAACAGCACAACGATTACGGATATGAGCGAATTGACCTGCACTTTTACGGATACAAACCGGGGGAAGATAATGTTGTTATCAATAAACTGGATGACCATATAGGCTATAACAATGCCAAATTGGGTTGAGTAGCCGTCCCTTGTTACCGTAGCTATCATTACCGGCAGTAAAATGGCGATGATACCGCCGATGTATGGCAGCATATTCAGCATGCCGCCTACGAAGCCCAGCAGCAGCGCATATTTTACACCAAGTATAAGCAATGCTGTGGCGTTCATCATAGATACGATGATCATCTCTATCAGCAAACCAACCACATAGCTTTGTATAGCGGTTTTGGTTTGTTTTAATATTTCGGCAACATGGTGCGAGTGTTCTTCAGAAAACACTTCGTAAACAAAATTGAGGATCAGCGTTTTGTAAAACAGCATCAAAAACACATATACCGGGATAATAAATATCACGTTAATAGCACCAAATACGGTATTCAATGTCCGGCCCAGCAAAGCCTGGCTGCTGTTCAACGCGTCCCTTAAAAACGATACCTGGCTATGTATGGCTATATTAAAATTGAGCAGTACCCAATGTTCGGTACCATCAATTAATGCATCGAATTTTAGCTTTAAAGCGGGTACCTCCTGCCCAAATTGAGCTACCTGCGCTATCAAGAAATAAAGAATACAGCCCACCAGCGTTATTGCTATTAGTAGCGTAATGATAACCGACAATAACCTGGGCAACTTGCGCTGCAACCGACTGCAAAGCGGGTTTAACAATATAGCAAAAAGAATAGCGAATGAAAATGGTACTAAAATATTGCCCAGCATATATAATATATAAATCAGCAAAATTAACCCGAACAGGATAACGGTAGCTTTTAAATAGAAAGGGTATTCTTTAATAACCATTGATAAGCGGATAAGCTTAACAGAGAAAGGAAAAATAGGCGGAATTGTTTTAGATGCATGTTGATTGATAAACAGGAATATAAAACCAGGACAGTAATTAACTGGATTTAACCCAATTACTATATAATCCCGTTCCTGATGCCAAAGGCCACCAGTTGGGCTACATTATTGGTTTCCGTTTTATTAAGCATATTTTGCCGGTGGTTATCAATAGTGTTTTCGCTTATTTTAAGCTTGCCCGCAATCATTTTACTGCTAAGTCCATCGGCAATATAATTTAAAACCTGCTTTTCTTTGCCGGTGAGCAATTTATCTTCATCAAATACATAAAACCTCTTTTGGTCAAGCGGTTTAATTTGGCCGGTTTGTTTGTTGATCGATTCCACCTTATAATTCATAAACTTATCGGCTTTAAACGATGTAATGTCAATCACCATGCCCAGGCAGTATAGTGGCAGGCCGGTAGTTTGCGAAGTAATGTAGCGGCTGTTCTGCAATAAATTTATCCATTTTTTATTGGCGCATTTTAAGTGCGCGTTAAAAGAAAAGTTTAGATTCTGGTGTTCATGCAGGGGGTGCTTATTTAAAAATTGGGCAATAGCCGGGAAGACCTTGGTATTATATGCTTTCCAGTAATCTTTTTGCATCAGGTCCATAGTCAGCCCCAGTCCGTCTTGTAAAAGCTGCATGGCATCATAGCCCATTACCTGTTTGCTGCTTTCCGAAAAAAACAAGTACCGCATCCGGGTATAGTCTATTACAAAAAACAGAGGGATAACTTCGTTAAACAGGTTTACATGCCCTTTGTAATAACTAAGCAGTTCGGCAATTTGCATCTTATCAATATCATGCGGACTATAGCGTATGCTATGCAAATAACTATGGTAAGTAAAGCCGGCAGTCTTATCAAATTTCACAATAGCTATAATTAGTGGGGTAAAATACTAAATATTAAATATTTATCGAAAAAAATGTTCAAACATACAATAGTTATTTTTCACTATTTTTTTTAGACGGCATCACGGTTAATTTTATTCGCAATTGGAGTAAGGTGGTGATGTTTAATCAGACGTGCTGACCGGCCTATTTTATAGATCAATCACAATTAATTTATTACATACCCTGTAACCGAAAAAGGGAAAAAAAGAGTAGGCAACCTAAACCTTATTTTTTATTTATATTGTTTATAAAACAATCAGTTTATTCTTTATAGCATATAAAACAAGACCCACACGACTTTTAGTTTGTAGTTTTTCAAACAAGCGGTCGCGGTAGTCATCAACAGTACGTACGCTGATGCACATTTGGTCGGCAATCTCTTTGTAGGTAAGCTCGGTACCGGCTAATTTTAAAAACTCCAATTCGCGCGTGTTTAAATTTACCGGTTCGGCCCGGTGGTTAAAATTGCTGATCAAATGGCGGGTTACAAATTCAGGAAAGTATACTTCGCCCTGGGCTACACTATGCAGGGCCTGTTCAAATTCAAATGGCTCAGCATCCTTAAGCAGGTAACCCTTAACGCCGATCTTGATCATTTGCAGCACCCGTTCGGCATCTTCAAACATCGAGAGCACAATAATACTAACATCAGGATAGGTGCTTCTTATCCATTGCGCGGTAGCAATGCCATCCTTTTTGGGCATATTAATATCAAGTAATACAATGTGGGGCTTTAACCTGGGGGTTAGCTTGCGGGTTAATTCTTCGCCGTCGCCCGCTTCAAAAAGAATTTGATATTGGGGGAATTTATTAATAAGTGAGGCAATACCGCTTCTGAATAATCGATGATCGTCAACCAGGGCTATTTGGATAGTTTCCATCCGCGTATAATTGTTGTTCTATAGGGTTTAGCGTAACCTTAATACTACAACCTTTACCTGGTGAGCTGTCAATTGTTGCTACAGCGCCAATCAAGGCTGCCCTGCTCTGCATGTTTTTTAACCCCGAACCACCGCTACTATTTACTTCGCCGGGCGAAAAACCATTACCATCATCTTCGACGGTTAAATTAAATATTTCTTTTGAATATTGCAAGTTGATTTTCAGATGTTTAGCATTTGCATGTTTTAATGCATTATTGAGCGTTTCCTGGAAAATACGGAACAATATCAGCTCGCGCTGTCCGCCTAACGAGTAATCATCACCATCAATTACCAATGCTACCTTAAGCAAGCCGCTGTTATTAATACGGTCGGCCTCAATTTGCATTGTTTTTATTAAACCAAGCTCTTTAATATGTTCAAAGCTTAAGCTTTTTGAGAGTGTGCGCAGGTCGTGTATAACCTGTGCCACCAAATCGCGGCTTTCATTAATTTTTAACAACTTTTCTTCTTCATCAACGCTTGCTGCCAAAGCCAGGTTGAGCTTTATGAAGGATAATACCTGGGTGATGTTATCATGAATTTCACGGCTGGTATGGTTTAGTGTTTGTTCCTGTACTTCAATTTGGGTCTTAAGGAGTTCCTGGCGGAAGGCGGACTTTAATTTTTCCTGTTCTTCAATATGTTTCTTTTTACGGCTGTTATAAATAAAAATGTACAGCACAATAAAGGCCAGCGCCATCAAATAAATAAGCGTGGTTACGAGTATTAAACTTTTGGTGTAGAACCCAGCCATCTTCTGCAAATAAATGAATACATCCAGCAACTATAAAGCAATGTAATAAATACTTTAACTATATAATCGCTTAATATGCGTTTAGCTTTAATGTCATCTTTTCCCCAGTACAGGTCAACCGCTGTGGTGCCAAAATAAAACAACAAAACACCTATAACCCACCAAAAATCTGCAGAAAATTTAAGATTGACATATTGGTCGTCTTTTAACAATACATAAAAATAATACAAAGCATAAAACGAGAAAATAAATGACATTATATTATTGGTAATGACGTTAAAAAGCATAAAGCCATGCATGTAAAATTCTCCCATATAAACAACAAATATCACTGCCAGTCCCATTATAATATACTTTGTACCATTAATATACTTTTTAAAAAGATGGTTAAACATCAGACTTATAAAACTGATCTCGAAAATTATAGAGATATTGTATGGCCACTGATTATTCTGGTGAAGCACCTTTCTTAAATAAATAGCAAACAACTCAGTTATACAAACTATCAAAAGATAAAAGCTAAAGTATTTCCATACTTTGCTTTTATCTTTCCACAGGCAAGTACCAGCCATTAAAAGGCATAGCATTTCAACAACTGTGTTTGAGGTGATAAATTTTTCTATGCCCATTTAAACAAGATATTACTTGCCGACTTTCTTCGTTACTTTAGCATGGGCCTGCGCTTGTTTTTTGGCATTGGCACCACCATTTAATGAATCAGCATCACAATTTTCAGGGCACATTTCACCTTTGTCATCACCACCACCGGCAACGTTCATAGTTCTAAACGGCTTACAAGCTGTACTATCTAATGGAATGCAAGTATAATTATCTCTATGATAAATTTTGTGATTAATAATTTTTTGATTAGTTGGAACTAAAACAAAAGCCTCTTTTGGATAATCGCTATCCTTCTTAGTACGATACTTTTCTGGATGACGGGCAAAATAAATACGTAATCCGTCTACCTTTGGTAGTACAGCTATTTTTTCAAATAAGTCCAGGTCAAACCACTCACTTGTAGTTCTGATGGTATCTTTTCCAAATTGGTTTACCATCTTGTTTGCCATACCACGGGTAATAAAATGTGTTGAATTACAGTCGTTAGTTCCGGGAAATATGCGGGTTAGCAAATTTAATATACTATTTAAATTATCAACTCCCAAGTCATCAAGCAACTGTTTTTCTTTTGTCAATCCTATTAACGTTTGTCGGTTTTCTTTAAATAAAGCGGCATTTTTTGAATGCATATAATAATCCTGGTGAATTGCACCTGATTCAACTTTAGGATCTAGGGAAAAATCCTTTGTAGATACCAGCATAATAGAATTTTTAAGTTGCCCTTTTTTGACAGTTGTATCACTTATAAAATAAATTCTTATACCATCTATATACCCTTTGGTGCATGAAGTAAGTTGCGGTTGTGCTGCTCTTTCATCATGTAGCAAACTGACTATATTTTTAATAGTGGCTATATCAAACCAAACATTTTCTTTTATAGGCCCTTTATCCTGCTTTTTGTAGGTCGCAAAATTCATTTGCATGTGTTTTGCTCCTGCCGAGTCGATGCCATTTAGCGTAATCGCGGTATCCCCGACCAATGAACCGCCATTTTTTAATTGTGCAGACATTCCTGCGCTGTCTGTTCCAACTTTTAATTGTGCAGACATTGCTGCGCTGTCTGTTCCATTGCTACCGTTTGTATTATTACCACACTTGCACGAGATTATAATAGCGGAAACAAGTCCTAAAAGTATTAGATTTTTTTTCATCGTGTTTTTAATTTAAGTTTAATTTGTATGGCCTAAAGTACAGGTTACTACCTTTTTTTGCACCCCGTGTTTTCACGGTATTTTAACCCGTTATTAAACGGTGTAAATACCGTTATATCCTCATTTCCTTGCGTTTAAAGTTTACTCAATTTTGGGTCAAGCAATCAAGGTTGATTGCAGCCGGGAAAGCTGAAAACGGAATAGAGTAGGCAAAAATATAGTCATGAAACAAATTTTAATAATTGGGATACTGTGTTTATCCCTTTGTCATTTCAAAGCACACGCACAATCTGGATTTGGTGAAGGCAGAT
>Ga0302315_10000519_pt1 | contig 43435 bp, 45 predicted proteins | sample III_Palsa_N3_1_FD_200532 | JGI IMG/M metagenome (GOLD analysis project Ga0302315, IMG submission 200532) | Peat permafrost microbial communities from Stordalen Mire near Abisko, Sweden - III_Palsa_N3_1 | ecosystem: Environmental > Terrestrial > Soil > Palsa > Peat permafrost | place: Sweden...
GACAGCAGCATATTATCGGCAACCTGCGGGTTGAAAAAGATGATGAAAGTGTTAATCCTACAATTGCGGATGATGATATAGAATTGCCGATAGCGAGTTAATTACCGGTTTAGATTTGACAACTTTTTAAAAGTTGTCAAATCTTTTTGGAACACAAATAATTGGATTAAGATTTGCTTCCTTATAGGAGATTTTTTAAATTCGGGAAAGAAAGATTATGAACAAAGAAAAAGCGATAACAGCCATTAACGATATGCCGCAGGATTTTGATCTTGATGCTTTAATGGAAAAGTTAATTTTTATTGAAAAAGTTGAAAAAGGGCTTGAACAATTAAATGTCGGTAACACACTTACCCACGAACAAGTAAAGCAAAAAGTCAGGGAATGGCAGAAGTAATATGGACATCTATAGCATTGGAGGATTACACTCCCTATTTCATCAAACGAAATAGGTATTGTGCGCGTACATCACTCCGCGCGACTATTAAACTATATATAGTTATTAATATTCAACATTACCTTTAGCAAGATTATGCGGTGCACAAAGGATTTGAAGATTTTCTAACACCGTTTCGCCACCTTTAGACCATGCTAATATATGGTCAAAATGTATATTTTCCCCGGTAAGTGTAATGCCGCAAAGCCTGCATTTATTGCCATCCCGCATTAACACCTGAACTTTTAATCTTTCACTGGGCATTCTTTTCGTTTTGTGATTAAAAACGGGTGCAATTTCCTGAACTATTTCAGGCGTAATTTCTTCGCTTTCACTTTCTTGATTTTTGTCATTATCAGTATTAATGAATTCTACAAAAGCTTCAAGAGCTTTTCTCCATGAACCAAATTTGGTCAAATATGGATGTTTAGAATATTTTGAAATAGGCTGCCGCATTTCTCTATCAGTAGGCTGCCGACCCAAACTTATCCATACTTCTTCGATATTGTCGAATAATTCTTTATCTGAAATATTTTGGTTCAGTGATAATTGTAACCCTGCTTCCCGTAACGCCTTGTTCCAGTTTCCAAATCGACGGTGTATTGTTCCTGAAGTATATTTTCCAATTTCGTCATATCCCCTTGTAGTCAAATTGTTTCTACCGAGTTTATTAGCAGCTTTTTTTAAATCGTCCAATAGTTCTTGGTCGGGGACATTATAATGAAAGTCGTTTAACTTAAATTCCATGGTTTGCAAAAATTAGGTTATCATTTCTTTGAAAAGAAATGATACAATCATAATATTATCTAAAATTTTCCTTATCTTGTATCCCCTCCCTTTATAAGGGAACAAAATAATGACTAACCACGAAATAAAAATAGCCTTTGAGGAGTACGCTTCCATAAAGGAATTAAACGGCACCGACCAAAATTTATGCCTCGAAGCGGTTAATGCCACGGTCAACTCACATTCGCCTTATTCAAAATTCAAGGTAGGCGCCGCGCTGCTTTTGAAAAGCGGGAAGATCATACACGGCAGCAACCAGGAAAATGTAGCCTATCCATCCGGCTTATGCGCCGAGCGGGTGGCATTGTTCCATTGGGGCGCAACTTATCCTAACGACCCAATAGAAACCATCGCGATAACAGCCTATACCGATGATTTTGAACTGATAAAACCTGTTACCCCTTGCGGATCATGTTTACAGGTAATGGCCGAATATGAAAAGAAACAGGGTAAACCGATCAAAGTTATATTATATTGCATTGATGGCCCGGTTTGGATAACCAATGGCATTGAAAGTTTTTTACCATTCTTGTTTTTTGAAGACAGGCTGACATAACGGCATAAAAAAACCCTCCGATGATTACCGGAAGGTTTTTTGTCAATTTTTATTAAACAATTTATTTAAAGGTGCTGTTAACGTCTGTTACCTTCCAGCCGTTTGAGCCTTCAACAATGGTAACCATATCAGTACGTGTGTGATCGGCGTATTTCATATCAATTTGATAAACTGTACCATCGCCGGTTTCTTTAACCTTTGAAGTTGTTACAGTACATTCCTGCTTTACACCTTCGTTTGCTTTTACATTGGCAATAACATCGTCTTTTTCAAGAGATTTCACTCCCGTTTTTTCCGTCGAGCTAAATGTAACATCGTTATCTAAAATTCTGGTGAAGTCTTTAAGGTTACCTTGTGTAATGGCCGCAACATAAGTGCTTATCACATAATTTTCTGTTAAGGGCTCATCGGCTCCTTTAATTGATTTTGCATTAGCTATGCCGCAAACTGCCACCATGGCTATTCCCAGCATTATTGATTTTAACATTTTCATAACTTTACTAATTAAGTATTTTAATTGTTGTGTATATATATTTATTATATTGACGCTAATAAAGTGCCATAGTTACTTTCGCGTGCCTGTTTTAACAAAACTTTAACCATTGTTACTTTGTAACAAAATTTGCCTGGTAAATCAATGTTTGTTTCGGCATTAAAAAATTATTCCGGCCTTTTAATAACAATGCAAAACTATATCTAAATATATGATTAAGACAATAATGCTATAAATAAGTTACACAAAATTAAATATTTAGCAATTAATTAACATTTTATTAAGATTATTGAAATTTCTATACTAATTCCGAAATTTATTAAAATATTTATACTAATTCATGATAATATTTAATACCCTGATATTACAATTTGCTGAACAAGGTGAAAAAACCGGCTGGAGCTATATTGAAATCCCTGCGGATATAGCGCAAAGGCTTAAGCCCGGCAACAAAAAATCATTTAGGGTACGAGGTTTTCTGGATGGGGTTGCGGTTGCAGGCATGGCCCTGATGCCTATGGGTGAAGGTGATTTTATTATGGCGCTAAAGGCCGAAGTTCGCAAGGCTATTCATAAAAATGCAGGGGCAATGCTACAGGTTAGTATAGAAGAAGATACAGATTATAAAATTGATGTACCTGCTGACTTGCAGGAATGCTTTGATTTTGAGCCCGAAGCGCTTGACTTTTTTAACAGCCTGGCCAAATCGCACCGCGAATATTTTATTAAATGGATAGATAGCGCTAAAACCAATGAAACCCGGGCCAAGAGGATCGTTAACACCGTAAACGCGATGCTGCAAAAATGGAGTTATAACGAAATGGGCAGGGCGATGAGGAAAGACGTGTAAATGTGCGGATATGCAGATGCGTAAATTATAGTTTTCGTTTTTTAGGGCTTCGCCGGTTATCAAAAATGGACATGATTACAATTTCCTTTTTGTGTACTCTGAAAAACAAGGAAGTTTGAGGTGAAATAACACAACGCCGGATATTTCGGCTTTTTATAAATACTTGAAAGTGTTCTGGCGAATTTTGGATGCGATGAGCTGCATTATCTATCTGTTCTCTAATTCTTAGGGCTATTTCTTCGCCCCACTCGCTCAATAAATAGTCTAACAACTTTCCGTTCTCTTCTAAGGCCCTGTCCGACCATCTTAGATCTTTATCAGCCATTTTTCTTACGAAATTCAGCTATTTTTTTATCCATTTCAGCCATCACATACTCGTGCGAATGTGTGCGACCAGCTTCTGCATCTGCCAATCCCGCTTTTATCCCCTCAATAGCGACTTCAGGAAGATCGCCCCAATCATCATCGTCGTTTTCTTCTATCTCGAAATTTAAATCCATACGGTTTAGTAAAGCCTGTAACACAGGCAAATCCCGTTCTTTGTCAATTTCTACTGTCAGCGTTGTCATAATATCAAATTTACGAATAATAAATTATGTTGTGCAAATTTTTGCACATCCTCGCTCCTGCACATCTTCAAACCATGCAAAAATCCGCACATATGCATATCTGTACATCTGAATATCTTCAAAGTGTGCAAAAAATGTGCAGCTCTGCGTATCCGCATATCTGCACATTACCTTATCTTTATCAATTCAAATTTTTAGCTGCTAATGAGTGACGATCTGAATCCAAAAGATAAATCTGTCAATAACGAAGACAAAATACATAACATAACATCACTCGACGGGCTGTACGAAAACTGGTTCCTTGATTATGCTTCCTACGTAATTCTCGACCGTGCCGTGCCGCATATTAATGACGGCTTAAAACCTGTGCAGCGCCGTATACTGCACTCGCTTAAAGAGATGGACGATGGCCGCTTTAACAAGGCAGCCAATGTTATCGGCAACACCATGAAGTACCATCCGCATGGCGATGCTTCTATTGGTGATGCTATGGTACAGATTGGCCAGAAAAACCTGCTGATTGATTGCCAGGGCAACTGGGGCGACCCGGTAACCGGCGACTCAGCCGCCGCACCGCGTTATATTGAGGCACGCCTGTCAAAATTTGCGCTCGAAGTTGTTTTTAATCCGGACACGACCGTTTGGCAGGCAAGCTATGACGGGCGTAATAAAGAGCCGATAACGCTGCCTGTTAAATTTCCGTTGCTATTGGCGCAGGGTGCCGAAGGTATAGCTGTAGGTTTAGCCACCAAGATATTACCACATAATTTTATTGAGTTGCTGGATGCCTCCATTGCTGTATTGAATGGCCAAACACCAAACCTGTTACCCGATTTCCCGACAGGCGGTATGGCGGATACATCGGCTTATAACGACGGTCAGCGGGGTGGCAGGATAAGGGTTCGGGCCAAGATAGTTGAGCGTGATAAAAAGACGCTTGCCATTACCGAAATCCCTTTTACTACCACAACAGGCAGTTTGATTGACAGCGTAATAGCTGCCAATGAAAAGGGTAAGATAAAAATCAAAAAGATAGAGGACAATACCGCGCAAAATGTAGAGATCATGATCCACCTGGCACCGGGTATATCGCCTGATGTAACTATTGATGCACTGTATGCCTTTACCGATTGTGAAGTTTCTATATCGCCAAACACCTGCGTAATACAGGATGACAAACCGCGGTTTATGAGCGTTAATGATATGCTTACCGAAAGCACACATTACACCCGCGAATTGCTGAAACAAGAACTGGAGATAAAACTAAAGGAGTTGATGGAGAAAATATTTTTCAGCTCGCTGCTGAAAATATTTATACAGGAGGGGATGTATAAACACCCCGACTATGAAAGCTCCACCAATTTTGAAATGGTACTGGAAGTTTTGGATAGATTATTTACGCCTTTCTTCCCGCAATTTTACCGCGCCATTGTGCCCGATGATTATAAAAAGCTGATCGATAAACCGATGAGCAGTATTACCCGGTTTGATGTAAAGAAAACTGACGAGCAGATAAAAAACCTGGAGAATGAGATAAAAACGGTAAAAAACCACCTGAAACATCTTACTCAATATACTATCGACTGGTTTGAAAAGCTAAAGGAAAAATACGGCAAAGGCCGCGAGCGCAAAACCGAGCTGCGCACCTTTGATAAGGTAGAAGCCACACAGGTAGCTTTAGCCAATGTAAAGCTATATGTAAACCGCGAAGACGGCTTTATTGGCTCGGGCTTGAAAAAGGATGAGTTTGTTTGCGATTGCTCGGATATTGATGAGATCATTGTCTTCCGCGCGGATGGAAAGTGTATCATCACCAAAGTACAGGATAAGGTGTTTGTCGGCAAGGAAATTGAGCACGTAGCCGTATTTAAAAAGAACGACGAGCGCACAGTTTATAATATGATCTATAAGGACGGGCAAAGCGGTGTTAGCTATATTAAGCGTTTCTCGGTAGTTGGCGTAACCCGCGATAAGGAATACGATTTGACAAAGGGCACAAAAGGTAGCCGCGTACTATACTTTACGGCCAACCCCAATGGTGAGGCCGAGGTGGTGAACATACAATTGAAGCCACATGCAAAACTCAAAAAGCTGCAGTTTGACGAGAGCTTTGCTGAGATAGCCATCAAGGGCCGAAACTCGATGGGGAATATTATTACCAAGTACCCCGTTAAAAAGATAGTACTGAAAAGCAAAGGTATATCCACCTTGTCCGGGCGTAAAATATGGTATGATGATATTTTAAAACGTTTAAATGCAGATGGCAGGGGCAAATATTTAGGCGAGTTTGATGGTGACGACCGCATACTAACCGTTTTCAGTAATGGTGTTTATGAACTGACGAGTTTTGATCTTAACAATCACTTTGATGATAAAATGACCGTCATCGAAAAGTATAACCCCGAAAAGGTTTATTCGGTAGTGCATGTTGATGGGAAGTCGAAGAATTATATGGTGAAGCGGTTCATGTTTGAAAACACGGCTATTGGCAGGGAAACCAGCATTATCAGCGATGAGCCCGGTTCAAAAATGATACTGATTTCAGGCACCACTCAAACTATGGTAAAAGTTGAACAGCTAAAAGGGGCAACCAAAATACCGGAAACCCTCGAGCTTAACCTTGCCGACCTAATAGATATTAAGGGCATGAAAGCGATGGGCAACCGTCTATCCCAACACCTGGTACAAAGTGTAACTTTGATACCGGGTGACGATGATGATGGGACTGACCACGAACCTGTTCCGGTTATTGATCCCGAACCAACTATTACGCCAGAAGATGAAATAACGGATGATGCAGCGCCAACGTCCGCTGAAAAAACCGGGCCGACGGAAGATACACCCGCTTCTCCACCAAAATCGGTGGAATCAAAGTCTGAAGAATCAGTGGAATCGAATCCAAAAGAATCGGTGCAATCACCTCCACCTGCTAAAAAAATAGATTTTGAAATTACCAACCCGGATGACATTGAAATAGATGATAAGGGGCAATTGGGGTTGTTTTAAATGCTATCTAAAACTTACGAAGTTTATTTCTGCTATAGTAACTATAAAAACATGGAAACCCAACCACGCTAAAAGTATCCGCGCCTCTTAAAGAACAAGATGTTTCTGCCGAAGAGTTAGAAAAAAACAATATAACGGCCCCTGTATTGGTAACTGAGAAAGGTGAGGATTCTGGCGAATCGACCTTTGCCTCCCCCCCCAAAAAAACCGCCTCATAATTCACTCATGAGGCGGCCTCTTAATTGTTACATAATAATCGTCTTATATTGGGCATCCGCTCATGTCACCACCACCTTCACCATCAGAGCAAGCATAGCCATCAATCTGATCATTACCAAGCCAAAGAGCTAAAGTGTTGGCTAAAGCTGACACGTCGTTAGTTGTTATGGGGTTAACTTCTCCATCCGTACAGGTGGGGCACTCACCACTACCACCCACACCACCCGTAATTTTTCTCATTTCATCTTTGGTTAATTTGGGGCCAAATTTTAATTCAAGATTTTTCATTGTATTTTTATTTAAGGTTTAAAGTAAATAGATTGAGTTTTTTCGGCTGACCCTTACCGACCTGTGTGTATGAAAGCAGAATTTTTTGCCCGCAAACAACTATTGCTCGGGTATCTTTCTTGAAGTGATTGGGATTTCTTATAAATTGAGTGTTAGCGTTTAAGTAAAGCTACTTTAGCCAGGTAAATTGTAAAAAGCAAATTATTTGTTTGTTTTTCAGTATATTAAAGTTTTAATGTTTCAATATTTAATATTTTCCCTAAATTGCCTTTAACAACAATTATCATGTATAAACCTTTATCAAATACTTTCCTTTTGACTATGCTTGTTTTGGACATTAATGCGCAAAAATTACCTAGCGTACAGAAAGAAAGTGTACGCGCGCCTCAACAAGTAACAATTGATGGAAAATTTAAAGAGTGGGGTAGTAGCTTGCAGGCGCACAACAATGCAACAGAAATTTCTTATACCATAACCAACGATGATAACAACTTATATTTAATTGCACAGGCGGCGGATGAGATGGTGATCAATAAAATTTTACGAGGAGGGCTGACTTTAGCGATACAAAAAACCGGGGAAAAAGACGATAAAAATGCCGTGGCCATTACTTATCCCGTATCAGGCTATGCGTTTTCAGTGCACTTTAATTTCCATATAGGACGTACACTTGATACATCTGTTGAAAGAGTCAGCGCGATGGTGGAAAACAATAATAAATTGATTGAACAACACATAAAATTCATAGGTGTTAAAGGCATTAGCGGGGTTGATTCATTGATATCCATATATAATGAAGATAATATTAAAGCGGCTGGCCTGCTCGGTTTAAACAGAGGTTACACTCTCGAGTTATGTTTACCGCTTAAATACCTTGACCTTTCGGCCGGTAATGAACCGAAGTTTGCCTACCATATCATATTAAATGGCTACAAAAGAGAGTCTACCATTATTAGCATAAACAACCAGGATGGCACACCAGCGACAGGTCCGAGAATAGAAAGACTTTTGTCGTCGGCGGCACAAATGGATGCAGCAGTGTCGGCCAGAACAGATTTCTGGGGTGAATACACTTTAGCAAAAAAACCATAGCACAAATCCGTTGCCTGTGTCCTCACCCACAATAATCGGAATGCCTGTGAGGACACAGGCAACGGTATAATTTGTAAACTATGAAAAGATCAACCTTAATATACGCCCTGTCCATCTTGACCAGTCTTTGCGTCGCCCAAAAGCCAGCGCATACATTTGCTTTAGGCGATTCAGCTTTTATGCTGGACGGCAAGCCCCTGCAACTCATTTCCGGTGAAATGCACAATACCCGCGTTCCGCGCGAATACTGGCATAGCCGTATGAAGATGGCAAAAGCGATGGGGTTGAATACCATTGGCACCTATGTTTTCTGGAACGCGCAGGAGCCAATGCCCGGCAAGTTTGATTTTACGGGCAATAATGATATTGCGGCTTTTATACAGGCAGCTAAAGAAGAAGGCTTATGGGTAGTGCTGCGCCCCAGCCCCTATGTTTGCGCAGAATGGGAGTTTGGCGGTTATCCCTGGTGGCTGTTGAAGAATAAAACATTAAAAGTCCGCAGTAAAGACCCTGATTTTATCAAAGCTTACCGCGAATATATTATGGCCCTAGGCAAGCAATTGTCGCCCCTGCTGGTTACGCACGGCGGTAATATATTAATGGTACAAATTGAAAATGAATATGGCTCGTATAGCAACGACAAGGAATATTTAGATATCAACCGCAAAATATTCCGTGAGGCAGGGTTTGACGGCGTGTTATTTACCTGCGACGGGCCCTCGCAAATGCCTGCGGGTTATTTGCCCGGCTACCTGCCTGCTGTAAACGGCGAAGATAACCCTGCAAAAGTTAAAGCGCTTATTAATAAATACCATGACGGCAAGGGCCCTTATTATATATCCGAGTGGTACCCCGGCTGGTTTGACAGCTGGGGTGGCAAACATGCAGGCAGCAATGCCGACACGGATGCCAAAAAGCTTGACGAGGTTTTAACAGCAGGCCTATCCATCAATATGTATATGTTTCACGGCGGCACTACACGCGGGTTTATGAACGGCGCTAATATGAGCAGGCGCGACCCATATTCGCCTCAAACTTCCAGTTATGATTACGATGCGCCGTTGGATGAGGCCGGTAACCCCTCGCCAAAGTTTTATAAATTCAGAGAGGTAATTGAAAAGCATTTGCCGGTCGGAAAGCACCTGCCAACTATCCCGGCAAAACATCAAACTATAGCCATCGCAAATATTAAACTAACCCAACAAGCTCCGCTTTTTGCTAATTTGAGCAACCCGGTTATTGTAGATCATCCGCTATGTTTTGAAGATTTGGACCAGGGCTACGGTTTTGTACTTTACCGTACCACGCTAAAAAATGCGGCGAGCGGCTTACTTAAAATTAAAGAAATGCGCGACTATGCCACCGTTTATTTAAATGGCGAACGCATAAGCATTTTAGACAGGCGGTTAAAGCAAGATTCTTTAACGATCAATTCAACGTACCCGAACGCGACATTAGATATTTTAGTAGAAAATAACGGGCGCATTAATTACGGCCCGTATCTAACTGATAACAGGCAAGGAATAACCGAAAAAGTAACACTAAATGGTGAAGAGTTAACCGGGTGGGAAATGTATAAGTTTCCTTTTGATAACCTTACCGGGTTTAAATTCACTCCTTTGCACATGCCCGACGGTGAAACACCCATTTTATTTCACGGCACATTTACCCTGACAAAAACAGGCGACACTTACCTGGATATGCACGGTTTTGGCAAAGGCTTCGTTTTTTTAAACGGGCATAATTTGGGCAAATACTGGTATATAGGCCCGCAGCAAACTATTTATGTGCCAGCGGTATGGCTAAAAAAAGGGATTAATGAAATTACAGTATTTGACGAATTAAATAGTGGTCATACCTCCATCAGCACACTTGATCATTCTGTTTTAAGCGAAGTGGTCAAAGCAATTTAATATAAAATGTCATCCTGTTTTATCCTGTATTTTTCTATTTTTGGGCATTGTCACAGTACTTAAATTGTAAACAATACAATGTTTTTTCACGGCGGCGGTCCTTATTATTATCTCATTGTAATATTACAGGCTTATTGTGCTATACATAGTTACCGCAACGGTACGCTAAACCGCTGGATATTCCTTATCATATTTTTACCGGTTATAGGCAGTTTAATCTATGTCTATAGCGAAATACTTTCAAACAGCCGGTTCCGCAAACCCAATATTGATATCGGTGCGGTGTTTAATCCTGGTAGCAAAATTACCAAACTGGAAAACGAGCTGCGTTTTACCGATACATTTACAAACCGTGTAAAACTGGCCGATGCCTATCTCGACGCGGGCCAAACCGATAAAGCTATAGAACTCTACAACGCCAGCCTCACCGGGGCTTTTTCTGAAAACGAACATGTACTGGCCCAATTGGTTATTGCATACTTTGAAAAGCAGCAATATGACGAGGTTATCCGCATTGCAAAAAAAATATACAGGCTGCCCCAATTCACCCGGTCGAAGGCGCATATATTATATGCACGCGCATTAGAAAACACCGGCAATACCGAGCTGGCCGAAAATGAATTTAAAGCGATGAAAGGCCGGTATTCCTACTTCGGGCCACGCTATGAATATGGCCTATTTTTGGTGAGGGCAGGGCGTAACGATGATGCCCGCGCTATCTTTGATGAAATGCTTAATGAAGAGCAGCACCTTGGTTCGATGGAAAAAAGAACTAACCGCATATGGTTTGCCAAGGCAAAAGAGGAGTTGAGGAAGATAGCTTAATCAACCTGAGTCTGTTTAAACCGGCCAAACCTGGCACTTATTTCTTTACCTATCCCTATAAAGCTGCGGTGGTTAAGCGGAAATTCTAATATTACATGCGCCAGACTTAGCATAAACAGCCATTTTATACCCAACCGGTAGTTGTAAAAATACAACGCAACCGAGGCAAGCCATAGCAACCCGATAATAATTGAACGTGCCAACGGAATGCGGTGCCAGTTAATAACGCGTGTTTTGCTAAACCAGTTGATATAGTGATAAGTATAGGCGAAAGCGATGATGCGGGTTAATGTAATGGCCGCCTTGTTGGTATAAATGTTGATTGACCTGGTGCGCAGGGTGGTGGTAGTAAGATTCCTGAAATGCCCGTAATTGCTGATTGCCCATGCGGTTGGCGTAACGTGATAATTAGTGAACAAAACACTTAAGAATATAGGGCAGGCTAAAAAAATTACCAATGCCAGGTAGCCCGAAATAGTTTTGTTTTTTAATGCGCCTGATAACAGAAACACCCCGGTAAATACGTACACATGGATGAGCGTTGGTACGTACAAGCCGAAAATAATGCGCAGCAAATTGTTTGTAAGCAAAAAATAACCGGCTATAATCAATATTAACAGTCCCAACGCACGGCCGGTGTTGGCTTTTACAACCATCAGGATGAACGATAGCCCGAAAGTGTAAAAAAGAAGGTTGGCAAACGGCAGCTTCAGCAGCAGGCTAATAATAACTACGACCACTATAAACAGCCAATCGTACTTTTTTAAGGTAAAAAATTGCCTGTCACCAAGCCACGATATTTCGGTGAGATAATGTGCCGGTCCAAGTATGGCATACGATAATAATACAAGCTCAAATGGGATAACTACTGACAGCGTCGCCGCCGCCAGCATGGCTAATGCGTTATAGTAGTTGATGCGGCTTAGCTGGCGTGCATTCATAAAGTTGTAAGATCGGTAATTTTTGCTGATCACAGTGGAAATTAACAACTTTAACCGATAAAAACAACTCTCATTTAGAACGGATTTGACTTACGAAGCTTTTTTAACTTCGTAAGTCTGACAGGGGGGGATCACAAACTAATAAAAAACGCCGCCTCAAAAACATGTCCGACTTTTAGTTTTTGCATACCCTCTTTTTGGCTGATGTCAACTTCTTTGCCTGCGGTATCAGCGCATCCCAGCCAGGGCTCAATACAAACAAAATCAGCGCCTGTTTTGGCCCAGATGCCTACATAATTAAAGTGCGGAAATTCGACAGAAAGCGACTCGTCGTGCTTGATGCTTTTTATCGTAACCATGCGCGATTGCATATTTTTAAATACCAGCGCGTCATTAACAAACAGGTCGCGGGTAAGCGGTAGCTTATTGCCGTTCATGGGTACTAATTTGGTTTCGCCGGTAAATACGCCATCGGGCGATAGTAAATGGGTAAGCAGTTTTTCTTCGGTTTCAAACTCCAGGTAATAATCTTCATATTGTTCGCCCTTGTTAAACGGGACATTAAAACCGGGGTGCCCGCCAACCGAAAAATAAATATCTTTTTTATCAAGGTTAATCACTTTGTAGGTTACCCTTAATGCGGTATCTATTAAATCATAATGAACCTGGAAATCAAATTTATAAGGATAAACAGCCAATGTTTTTTCGCAATAAGGCAACGAGAATTTTGCCGATTGTGAGTCTGATGATAATAAAAGCAGTTCGCGCTGGCGGTTAAAGCCATGCCTTTCCATTGGGTAAGATTTTCCATCAACCAATAGTTGTCCATGATTAAGCGCGCCAACTATCGGGAACAAGTTAGGTGCATGCCACGGCCATACATTAGCATCAGCTGGCCATAAACGTTCAGTACCTGTCGTTTTATCAAAAAAAGAGGTAAGTTCAGCACCCTGTGCGCGGATGGCTATTTTGTAAAGGTCGTTCTCAATAATGGTCATTGTTGGTGAGTGGTTGATCGAGTTTATTAAGTTTGATTACGTTTAACAATTATTTAATAAAGTGGTTTTTGTTGATTGGCGACAATCTTGCAATTTACGCATATAAACAACTTAATCAACTACTCACCCAATCTAACTTAATCAACACTCACATTAATCATCATCATCCTTTTTCTTCTTCTCCAATATCACAAATGCGCTTCGCTTAGGTGCGGGCATAACGGCATCTTCGCCTTTTACGTATTTCCATATCACATCGTTCAGTTCCAAATCGGGCACTTTATCTTCGACAGCAAAGTTAAATAACGATGAACGCCTGCTGCTTTCATTTACCGCTACATTGCGCTGATGTATATCAACCATTGGCGCTTTTAAAACATAAGGCGCAAAATTTGGCGTACTGGTAAAGCAATCAAATAAAGGCACGGCGGCGGCATCATACTGGCTCATAGGCGGCAGGCCCAGTATCAGTTCCATCGTACGTAATACGCCAGATGTTGAGTACATGCCGTGTATAGCGACGTTGCGTTTTACATACGGCCCGGCAATATATACCGGCGACCGGTGCGCATCGATATGATCAGGGCCGTTTTGGGCATCATCCTCCAATACAATTACAACAGATTCTTTCCAGATAGCACTTTTTGAAAGGTGATCTATCAGCAGGCCTACGCCCTGGTCATTATCAGCAACTGCCGCTATTGGCGATATCGCGCCTTTTCTTTGTCCGCTGGTATGGTCGTTACCCAAACGGATGGAATTAAACTGCGGCACCTGGCTTATACGCAACAACGAATCAAAATCACGTGCCCATATTTCCTCACGCTTAACATCGGTAATATTAAGGTCAAACCCTGGCGATTGCGGACAAAGATGCCCCTGTAATGATTTGATATTGGCCTTGCCATCCGCTGCAAATTCGCCATACGTGCGATAGGTTACGCCCGCGCGTTTGCAATAATCCCAAATATAGCCATCCTTAGGGTTGCCTATCTCACGTTCCGCTTCCGAATCATAATTGCCACCACGGCCACCATAGCTGGTGGGCCATGTTTTTTCAATAAAATCCGTAGCGTAGGCGGCCATGCTCCAGTTATGGCCATCAGCGCTTACCTCGGCATCTACATAAAAGTTATCCAGCAGGGCAAATTCATTGGCTATGGCATGTTCGTTAGGGGTAACTTTATTTCCAAAAATACAAAGCGAGGTGTCGCCGTTACCTTTTGGCATATCGCCTAAAACCTGGTCGTAAGTGCGGTTTTCCTTAATAATATAAAACACGTATTTAATAGGCGATTTTTCCGCTGTACTTCGGGGAATAGGATTACCTGCCACTCCTGGTGCCATCTTTGCAATTACATCATTAAAAGGTGTATTTGCATACACTTGCTTGGTATAGACTTTAAGCTGGTCGGCGGTTGGAGTTGTAATTATAGAAAGTGTCCCCATAAATAAACCGCCAATATATTGTTCCTTGCTGTTAACCGCGCCTTGTTGGTAGCCGCTGTTATCCGCCTTTTTAACCGGCTGTGGCCCATGCGGATTGGCCATCGATGTAAAACCCTTACCATTGGATACCAGTATTTTATTGCCCAATGTTTTAACATTAGTTGGATACCAGCCTACCGGGATAAACCCGCGGCTTTGGCTGCTGCCGGGTTTGCTTACATCAAATACAGCTAAACAATTATTATCTGCATTGGCTATATAAAGCGTTTTTTCATCTGCTGATAATGCTAACCCGTTTGTAGTTGAACCCGTTAGTTTGGTTGGATAAAGCGTAGTTGAAAAAACCTCGACCGTTTTATTTGTTGCGGTATTAATTACCGAAACGGAATTATCATTCGCGTTAGCCACAAATAAATAACTGCCTTTTTTATTTAATAATAACTCATTGGGATGGTTTCCCACTTTTATGCTGCTGACAACGCCTGTAACCGTATTATAACAGGCTACTTCCTCGCCACCCCAGATGGATATATATAAAGTCTTTTCATCGGGCGAAAGGATGCAGCTATAGGCTTCGGCAGCTAATTTTACTTTCGAGGTGATTTTGCGCGTATTTGGGTCGATAACATATAGGGCGCTGTCTTCCTTGGTAACGGTATATAAAATGGTATTGCTTTTATTTACCGCGATGCCGGTAGCGCAAATTTTACCTTTAGGCCAGGGTAGACCCAATTTTATGGTATCTGCTTTCCCTATTTTATTGTTTTCAATATTAAAAGCCATTATCCAGTTGTCATTACCGCCCGATGCGTATAGCTTTTTTTCATCATGGCTAAAGGCCAGTCCATACCATAATTTAGCCACTACTTTTTCATCCAGCAGCTTATTATTTATCGGGTCTATTAGTTGGATAGATTGAGTGCTTTCGCCATTATTGGTAACGGCCAAAAGTTTTCCTGATGAGGAAAGCTGGATGTTTAACGGCAGGTCGCCTAATTGGAGGGATGTCCCGGCAGGACTTAGTTTCCAGCCGTTAGGTAATAATACCTGCCCGGTTTGCTGTATTTTGCCGGGTATCTGTGCCTGTGCATGGCAGGCAATCAAAATTGCTGCTGCAATAAAAAGTAATTTCCGCTTCATGATCTATAATTGAGCCAATCAAAAATACAGATTGCTTGTTGATAAACGGGTAGTTAACAAAAACTTAATATAGAAATCCTTTTGTCATATTATTCCCCGCCATTGCCGGCGTTACATCGATAAATGTATTTTTGAAAACAAGAAGATAATTTCCTACCTTTCTACAAAAGCGACATCAAAATAAAACATGCTATCTGAACCCACCTATATACCCGCGCGGATAACGGCACCAACCATCGAGCAGCATTTTGCCAAACACCTGGCCAATGCAAGGCTTACCGGCGCTAAACATTTGGCTATCGAACCGCAGGCGCATATTATTGAGGCAATTATTGATGTGGCCTTTTGGGCCAGTTTGCGGCGCGAGGAAGGACAGTCGCCCAAAATTTCTATCGCGCTTTTACCGCCGCGTCAATCTGCACAACCGCTTATATTTGGGAAACGCCTGCGCCTAACGCCGCATAATTTAACCAAACTCGCACCTGCGGTTGAAAGCCCGGGTATCCATTTGGGCGTTTGGTATGAAAATGATGAGCTATATGTTTGGGGCACAACTTTGGTCATTCCGTACATCTGCTTTGTGCTGGAAGTAATCGAACCGGGCTTGCTGGTTATTAAACATAGCCGCATTGATGGTTTCGGGAAGTTTTTGAACATTGCTGTTTTAAAAGGCGACCAGGTGAAGATCATTGACGAGGGCAATACCAGCCTTGCCAATTGCCCGGCCTTTGTAAATTCACTGCTGGGAATGCCGCTACCCGTCTTTTTAAATAATTCTGTTAATGTTTTGGTCGAGCTGGCCACTGCCATGCGGGCGCATGGGCGTGGCGGCTTGGTGTTATTGATACCCGATGGTTCAACAGCCTGGCAGGAGTCAATCATTCATCCCTTATCCTATCCTGTTACACCTGCTTTTACCGGGATCACCAATTTAATGGAACAGGATATAGAGGAACGTTCCAAACATTTTTGGCAAGAAGCCATGCACCGTGCTATTGATATTGTAGGCGGCTTTACCGCGGTTGATGGCGCCACGATTATCAACCGTCAATATGAACTGATCGCGTTCGGCGCAAAAATAGCCCGGTCAGAAATGAGTACCCCGGTTGATCAGATCGTTACCACTGAGCCGGTAGTTGGCGGCGTAGCCGAGTTTATACATCCCGGCCAAAATGGCGGTACGCGCCATTTGTCCGCTGCCCAGTTTATTTATGACCAGCGCGATGCGATAGCCTTAGTAGCCTCGCAGGACGGACACTTTACCATCTTCGCCTGGTCAGAGCATTTAGAAATGGTACATGCGCATCGGATAGATATATTGCTGTTATAGAGATTTGCTGGTATTCGCAATAAAGTCATTGTCCCGTTAGGGACTATACCTTTGTAGTAGAATAGCAAATAAAAATAAAATTGCGCCATCGCTGCAACCCTAATTGACAGGTTGGTAATTATGGTGGTTAAGGATAGCCTCTACGAGGCAAAAAACCTATATTTTCGTGTTTCTACAAAGGGTTTGTCCCTAATGGACATGATTTTTATTCAACCCAATATCATGCTATTCAACAACGCTATCTGCCCGGCATGATAAATTTGATGCTGGATAAAACCCTCAATCAATTCCTTATAAGTAGTAACCGGTTCATCGCCGCGTTCATCAATAATAGGTTCGTTCCATTTTTCTTCGGGAAAATCTTGTATAGTTTTTACCAGGTTTACATTAACTAATTTCAAATCATCGATCCAAATTTTCCATTTCTGTTCATCAGGCGCGCCGGTTTCGGGCCAGTTGCTGCTTAGGGGCAGACTTGCGGGTTTTTCATTCAGGCGGTCTAATACTTCTTCCGTCCAGCTTAACATGTGCAGGATAATTTCGGCAATGGTATGGCCGCCTTTAGCGGGCTTTTCATAAGCCGTTTCAAAAGTAACCTGGCTTAAAATATCATAAATAGGCAATCCGTACCAGGGTTGGCCGGATAGCACCGTTGTTAATTCCTGTTCTAATTGGTCAGCAGTAGTCATAATTTGTTTTTGGGCGATGATAAATAAAAATGCCATAGCAACATTGTGGCAACAGTTCTATATGGTTTCCATTGTTCGGCAATAGTAATTATTTCCTCTTTAGTTATATCAACAGGTAAACGCTTTATTCGTTTTAAGGCATTTACCGCAGCCAAATCGCCGATAGGGAAAATATCAGCCCGCTGCAAAACAAACATCAGGTAAACATCGGCTGTCCAGTTGCCGATGCCTTTTAAAGCGGTTAATTGTGCGCGTATCTGCTCATCATGCATTTCGTCAAAATGTGCTAAATTCAATTGCCCGCTTAATAAAGCTTCGGCCAAATATTTAATATAGCTTGTTTTTTGCCGACTGCAATAACAGGCCCTGAATTCCTCATCCGTCAACAGCAATACCCGCGCGGGGGTTAGCTCCAGCACCCTTTCTTTCAATTTATTTAAAGCCGATAGCGCTGATGCCAGCGAAACCTGCTGCTCCAAAATAATATGTACCAATGTTTCAAACGAATTTGGCCGCGACCACATTGGCGGGTAACCGTGTGCGTTGATAATGGTGGCCAAACCCGTATCTGCTTGGGCGAGTTTATCACAAATGGGTTGGAAGGTGGAGTGGTTAAATTGGTGGATCATTAATAAAACGTTCTGATATGATTTCAATTTTAACATGGTGAAAGCCCACCATGTTAAATCTGGGTTATTCGTTAGTTGCTCATGCTCTCAAATATTTAATATATTTCTTGTCCCGATCCTGTTTTTTTCTGATTTGGCGATGATATATAATGCCTGCACTAATAAAAATAGTTGTACATTGTATGTTTCAAAAGCTATTATATGCCAAAGTTAACGTTTACCAATTTCACAAAGGCTATATCTGTTTTTGCTGACATATTAGCAATTATTTATATAGTCTACAATATAAAAACAATATCGATTTGCAATCCAGTAGTATCAATTTTAGTTTACTCATTGATTGCAACGGTATTATTTTTTTTTCTTCCATTTTTATGGGGTAAAATGAAAACTAAAGCCGAAAAAGTTATGATTATAATTATTGTTGTTATTATTTCTATTGTTTTGATTTATTGTTGGAATAGGATAAGTGATAAGAGCAATTGTGTCGTGCCTGAAATAATAAAATCCAATGCAAACACGGCAAAAGAATTGCCATCATCAATTCCGTCTCCAACAAAAAGAGTAGATACATCAAAGCCAAAACCGATTATTCTCAAAAAATTAATTACAAAAATTACTAAGTCGATAGCATTTCCTGAATTAAAGCCGGAAACTACAAAAAACCAAATAGCTCAACTACCTGCCATAAATCAAACAGGCAAGAATATTTTTAATGGAGGTAATGGAGTATACGTCGCGCCGGTACAATGGAGATATAAATGTTTCAAATGAAAAATCATTGGACGATCCAATGGCTGATTCTATTTTGACAAAAATAAAGGCCTTACAAAAACAATATTCTATAAAAAATAACAAAATATTGCTTGACATATCCGAAAGTAGTAATCAAAGAAAATTATCATTCCAACTAAAAGAATTTTTAGAAAAAAAATCATTCCAAATCGATCTTGATCAAAGCGGAGAAACGTGTAAGGGAATTATAGTAAGGGCTGCTTCGGGGTTTTTTAAAAACGATTATGTTATAAATATTTTAGTTGGTACCTCTCTTTAATCGGTTTACTATCGTTAGTTATAGTACCTAAGAGTTGGGCTTATTTTTTTTAATTCGTTCAACCGCATCAACATAAATAGATGAATTTTCTTTTTTTATAGATTTAAGTAAATCAACCTTATTGAGATTTTCTAATTGTTCTTTAGCCGTTTCATTTAATATTTTAAATCTGTCTCTTTTACTCAAAGAGTTTTTCATAAGTATTGAATTTAAATTTTCCAGGCTTGATAAAACCGCAAGTTCATTTATGCTTGCCATATCTCTTATGTTTTCATTATTTAAAGCCCTTTCGGGGTTTAAATCGCGCCATTGCTTAGCGGTACATCTAAATAAAACTAAATTTAGAAGATCGGCTTCATCTGCATAGGCAAGCCATTCCTTAGCCTGGGTATATCCTGATTTTGGTACAATATATTTTTTTACCGCATCTGTATGTATTTGATAATTTGCTTTACTCAAAATCCTTTTGACATTCCATTCAAGCCCATATTGATTGCTTTCTATTTCCTTAAGACGCTGATACTCCTTTATTACATATAATTTAAACATGGGGCTTATTGCACCGCCAAATTCAAATGCGATATCCTTATGCGCATAAGTGCCTCCATTCTTGCCGGATTTAGAGAAAATGCCTATTGCATCTGTCTTTTCAACCCAGTTATTTACACTCATTGTAAAGGTCGGTAAGCCTGCCTCTTTTTTAAAGTGGTCAAATTCGACCACTTTAAAATTAGGGTTATAAATACTTTCCCAAGTTCCCAGATATTCTATTGTAGTCCTTGTTCTTAGCCAATTTTTAATTATGTCTGCTGCTCTAACTTCATCGTCTTTTGCCTTTACCATGTCGGTTAAGCATATATAATCACTATCATTGAAGTTTATTATTGATATTTCGGTTCCTTGTACAAGGATTGTATTCATTTTATTCATTTTGTAATTCTTTATAATTTAAACAGGGACATATGGGTTAAAACTTAAATCTAATACATTTAAGTAAACTTACATCTATTTCAATTGTTATTTTTAAACTTACTAAATTTCTTAGGATTTAGCCCAAACTTTCGCCAATTTTACATTTATGAATAATCTGCCGCCATTAGCCGAGCGCATGCGCCCCAAAAACCTGGACGACTATGTGGGCCAGAAACACCTGGTTGGGCCGGGGGCTGTTTTGCGCAAGGCTATCGAGTCGGGCACATTGCCGTCTATGCTGTTTTGGGGGTCGCCGGGCGTGGGTAAAACTACGCTGGCCTATATTATTTCGCAAACGCTCGACAGGCCTTTCTTTTCGCTAAGCGCTATTAATTCGGGGGTAAAGGATATCAGGGAAGTAATTGAAACCGCTACGCTGTTAAAAGAGAATGGCGATACTTTGCCCGTTTTATTTATTGATGAAATTCACCGTTTTTCGAAATCGCAGCAGGATTCATTGCTGGGTGCCGTCGAACGCGGTATTGTAACGCTGATTGGCGCTACCACCGAAAATCCGTCGTTCGAGGTGATCTCGGCATTATTGTCGCGCTGCCAGATTTATATTTTACAGCCATTAATTGAGGATGACCTGGTGAGCCTGCTTAATAAAGCGATGAAAGAGGATGAGGTAATCAGCAAAAAGAAGATCACCATAAAAGAGCATGAGGCTTTGTTGCGCCTGTCTGGCGGTGATGCACGTAAGCTGCTGAATATTTTTGAACTCATCGTTAACGCGTTCGACAGTAAAAGTATCATCATTACCAATGATATGGTGCTGGAGCATGTGCAGCAAAACATGGCGCTGTATGATAAGGCGGGCGAGCAGCATTACGATATTATTTCGGCCTTTATCAAATCCATGCGCGGCAGCGACCCTAACGGCGCGGTTTATTGGCTGGCGCGGATGCTGGTTGGGGGAGAGGACCCGCTGTTTATTGCCCGCCGAATGCTGATATTAGCTTCCGAAGATATTGGCAATGCCAACCCAAATGCCCTGCTATTGGCACAGAGCTGCTTTGAAGCGGTGAATAAAATTGGTATGCCCGAGTCGCAATTGATTTTATCGCAAACGGCTATTTATTTAGCGACATCAGCCAAAAGCAATTCGGCCACCACCGCCATTGGTGCCGCTATGGCGCTGGTTAAACAAACCGGGGACCTGCCTGTGCCGCTGCACCTGCGCAACGCGCCCACCAAACTGATGAAGAACATCGGCTATGGCAAGGACTATAAATATGCCCATAGCTTTGAGGGCAACTTTGTCGACCTTGATTTTTTACCCGAAGCTATAAGGGGGACAAAATTGTACGAACCCGGTAACAATCCGCACGAGCAAACGTCAAAAGAAAAGTTAAAGAAATTATGGGGTGATAGATATAAATATTAGTACCTTGTAACCAATAATTAAATTTAAACTTACTGCTTATAAATGACCTCTACTTTCATTCGTCACGAACTAAAAGCGTTTTGGCGCGCCCGCAATACAGGCAAAAGCATAGCCGTGCATATTGTAATGGGTTTATTAATACTGTATTTGCTGGTTTGCGCATTAAGTATTGGCTTTTTTATGGACAAAGGCTTAAAGCACTTCTTTCCTAAAGATGACCTTATCGTTTCATTTACCGGCATTCTCCTGCTATACTATTTATTTGAACTTTTAAGCAGGATGCAGATACAGGAATTACCCACTTTACGCGTTCAGCCTTATTTACAATTAGCTATTAAACGTAATTCGCTGGTTAGCTACCTGGCGTTTACTTCGATGCTTTCTTTTTTTAATTTATGGCCGCTTATACTTTTTGTGCCATTTATTATAAAAGTTGTGGCCGTAAAAAAGGGCGGCATGATCGCGTTTGTTTTTATATTATCCCTTCTCGGTTTCAGCATATTTAACAATTATCTCGCGCTGTACATTAAAAGGAAAGCCAGTTTAAACGGGTGGATATTTTTAATATCATCGCTGGCATTGGTAGCTATAGGCGTAGGCGATTTTAAGTTTCATCTATATTCGATCAGGGGCTTTTCGTACCTGTTTTTCGGGCACATGATAACACATCCGTTATTGGTGTTAGTACCGATATTACTTGCGGTAGTAATGTACTATGTCAACTTTTTATTCCTGAAAGATAACCTGTATCTCGAAGAGCTCACCAAACATAAAACCCTTAAAAGAAGCACTACTGAATTCCCTCTTTTGGATCGTTTTGGCCAGATAGGCGACCTGGTAGCTAACGAACTTAAACTCATCATCCGTAATAAAAGGCCAAGTTCGGCGCTTAAAGTATCTTTATTTTTCCTTTTCTACGGTTTAATATTTTACAGAAATCCGATGCTTGGCGAACCATTCAAGATTTTTGTAGGCATGTTCATGACGGGTATTTTTATTATCAGCTATGGGCAATATATGTATGGCTGGCAGGCTACCCACTTTGACGGAATTATGGTGAGCAAAATAAGTTTTACCGATTTTTTAAAGGCAAAATACTTATTGTTTACACTGGTATCAACAGCGGCATTTATATTGACCATCCCTTATGTATATTTCGGCTGGCGTGTAGTACTGGTGCATTTTGTAATGTATATATGGAACCTTGGGGTCAATACCACTATTATTCTATTTTTCGCTAACCGTAATTCAAAACGTATCGACCTGTCAAAAGGTGCCGCGTTTAATTGGGAAGGCGTTGGCGCAACGCAATTGCTGCTAACTTTCCCACTTTTATTACTCCCTTATATCATTTATGTCCCGATTAGGTTGTTGAGTAACAACAATTGGTCGCTTGCTGCATTGGCGCTTGTAAGTGTAATTGGAATATTTACCCGCAGTTACTGGATAAAGGCATTAACTGCCGATTTTTATAAAAGAAAGTTTAAAATAGCCGAAGGCTTTAGAAATAAATAACCATGATTGAAATAAAAGACCTTAAAAAAGTTTACAATAATATATTGGTTGTAAATATCCCGCAACTCAGCATCAGCAAAGGCGAAAGCGTTGGCCTGGTGGGCAATAACGGAGCAGGTAAAACTACTTTGTTCCGCATGATGCTCGATCTCATTCGCCCCGAACAGGGTGAAGTAACTTCAGACGGCGAAAACGTAGCCGGCGGCGAAAACTGGAAAAATTATACCGCGTCTTATTTAGATGAAGGCTTTTTAATAGATTATCTCACCCCCGAAGAATACTTCTACTTCATCGGCGGCCTGTATAATCAAAGCCGCGCGAGTGTAGATGATTTTTTAGCTGGGTTAAGTGATTTTTTTAACGGCGAGATATTAAAGAAAGGCAAGTATATCCGCGACCTGTCAAAAGGCAACCAAAGCAAAGTGGGCATTGCGTCATGCCTGTTGCAAAGTCCGGAACTATTGATGCTGGATGAACCTTTTGCCAATATCGACCCTACAACACAGTTCAGGTTGAAAAATATGCTGAAAGATGTAAATAAAAAAGGTGTTACCACGCTGGTTTCCAGCCACGACCTTAACCACATCACCGATGTTTGCGATCGGATATTGCTAATGGAAAAAGGCCGCATTATTAAAGATATAGCAACAACATCATCCACCTTAGGCGAGTTGGAGGATTATTTTGCTATAGGGCAGCATATTGAAATACCGGCACCGCCTGTAGTTGATGAGGAAGAAAATCATTAAATAAAAATAAACGAGCGTTGTCAGTCTGATGCTCTCGAAGACAATATGGGCAAAGGCCATTACGCTCACCCTTCGAGTGCCTCAGGGTGACACCCATCTTAAATCATGTACCAAATCCGTCAAGCCACAATAGCCGACGTAGAAACTATACGGCAAATTGCCGAAGAAACCTGGTGGGCCGCATACCGACCAATATTGGCAGCAGAACAAATTGCCTTTATGCTGGGTGATATCTATTCGGCACAAAAAGTCACTTCACAAATTGCAGGTAATTTACAAACCTATTTATTACTGATAGAAGACGGGCAACCCGTTGCATTTGCCGCTTATTCGCCCCGCGAAGAAGATGCGGAAATATATAAACTGCATAAACTATACTGCCTGCCCGCAACGCAAGGAAAGGGCTGCGGAAAAATACTGATAGACGAAGTTTGCAAACAAACGCTTGAAGCAGGCAAGCATACCCTCGACCTTAACGTAAACCGCTATAACAAAGCCAAAAGTTTTTATAAAAAAATGGGGTTTGAAGTGATTTATGAAGAGGACGTCCCCATTGGGCCGTATTGGATGAATGATTATGTGATGCGGAAAAAATTAGTCTGAACCTTGATTCGCAAGATTTTATAGATTAACATGATGTGCTTTGCCGCTTTTTATATCCTGAAAATCCTTTAATCTGTTTAATCATGGTTCAGACACCCATTTTGCTTAATCTTCTGCCGTTATACATCATATACAACCCATAGCACGAGGTAGCAATGGCTATACCTACGCCTACAAAGGCAAAAACCTCATGCTCTGTAAAGGTTTTATTCAGCGTTAAAACAATGCCGCAGATGGCAACGAGCGTAGACCAGGTAGCCAAATAATAATCGAGTGTCCGTTTAAACAACCAGGCCAGCGGGTAAAAATGCAGGCCAACCACTAAAGCGATAACGGGGATGACCAGGTCGGCATGGCCAATATTGGTTACGATGTTAACAGCTATAAAAATACCCAAACCTTCCGCGCCGAAAATTATCCCAAACCATTTACTTGATTTTTTGCTTTCGGCTATATCTGCCTCGTTGCTTAACTTCGGGAAGCGTTTAGCGATGGAAAATAAATATATCCCATTAGCTACAAATGCTGCTGCCAATAACGCGAAAAATATAATCTCAATATTATGATCGCGCCCATGCAGGCCGAAATGGCCGATAAACGCCCAAATCATCGTAAAAAATGCCATCATAAATAAACCGGTGGCTATACCCTGTATAGCAACACGGGGAATGGTATGTGGTTGGGTTTCCATATCTTGGTTTTATAAAGGTTTATAATTAAGATATTTAGAAGAAAAATTAGTTACTGTCTGGAAAAATTAAACTTGCGAAGTTTTGAAAACTTCGCAAGTTTTCTCAGGGGGAAAGAAGCCGGAGTTTAGTTTCTTGACAGGTCCGTGATCTTGGTCGGTGTATCCTGTCCCGATACTATGGTACGTGAGCTTAATGCAATTGCCTTTATAGTAGCTGTAATGTTAGCAACATCAAGTGTGCTGTATTCGTCTTTAACGGTATGGTAGTATTTATCTACAGGTATCATCTGGACGGTTGATATCGTATGTGCAGGTACACCATATTGTGCCAGGGCCCAATTGTCGCTACGGGTAAATAACCTTTCTGACGGGTATGGATCCGGGTAAAACTGGAACGTAGTACCGGCAAGATTCTTTTGTAGTATGGCACCAAAATCAGACCTGTTAAATCCTGTTATATATGCTGAATTTTGTCCCCATTTAGAAGTCAACCCTATCATTTCGATATTAAACATGGCAACCGCTTTGGTTGGATCAGCAGTTTCACCAAAATGGCCGGAGCCCAAATCGCCGCTTTCTTCACCGGTAAAAGCGATAAATATCAGCGTACGCTCGTTGTTATTGAGTTTTTTGAAATATTTGGCTAACGTGATCACAGCAGTTGTACCTGAAGCATCGTCGTCCGCTCCATTAGCAATACTGTCACCTTCCATTACTTTTGCGCCCTTTAGGATGCCCAAATGATCATAGTGGCCAGAAAACACCACATACTCGCCGGTTTTTGATTTGCCGGGTATCATCCCCGCAACATTAAATAACGGCTTCTTAGTAACATTGGCCGAATAATTTACGGTGAACGATTTAACATCACCAAAATTGCCTATTATATAAGCTAAAACCTGGTCGTCATTAACCTTCATTCCGCGACCACCGCCGCCACCGCGTCTGCCGCCACCACCGGTAAGATTGGCAGCAAATTTATGGTCAGTAATGATCAGTAATTTTTTGCCGCTTTTGGCATATGCTGCGGTTTCCTTTGCGTAATCTTTATCTGCGGATAGATATACTACCTGTACCTCTTTACTGTTGTTCCAGTTCACCGCAGCCGCGCTTGTGGTGATCTTTACACTATCTGCGGGTACGGTTTTGCCATTTATAGTAACTGATGAACTGATAGGTGCAACAGTCGCCAGCTCCCACTCCTGCCTGAAACCTTTAGTGTCACCTGGCATTGGCACCAATCCGGCTTTTTTAAATTCACCTTCGATAAATGTAGCTGCCTTTTCAATACCGGGGGTATATATACCGCGTCCCTGCATATCATCGTCAGCCAGCGTTTTAATTATTCGGTCAACATCCTTCTGATCAATCAGTTTATCAACCTGTTTCGCGTATTTATCCGTTCCGGTTATTACGTTTTGCGTAGGCTTGTCGGTACCTGTTACGGTTCCCTGTGCAAAACTGTTGGTAGCTGCTACCAATAAGGCAGCAGCTATTATTATTCTTTTCATATTGGTTTATTTAGCTTTTGCAGATAACCAATTGGTACGGAAATCCTGCTGTTCTTTGGTTAATGTTTTACCCGCGCTTTCAAAGCTAACAACAGTAACGGCAGGGTTTTCTTCTACGGTTATGGTTGTATTGTGCTGCCCGCTGCGGTTTTTAAAGGTTACTGCAATTTTCTCGCCCGGTTTTTTTGCGGCTACTATATCGTTAAGGTCTTCGGCTGCTTTTATTTCTTTGCCATCGGCAGTTAATATAATATCGCCTACATCAATGCCAGCTTTATAAATGGGTGTGCCCATTTGTGTGCCGGCAGGTATAGTGAATACACCTGTAGCGGCAGTTGGTGCTGCCTGCGCACCGCGCCTGCCTCCGCCACGGCCACCTGCGCCGCCTATATTACCAATCCATGCTGTCCCCGGTGCTGATTTTTGCAACAGATACCCTGCTTTTTCTAATAGCAGACCATAATTATTTTTTTCAATGCCGGTTATGTATTTATTAAAAAAGTCTGCCGCAAATTTCGGGCTCTTGGTTAGTTTGGCAAGTTCTGCTTGCAGGTCGGCGAGTACGTATGGTTTTTTTACCACAAATGGCTGCGATGTTTTACCTAAGTCAAGCCAAACGGTCCGCATATAATCGTCAAGGGTTAAGTTAAACTCCTCGCGTAAACGCAGGTCCAGGGCCAGCGCTATTGCGCCGCCATAAGTATAATAACTGGTAAATGTGTTAGCGTTATTTGTGGCATCGATAGATACACCCGCGTCTGTAAATACCGCGTCGCGGCTCATTTGGGCAGCCGAATAAGCCTTAGCGCCCGGTGCATTTATCACCGAATTTACAAAGCTGCCTATCGAGCGCGAATACTGCTCGGGTGTAGTATACCCGGCCCTTACCAATAACATCTGGCCATAATACTGGGTAAAGCCTTCGGCAAACCACAGCGCGTCGCTCATATCTGCATGTTCAAAATTAAAAGGCTCCAAGGCTTTGGGACGGATGCGTTTTACGTTCCAGCTATGGAAATATTCATGCGCAAAAGTACCTAACAAGCGTATTTCATTACCAGCCACACGCGGGCTGGCCTCTACTATGCAGGTAGAATTGCGGTGTTCCATGCCATCGCCTGAATTCGAAGGATAGACATCATCAATAAAAGTGTATTCACCATAATCATAAACGGGCCACTCACCAAACACAGATTTTGCCTCATTTACAACCTTTTGCACCATCGGCGTAAACTTGTCAATGGTCGCCTGGTCATCATCCGAGTGTATGGTTAGGTTAATTTTCAGCTTTTTACCATCAGGATTGGTTACATCCCAGCTGGTCATGTTGAATTTAGAAAGCTCGGTAGGGCTATCCATCATATACTGCATGTTTGGGGCCGAATATACGTTCCCGTCCTCATGCTTTAACTGGGTGGCAACTTTCCAGCCGTACTTGTCCAAATCATTAAACTGGAATTTTAATGGCCTGGCATCCTGGCCAACTACCCACATAAAGGTGGCAGGCATATTCAGGTGCGCGTGGCTATCGTCTATGCCTGCATAGGTGCCGTCGGTATGGTTGCCAAACAGGGTATAGCTCACTTTTATAGCATCTCCATGCTCAGCTATAAGGTAAACATCTCCCTCAATTTGTTTAATAACTAATGGACTGCCGTCGGCATTGAATGCCTTAACATTATAAATGTTTTTGCCAAACTCATGCGTAGCATAGCGCCCCGCCGAAGAGCGGCTCATGCGCACCTTAATATCACCCGCCGGGGCGTTAGGTAAGGTCATCACAATCTCCGCTTCGTGATGTGCGGCGTTTGGAAATGAAATGCTGTAATAAATTGCTTTTGGTGCCTGTTGTGCTATTGAAGCACAAGTTAAAAGGGCTAAAATGGTGGTGAAGTAAAATTTTTTCATTAAATGATGTTTTTGATAGGCCAAATTACTATAAAATACCAATATTTTACAGTAGGTTCATAAAAAATTAATCATATCTGTGCGGTACAATCGCTTTTAAAACGTATCCGCGCTTTTACTTTATCAACTTTTCCTAAATCAGGAAAAAATATCGCTCCAGGCCAGCATTTTTTACAACTTTGGGATTTAAGTCCTCCTAAAAGAGATTTCTTGTTAGGGTAAAAGTATCCTTAATGCAGGCCTCTCGGCGATGACCTATCATAAAAAGCAAATTTCATACTGCTAACTGCCAACTCATCCCAATAGCTATCGGGGCTGCAAACTGACCTATTTCCCTGTATTAGCCTTAAGCACCCTTATGAAATTCCCGCCTAAAATTTTATAAATATCGCTCTTGCTATAGTGAAGTTTCAAAAGCTCCTCTGTTATTTTGGGGTAATCTAAAACACTGTCCATTCCCTGGGCGTATGATTCGGCCCCGTCAAAGTCAGATCCTATACCCACATGGTCGGCACCTATCAGCTTAACCATATAATCAATATGTTTAATAAGCAGGCTCAATGGCGGCCGCACCTTGTCCGATTCGGCCTTGTGTAGTTCATCAAGCTTTATGGTAGCCATATCGCGGTCATTATATATCTTCATCAGCGAATCCATTTCGGCCCTGTGAGCGCGCATATAAGGGCTATTTCTCCTGGAATAGGTACTATCTAAAAAAACACTGTAAAAATTCACAAACACTACCCCGCCATTTTTCGCCAGGGCCTTTAGCTGGTCGTCTTTTAAATTGCGGTAATGCGGGTTGAGGGCATAGGCATCGCTGTGCGAGGCTATGACCGGCTTGTTGGTGGTAGCCAGCACATCATAAAAAGTTTGTTCGCCGGGGTGCGACAGGTCTATCATTACCCCAAGATCGTTAAGGCGGTGTACCACCTGTTTGCCAAAATCAGTAAGGCCCTTATGCGGCAGGGGTGTGCCACGGCGATTTTCGTCGCGGGCGCTGGTGGCCCAATCCGTACTGTTATTCCAGGTGAGCGTTAGGTAGCGCATACCGCGGTTTGCAAGGCTGTCGATATAATCCAGGCGGTCTTCTATCATGTGGCCGCCCTCAACCCCAATTACTGCTGCCAGCTTTTTCTGCCTTACCGCCTTCTTCAGTTCCTTTGAGTTGCGTACCAGCGCTATCTCTTTGGGGTAATGCGCTATCAGCGCATATAGCGAATCTATCTCGCGGTTAGCAAACTTGTAGGCGGTACCATTGCCGTAAGTTTCGCCGCAGTATATAGAAAAAACCTGCACATCAAGGCCGCCTTCTTTGGCGCGCACAAGATCGAAATTGCCGCTTGTTTGCAATTTGCCGGGGTCGATACCATTTTGCATTTCGATGGAAAGGATATCATTATGCGTGTCCACCAAAATACTCTTTTGATGGATCTTCATCGCTTTTTGATGGAATTTCACCGAATCCTGGGCCGATGCCTTTACCATAAAGCATACCAGCATCCCGATGGCTATCGGGACAACTAACCGTTTTTTCATGCCTCAAGGTAAGAATTTTTTTGATGTGCAAATATTCGGATGTGCAAATATGCAGATTAGGCCTAACTCTTCTTTTTGCCTTTAGTAGTTGGCTTAGGTTTTAAACCGGAAGTATATTGATAACTTAACGCGAACCAGGGTTGTAACTCCCCGGTATTTTCCAAAAGACCGTCTGGAACCGTTACATATTCTTTTTGTACAATACCATATTGTTGTACCGGGGTGGTTTTATACTGATCTAAAAATTTTATTCTTTCGGCTTCAGGTAGCTTTAACGCCACAAAATCATCCTTTGTAAAATAACTGTACATATGCCCGTTAAGCGAAGTATAAGGCATGCCATCCCCCTTGCGTACCGCACCCGGGTGTGTGGCAACCAGTTTATTATACAACGATTTCTTTTCTTCTCGCGACACGCTAATGATTTTAATGATTGGTGTTTGTTACGGTCAATCAATTCTGTTTACGCCCTGAACGATATAACAAACTTTGTACCTTCATTTATGCGGCTATCAAAAGTGATCTTGCCACCCAGGCTGGTTATATGGTTATATACTAAATACAGGCCTATGCCTTTACTGTCGGCATGGTCATGAAACTTTTGGTTAAACCCGAATATTTTATTTTTCACCTTATCCATGTCAAAGCCCAACCCATTATCGGTAAAAATTAGCTGGTCAATACCGCCTTTATGTTTGGAAGTAATAGTTATAACGGGCGGAACACCGGGCCGGGCATACTTGATGGAGTTGGTGATCAAATTAAGTAACACGCTTTCCAGGTAGGCCCTGTTAAATTTTACTTTCGCTGCCTGCGAAAAATCAACGTTTATAGTGGCCTTTGAATCCTGTATCAATGATCTTATTGATCGCAGCACAATATCCAGGTATTGCAGCAGATCTAATTCTTCTACCTGCACATTCAATACATCCCCTTGGCTTAAAACATCAACATAGTTGCTTAAAGTAGTTTTTAAACTTTCGGTGGCCGACCTGAGTATACCTATAAACTCCAGCACTTCTTTATTTTCAATTTTGGCAGTATCCAGCAAGCTAAATACTGAAAGCAGGTTGCTCACCGGTGTACGCAGATCATGCGACGTGGTATAGGTTAGCTGTTTAAGATCGTTATTGATGCGGGTAAGGTTGGCCAGCATCAAATTCCGGTCTTCGTCAAGTTTATGTTTATGGGTAATGTTTTTAGCGATGGCAAACACCACTTCCTCACTGTCAATAGGCATTGAGGTCCATGAAAGCCATACAGTTTCGCCGCTTTTGGTTACATAGCGGTTCTCAAAGTTTAACAGCGGTTTATTTTGGGTAAGGTTTTCGCGGTAGCTGGCTGTAATATCACGGTCGTCAATATGTACAAATTCATTTATCGGCCTGGCAAATAATTCTTCGTTGGTATAACCCAATATTTTTGAAACGGTTGGGTTTATTCGCTTAAAATAGCCGTCATATCCGGCTATGCACAATAAATCGGGCGATACCTCGAAAAAAAGCTCCAGGTTAAAAGTATTATTTGAATTTGCATCAGGGCTATTCATACTGTGTATACGCCAAAAATCTGCCAATGGTTCCCCTTGTAAAATTAAGCTATTGGATTTTTAAATCAATAGCTTTAGATTCGGAAACTTGATTTTTATGCATCAACCCTCATATGACGAATATTGTTTTTAAGTTTTTCCGTTTCCTCGGCTTCCCTCTTACCTTTTTTTCGGCGCTATGGTTAAGGTTTGTGCGCCGGGCGGGAATTGGTGTTATTGAAGAAAAACTGCTAATGGCCGCAGGCGTTTTGCCGGTAGTCGACTTTTATTACCAGCCGCTGGTAAACCCCAAAAAACATTTGACAAAATCATTAAGGGATGACCGCGAACTACCCGGCGTAGATTTTAATACTGCCGCGCAATTAGACCTGCTGGCCAAATTTAATTATAACGATGAGCTGCTGAAATTCCCGTTAGAAAAAGATGGTCAAACTGCCTATTATTATAATAACCCATCCTACGGATCGGGCGATGGCGAATATTTATATAATATGATACGGCATTTTAAACCCCGCTGTATGATAGAGATAGGCAGCGGCATGTCAACCCTTATGGCGCGAAATGCTTTTTTACAAAATAAAGCCGATGACGGTAATTACCAATACAGCCATATATGTATCGAGCCGTATGAAATGCCCTGGCTGGAGCAAACCGGCGTTGAAGTAATGCGGAAAAAGGTTGAAGATATAGATAAATCGTTCTTCGCCCGGCTTGGCGCTAATGATATTTTGTTTATTGATTCGTCGCACATCATCAGGCCACAGGGGGATGTGCTTTTTGAATATTTAGAGTTGTTGCCCATGTTAAATGCCGGTGTAATTGTACACGCGCATGATATTTTTATGCCGAAAGATTACCCTGACGAATGGATTTACAAACAGCATTTATTGTGGAACGAACAGTATTTATTGGAAGCCTTTTTGACATGTAACGACCAGTTTAAAATGATAGGCGCGGTAAATTACCTCTCGCATAATTACCGCGAGGAATTATCGGCTAAATGCCCGGTATATGCGCAACAGCCGGGGCGTGAGCCGGGGGCGTTTTGGATGGTAAAAACAGGGTGACCCGCTCAATCTCAAGCCTCCTTGTAAACTACGCGACTTACGGAAGACTTTTTGCTTTTCTTAAATAACAGGTATTCTCACGGCGTTATTTTGATATATATAAAAACCCTACATTTGATCAATAATTCTAAAAGAAAATGAAAGAAGTAAGTGTACAGGAACTAAAAGAAAAAATGGATAACCACGAAGATTTTCAACTGATAGACGTCAGGGAAGATTTTGAATATGAAACCTCAAACATCGGCGGTTTATTGATACCGCTTGGCGGCATTTTAATTGAAACAGATAAAGTGGCAAAAGACAAGCCCGTAATAGTAATGTGCCGAAGCGGCAAACGCAGCGCCGCAGCTATTATGCAGTTAGAGCAGCAAGGGTTTACAAATTTGTATAACCTGCAAGGCGGGATACTGGCATGGGCGGCAGAAATTGACCCGACAATTAGCGTGTATTAAGATGATGTGGAAAAAGGCGGCGCTTAACCTTTTGTGTAATATTGCCATTTTTATATGCCTGCTGGCCGTATATGAGGGCTTTGAATATAAAAATTATGAATTTGTACTTGCGGGCGTATTTGGCGGTGCCATATTTATTGTTCTAAAAATACGCCTGATAAAAGAAATGAAAAACTTAACTAAAAAACCCTGATTTAAAATTAAACTTATGCTTATCGCCATTTTAGGAGTGATCGTACTTATAGTAGGTATGGTACTCAAACGCTCGCCCGAACCAAACAACCGCTTTGGCGGTGTTGCTACTACTGTAGGAATAGTTTTAGTAGTTTTAGGATTAGGACTTTCGTCATTCAAAATTATTGATCCTGGTAAAGTTGGTGTACAAACCCTGTTGGGTAAAGTGCAGGACAACGTGCTTGAAAGCGGCCCTCACTTTATCAACCCTGCCGTTGAGATCACCACCTTTAATATTCAAACGCAAAATTATACCATGAGCGCCAAAAGCGGCGAGGGCCAGGTAGAGGGTGATGATGCCATCCGTGTTTTATCATCTGACGGGCTGGAGGTTACTATTGATCTTTCCGTATTATATACCGTTAACCCTGCAAAAACGCCATTTATTTTGCAAAATATTGGCGAGGACTACCAGGATAAGATCGTTCGCCCGATAACCCGTACCGCTATCCGCGATAACGCGGTTAACTACCAGGCTGTCGACCTATACTCTGTAAAAAGACAGGAGTTTCAGTATAAGATCAATAAAACCATCAGCGATAACTTTGCTAAAAATGGTTTGGAAGTGCAGCAGATATTGGTACGTAATATCACATTGCCTGCAACCGTCCGCGCAAGTATCGAATCAAAGATACAGGCCGAGCAGGACGCACAGAAAATGCAGTTCGTTTTGCAAAAAGAACGCCAGGAAGCCGACCGTAAACGCGTAGAAGCACAAGGTATAGCCGATTACCAGAAGATACTTTCAACAGGCCTATCCGATAAACAATTACAGTACGAAAGCATCAAGGCCCAAAAGGAAATTGCCCTGTCGCCGAATACGAAGATTATTATTATGGGGGGCAAAGGCAGTAACCCGATAATGGTGAGTGATAAGTAGGATTGCTATGAATAGAATCTTATTTACAATAATATATTACATCGCAGCAACTTTTTTGATTTTTATTGGAGGTAAAATAGAACCTACAAATTTGGCAGGTCCAGGCTTGGATATGATAGCGTATTTTCTTGTATTTATAACGAGCCTGGTTTTATTAATCAGAGACTTGGCAAAAATAAAACGAGGAAAGCAATTTATAATATCGGCGGTTATTCATTCTGTTTTTGTTGTTGGCACAATAACCACTTTCGTAGTGCTGATAAATTTTCCGCATTTTTTCAACTCAAAATAATATTTCACTATAAAAAAATCGGCTAACTTTGGCCTGTAATGAAAGAACTAAAAGACCATATCGAACAAATAAGCCTGTTATGCAATACACATAATGTAAGGTCGTTGTTTGCTTTTGGTTCAGTAGTTTCTGATAAATTAAAGCCAGAAAGCGATATTGACCTGATAGTTGATATTGGCGGCGATGACCCTATTGATTATTCGGATAATTATTTCGCATTAAAATTTCAATTAGAAGATATTCTTAACAGGCCGATTGACCTTTTAGAAGCTAAAGCGTTTAAAAACCCATTTCTTAAAAAACAGATCGATAATACCAAGGTGCTTATTTATGAAAGGTTTTAGTCATATCAATAAAAATTAGACCCTAAACTATGAATTGTCTCTTTTTCTTTTGTAAACACCATGCATATTACAGACATTTATTTGATTGGAACTCCCTTTGGTCGGCTCTTACTGCATTAGGTACCCTTGCTTTAGTTGTAGTAGCTTATAAGCAAATTCAATCTTTGATAAAAACCAATGAAGATGCTAACAGAACCGCCACAGAGGATTTTCTATATAAGTTAAAAAAGGATTTTTTTACACGCGAAGCAAGAACATTGCTTACATTATTAGAAATTGATTCATTGAAATTCGAGGAAATTTCTGAAGATAAAGATTTTAGGATTTTTAAAGTTATCATTCCAGATAATATCAAAAAGTACATAAAGGATTCAATCGATACAAAAAAAACATATTATACGACTCAAGAAATAGATGACTTTCTTCTACAGCATCTTGAAGATTTAGGCCTTCTTTTCTATAAAGGGATGATAACGATTGAAGATGCTGATCAACAATTTGAATATTATCTAAAAACGATATTTGAAGATAACGAAATCAAAGCTTATATTAATTGGGCTCGTGAACAAGCAAATGACAATGATATATATAGTAAATTTGAACTTCTCTATCATTCAGTTGAATTGTATGAAAAAAGACAACGTAAATAACTTTATTGTACATGAGTTTTTTTGCTGCCTTTAAATCTTTTTGATTTTGCAATCGATTACATAAAATTCCAAATTAAACCTATCTTAGCTTTATAAACCACCCTTTATGAAGCTTTTATTATTTGCCCTGTTTTGTGCCTGCATTATTTTTTGCGCTTCCTCAACTTACGCACAAAAAACCGAACTTGTAACCGTTCCCAATTCCGAGCATCGTTTAATACACTCCACCGTTGCGGGGCATGATTATGATATTTATATCCATTTCCCGGCGGGATATGATACGGCTAAAAAGAAATTCCCGGTTTTATATGTGGTTGATGGGGATAACGACTTTTCACCATCGCTGGAGTATTTAGGCCTGATGATGGCCGAATATCATATCCAGGAGCCCATACTGGTAGCCATAGGCGATGGCGGCCTCATTGGCACCCCCGGCAATAAACGCAACCGCGATTTTACACCTACTCCTGCCAGAAACCAACCAGAAACCGGCGGGGCACCCGCGTTTTTAGGGTTTATTGAAAAAGAATTAATACCGCTGATTGACAGCAAATACAAAGCCGACCCGGCAGACCGTACTTTATACGGCTATTCGATGGGTGGTTTATTTGGCACTTATGTGCTGTTTACCAAACCAACATTATTTAAGAATATATTGATCGGCAGTCCGGCGTTGTCCTACAACAACTCGCAGATATTTGATATTGAAAAAGAATATGCGTCCAAACATACCGAACTGCCAGTACACGTTTTTTTTGAAGTCGGCGAATTGGAAACACCCGGACAAAAGCTGCCAAACAAACGAATGGTAGATTTATTTAAAGACCGCGATTACAAAAAACTCGATCTGCATACCGTAATTATTGATAATGTTACGCATTTAACAGGCAAACCGGTTACGATGTTAAAGGCACTGGGCTGGGCCTATACCAATCCGCATAAAATATTTTAAAAAATTAAAAAAAAGGGTGTCACCCTGAGCTCCGTCGAAGGGTGAGCGGAGAGGCCTTTACGCGCATGCTTCGAGTGCCTCAGCATGACACCCCTTTTTCAATCATCATATCTTCTTATAATCATCCCTCGCCCTATCAGCCTCATAATGAACGCCGGGTGTTAACCAGTACAACAAAACCACCCTTGAATACCTGAAATTAAATGGCGAAAGTATAATAGCCACGCTTAATACAATTACACTGTACAACCAGGGGTTATGGCTGCCGGTTAAAATATACGTGCCTACTGCCATGGTTACCATTTCGGCAACTATAAAACAATAGCTTAACAGCATGGCTACATAAAAATAGCCGGGCTCAATTTCAAAATGAAAGCCGCAATGCGGGCAGGTGTCATTCATTTTTTGTGATGAAAAGTACATGCGGTTGGCAAACATATTGCCTTTATGGCATTTTGGGCATTTGGCGTGTAAGGCGGCGTATGCTGATGATACTTCCATTGTTTCGGGGGTTTTAACGAGTGTGTACATGATGGTTTGATTTTCTTCTGAATTCTTCAGGTGTCATATCTACCTGTTTTTTAAAAAATTTGGTAAAGTACGAGTTGTCGGCAAAGTTGAGGTGAATGGCTATTTGCTGCACGGTCAGGTCCTGGTTTACCAGCATCCGCTTGGCTTCCAGTATTACGCGGTTGCGGATCACCTCGCCTGACGGGAGGCCCAATATATCATTGCAAAGGGCATTCAAATGGTTTGGGGTGATATACAGTAGTTCGGCGTATTCCTTTGGCAGCTTAAGCCGGATATAGTTCTTTTCTATCAGTTTTTGAAAGTTTTTTAGCAGCGTATAATTGTAGGTTGGCGCGGCGCTTTGTTGTATATCGTTACCTAAACGCGCTACCTGGATAAACAATTGCAGCATCAGGGTTTTTACCATGTCGGAACCCATTGGCTTTGCCGATTCATTTTCATCTATTAACTGTTCAAATAACCCTGTTACTTTATCGCGGAGGTTTGCAGGTATATCGATTACTGATTCCTGCGCTATACCAGCGAAAAACGGCAGGTCTTCCAAATAATTCGCTTTTAACAAAAACGACTGGAAAAACGCCGCCGAAAAGTTAATAATATAGCCGTCGACTTCGCCCTCAAACGCCCAGCTATGCACCTGTCCCGGTACCATGAAATAAATAAGGTAAGGCCTTACCGGGAAGTTTTGAAAATCGATAGTTTGCATACCCGCGCCTTTTGTAAAAAGTACCAAATGATAAAAAGAATGCTTATGCGGCGCATGCAGGTTTTTATGATGGCTGTCTATATAAGCCGCAAACCTGCTGATCTGCACATCATGTTCCTCCTGTTGGGAAAGGGTGCCGATATCATATATGGGTAGGCTTTTCATTATAACTCAAAGGTATGACGTAATAATAACATTAAGTGGTGGTATTTATCGTGTTTATGGTACTTTTTACTTGTTTATTCTCACCCTGCACTCTCAAGACTAAAAGCCTATGAAAAGACAGATAAAAAAAGCAAGGGCTTGTGCGATTCCCTTCCGCCTATTGGCGGATGCAGGGAGGGTTTCGCAAAGATGCATAGCGGCGAAACCCCCTCCCTGCCTTTACACACAGACAGCCGCACTCCTCCCCAAGGCTACGGTGTGTACACATCTTTTATCACAATACAAAAATACTTTAACCCTCTTTCTCGCGCAGCGAAAGAGAGCGTGGTCGAGCGAAGTCCCGCACGTGCAGGATCCGGGTGAGTCGTCACGAAGCGACATTACCGCCAGTGCATTGGCGGGCTATTACTCACCCCGACTAATCCGCCAAAGGGGGCGGATGGTCGACCCTCTCTTTCGCTACGCGAGAAAGAGGGTCGGGGGATATTTGTGTACACGCCGTAGCTCCCCAAGGAGGAAATTTGCTCCATTAAACCCAAAAGAAACTAAAATAATAGTTGTTATTGTATAATTTTATATATTTGATTACCAATTATCGCTCAATGACAAGAAAATATTTCCTGTTGTTATCAATTATTGCCTTACATACCTTATGCAGGGCGCAATCCAAAGGGACTCCTGCGGAGAGCTACGATGGCTCCGTAAACAGCCTGGTTTCCGTCGCATCAAAATACCAGGCGGCAAATCAGCCTGAAAAGCTGTATTTGCAAACAGATAAAAGCACCTATGGCCTGTTGGATACTTTGTGGTTTAAGGCCTACCTGTTTAACGCATCATCCTTGCAGGCATCTTCAAAAAGCAATATCGTATATATTGAGTTGAGTGATGAAAGCAATGTGGTACAGGTAAGGCGGCTGGTAGTGATGAACAATGGCGTAGGTTCAGGCAGCATTGTACTAAACAGGCGCGACTTCCCCGAAGGCGGCTATACTTTACGTGCCTACACCCAATGGATGCGGAACTTTGATGAAAGCCTGGTTTTTAAAAAGCAGTTTTATGTCGGTGATCTGAATAAGGATAAATGGCTCATCACCTTTAACCCGGCTTTTCAAAACCAAACTGCAAGGCTGCATTTTCAGCTTTATCAAACCAATAAACAATTTGTAAGCAACCAGTTGGTGCAACTGGGTATAAAACAAGGCGACAGGGTATTGCAATGGGACAAGACACAAACCACCTCGCCGCTTGGCGCGCTCGACCTGGCTGTTTCCCTGCCCGATAAACCCGACCCCCGGTATGCCACCCTGCAGAAAGCAGTTAACCATCCGGGCGGAGGCTTTGCCGGGCTTGGATCTGTTAATGCACCTGATGCGAATGCCCCGGTATATAAATTCCCCATCATTTATAACCGTGCTGAAAAAAACGATGTGCAGTTTATGCCGGAGGGCGGATATTTAGTTAATGGCATTTCTTCAGCCGTTGGCTTTAAAGCCATTGGCGAGGATGGCAAGGGGGCAGCTGTATCGGGCACCGTTGTTAATGCTAATAATGAAGAAGTAGCCACATTCAAATCAAATGCCAAAGGCATGGGTAGCTTTGCGTTTACGCCACAAACCGGAACAACCTATAAAGCAGTTGCTAATTTACCGGGCGGGATAAAAAAAGAATATTCCTTACCCGAAGTTAAAGCAGCGGGAACAGCTTTATCTGTAACCAATTCCTTACAGAACGATTCGGTAGCAATAAAAGTAACCGCTTCACCGGGTTTAAACGCCCGTTATATCTTGCTGGGTCAATCGAGGGGGCTGGTATGCGTCGCCGCGAGGATTGTATTGATTAACAATATCAAAACTCTAAAAATACCCAAAAATGCCTTTGCAAGCGGCATTGTAAGGTTTACCTTATTAAATGATCAGTTAACCACATTAAACGAGCGCATCATTTATAATAACCGGGAAGACAACCTGAAAATAACTGTTATCCCTGACAAAACCACCTATGCCCCGCAGGACAGTATTGCCCTGCACCTGGAAGTAAAAAACAGCGACGGCCAGCCGGTACATGGCGCTTTTTCTATGAGCGTGGTTAATGACCTGCAATTAAACAACAACCAAAATAATTCATCCATTGCCACCAGCCTGCTCTTAACTTCCGACTTAAAGGGAAATATAGAAGATCCCGAATATTATTTTACAGCAGATCATCAAAAAGATTTGGACTATTTGCTGCTTACCCAGGGCTGGACAGGATTTGACTGGAAAAATATTTTCCTGCCCCAAAAGCAACCGCAATATGCAGCCGAGCCGGATATCTCAATTAGCGGAAAAGTGATCAACTTATTTGATAAAGGTGTGAAGAATGCCAATGTAAGCCTGTTATCAGTAACACCTTTATATAAAAAGGACATCAAGACGAACGACACCGGGCATTTTGTCTTGAAAAATATCCCGCAAACAGATTCCGCTATTTATATACGTGCCAGGAACGACAAAGGAAATACATCGACTTATGAAATAGACCTGGATAAGCCTGAATGGCCTGAGTTTTCAAATAACCAACTGCAAATGCCCTGGTATGTAAATACCGACACGGTTAAGCTGAAAATAACTGATACCCTGTTACAAAACGCGGCGAAGCTGGAGAAATTGGAGGGTTTAGGCGGTAAAGTTTTAAAAGAAGTTGACATTAAGGAAAAGAAAATAATCCCCGGTTCACATAACCTAAACGGGGTCGGCGGGGCCGACCAGGTTATTGATGAGCATGATATTGCAAAAGAGAAGCCTATGACTTTGCTGGAACTTATACAAAAAAAGGTAAACGGCTTTAGGACAGTGGGACTGGGACATTATGCCAGGTATTTTATCAGGACCGAGCATATAGACGGGTTTATCTTTGACGGTATTGATACCCGTCAGTTGCATTTAAGCGTACCTGATTTATTAGCCTATTATACTTCAGCCGATATTAAAGGCATAGAAGTAATGTCTAAAGCATTTACTTCAAGTTATTTTCTTAGGTTCTACCCGGATCCGTTACATCCTCCCTATTTTCCCGTACCTTATCTTGAGATCACTACACGTGCGGGCAAAGGGCCTATTATGAAGAAAGCCCCGGCTGATTTGGTTTACAGGCCCGTCCCCGCCGTTTCACCCAAAGAGTTTTACCGCCCGGCATACCCAGTTAAAAATGTTACGGCTGCCGCTTTTGATACCCGCGCCACCATACATTGGGAACCCAATATTATTACCGATAAAGATGGCAAAGCTATCGTAACTTTCTATGCCGCAGGGCAGCCCGCTACTTATACCATTACTACCGAGGGCAGTAATATGAATGGAAATGTGGGGAGCGCGGTACAAAAAATAACGGTACATTAGCAGTAGCGTATGAAAAGATATATCCTGCTTTTTTTATTGATAGCAATTACCGGTTATTGCCACGCGCAGTCCACAAGGACTCCTTCGGAGGTAATTAAAGGAAGGGTTATTGACTCGGTAAGCGGCAAACCTATAGCGGGTGCCAGTGTTTATTTAAACGGTACCTACCAGGGGGTTACCTCAAATGAGGACGGCAGTTTTACTATAAACTCGTCCGAGACTGATATTCCGCTGATAGTTAGCCATATCGGCTATCAAACACAAAACCTGGCCAATTATGCCGGTAAAAACCTGGTTTTAAAATTAAAACCTAAACCAACCGAACTGAGAGAGGTCACTATCGGCGATAATACGATGAGCCGTGAAGCCGAAATGAGGATTTTTTTAACAGAATTTATCGGATCAAGGAACAAAGATTGTGTAATTAGTAACCCGGATGATATTTACTTTACTTTTCATAAAAACACACAATTGCTAACCGCCGGGGCAGACAAGCCCCTGGTAATTTATAATAAAAAATTAGGTTATAAGATCACTTATTTTTTGGCGGGTTTCAGGCATTTGCTTACCAGCAGGTTTACCTTTTACCAGGGCAACTATTTTTTTGCAGAGGACACTGCCGGGACACCGCCCAAAGTGCTAAAAAAGATAATAAAGGAACGGGACAGCGCTTATTTCGGGTCAAGAATGCACTTTATACGTTCGTTATGGGCAAACAAATTACCACGAAATCATTTTGCACTCTATAAAACATCGCTCTATAAAACATGGGGAACAAATCACTTCCTGTTGGATGGGGATCTCTTCCTGTTGGATACGCTTAAAGAACGGATATCAAATAATGCCCGTTCATACAGGGATATTATTGTAATTCACGATCAGAAAAAATTTCTGTCAGTTAAAGATACAATTTTGATTATTGATCTAAAGCACGAGCGCAAGGTTTCCTTCCTGCTGCCTGTTGCAGGAAATAAACAAGCATTAATTAACGAGAACGGCTACTATGGAGTAGATATTTTATGGAGCGGCGAAATGGCTTTGCAACGTGTAAACAAACTGCTTCCTTTTGAATTTCAACCGTCAAATTATGTTGCACCTAAAAAACCCACCAGTATTTTACATCGCCTGTTTAAGTGAAGGCGTATTAATCCCGCAAAACTTACCACATTTTAAAACGGTGAAGCCCTTGATGAGTCCTTTGAAAACAAACAATACCGAATTAAATTTCGTAAGTTTAATAGATTATTTTTTAGTTTTATACTATACATAAGCAAACAGTATTGTAACCTTACCCCGGGGGCCCAGGTACAAATAACGGTGAAATAGTATAACAATGAAAAGATATATCCTGCTTTGTTTATTGATAGCGATAACATGCTGCTGCAATGCCCAGGTAATTAAAGGAAAAGTTATCGACTCGGCAAGTGGCAAGCCGATAGCAGGCGCTAATATTTATTTAAACGGCACCTATAAAGGCACTACCTCAAATAATGAGGGCATGTTTACCATAAATTCTGCCGAGGTCAATACGCCCCTGATGGTTTCGTATATTGGTTATGAAGCGCAATCGGTTTTTAATTACGCCGGCAAAGACCTGATCATCGCGCTAAAGCCAAAATCTATCATACTAAGAGAAGTAACCATTGGTGCTGACGCGATGGGCCGCGAGGCCGAAATGAAGATATTTTTAACAGAATTTATTGGCTCGGCAAGTAAAGATTGCGTTATCAGCAACCCGGATGACATTTATTTTACTTATCATAAATCATCACAACTGCTTACAGCCGGTGCAGATAAACCGTTAATTATCTACAATAAAAAGCTGGGCTATAAGATCACTTATTTTCTCGGATCGTTCACCAACCAGGTCAACGCAACAACCTATGACGGTGATTTTTTCTTTACAGAAGATACTGCCGGGCTACAGCCCAAGCAATTAAAAAAGATATTAAAAGCAAGGGATGAGGCCTATTTTGGGTCGCAGATGCACTTTATCCGCGCGTTATGGGCGGATAAACTAAAGCAGGAAGGCTTTGAACTCGACGATCATAAAAGCTACCAGGATATTATAACAACCCGGCTGGGTCAAAAGTTTATT
>Ga0302315_10000522_pt1 | contig 43217 bp, 40 predicted proteins | sample III_Palsa_N3_1_FD_200532 | JGI IMG/M metagenome (GOLD analysis project Ga0302315, IMG submission 200532) | Peat permafrost microbial communities from Stordalen Mire near Abisko, Sweden - III_Palsa_N3_1 | ecosystem: Environmental > Terrestrial > Soil > Palsa > Peat permafrost | place: Sweden...
AACTATTCCTAATCAAATCAATAAGCCGGCAAAAAATCCTACTTTAAGATGGATATTCCAAATGATGGAAGGAATAAATATAGTCAAATTCTATGATAAAAATATGAGACTTATAAAGGAAATAATAGCAAATTTTGATGAATTAAGGCAAAAGATAATAAAACATTTCGGAAAAACAGCAATGTTAATTTATGGAATTGCGTGAGAGATCGCGGGAATGTGGGATGATCGTAAAAAAAATAGAATAGAAACTATTGATACTGCCTTAAGCGGAACAAGTATGAATGTTAGAGCTTTACAAGATATTGTTCTTGAATATGCGGGAATGAGTAATGAAGCTTTAAAACAATATAAGCAGCATGAGGCTAGTTTGAAAGAAAAAGAAAAAGCTGTTAGCAGTCATGATAGCTCTTCAAGTGTTAATAATAAAAATAAATCCCCATAAAATAATATGGAACTGAAGAAAGTCATAAAACGCAGCAAGGCAGAAAGAGCAAATCTATCGTAAGATAAATTTAATACTGTCTTAATTTTATTACTTTTTAAATATTTCATGGCCTAAAAACAGCATTAAGCCACGCTTGATACTTGGTGTGAAACACTAAATTGAGCATGATGATTATTACTATCCAATACAAAACGGTCATCACGCTCCCTATACGGATAAAATCACTTGCTTTATAATTACCAGGCCCTGCTATTAAAGCATTTACTTGATTAGAGCGCACCATAAAGGTATTAGAGGCAGCAAGGGCTACCGTTAAAATAAACAAACGAGGATCAACGCCAAGTTTTAAAGCCAAATCAAATGCCACAGGCACAAAAATTACCGTCGCTCCAATATTAGAAATAAATAAAGCAAAAAAAGTTACGCACATGGCTAGGAAAATTTGGGCAATGAGCGGAGAAATCCCGGTAGGACTTATATATTGCGTTAATAATTCTATAACTCCGGTGCTTTGCATGGCAATTCCTAGAGGCATAAATCCTGCAATTAAAAATACATTTTGCCAACTTACACTGGCATAAGCTTCATCGACATTTAATACTCCAGAAGCTATCATTCCCGTTGCCCCTAATAATAATGAGACTGACAACGGTATATTGCCCATTAACACCATTACTAACGGTAAGAAGCCAAAAAATAGCGCAAAAGGCATTTTTCGAATTCTATTTTCTTCTTTAGGATAAGCAGAAGTTACTACTACAAAATCAGGATTTTGATGAAAGTTTGCCAGAGCGTCCCAACGGCTATACATTCCTAAAGTATCACCCGAACGTAAATTGAGACTTTTTAATTCTTCCCCTTGATATACTTTATTACCACGATATAACGCTAAGACATGCAACTCATATTTGCGCCTCATATGCAGCTCTCCTATCCCTTCTCCAATAAGATGAGAACTTGGAGGTATAACCGCCTCACACAAACCTGCACGCGCTGAACTTAACATTTCACTAAATATATTTAAACTAGGCATTACAGCTAAACTATTAGTATTTGCAAATTCTATTATTTTTGCTTGTGTACTTAAAATGGCAATCCAGGCATTGGCTTTAATAATAATTTTTCTCAAAGGAGGAAAATGCATTTCTTTGCCATCTGCAATAGCTAATACTGCCATACTGCTATCTAATATATTTTCTAATTCTCGTAACGTTTTACCAACCAAAGGACTATTGGGTAGTACTTTTACTTCAAGAATATCCCCTGTTTTACCATAGGTTTTAAAAAAATGTTCTTTTGCCGAACCAGGAACTACAAGTTCGGTCTCTATTTTAGCAAGGATTTTTTTAGCCCCTAGGCTTAAATAACATATCCCACACAATAACAGTGCTACCCCCACAGGAAAAACTTCTAATAAATGAAAATGAGGTAACGCTATACTGCCACTTTGCAATATAATATGTTCATTCAGATTTTTAACGAGAGTATTTAATACAATTAAGGGACTTGAACCAACAATAGTTAATGTGCCTCCCAATATTGCACAATAAGCAATAGGTAATAAAAATCTAGATTTGGGGATAGCAGTACGTAAGGAAATGCGACTTACCACAGGCAATAATAAGGCAACAGAACCAACATTACGCATAAAGCTTGCTAGTAACCCAGCAATTAACATCAATAAGGTTTCAATATTTTGAGGCCGCCCTCTTCCCGCTTTCAAAATGATACGGGCAATTCGGACTGCAATCCCACTTTTCTCCAAACCCGCTCCAATCACCATAACGCCAATCAAAGCAATAACGGCTTCACTCGAAAATCCAGAAAATAATTGATCGGGGGGTAAAAGATGCGTAATGCCTAGCAATACCAATACAGATACTGCCACTACATCCGTTCGTAGCACAGAAGACATAGAAAAAATAATATTAAAAATTAAAATTCCTAATACTAAGATTTTGTCTACGGTTAAATTTAGCATATCCAATGTCATATGCGTTCTGCCTAATATTCCTACTATTTATTTTAGTATATGGAAGATTAGCTTAGAGTGATAGGCGTTTATATAATAAATCATAAATTGAATGACCTAAGCGCATTCCACGAAGTTCAAAGGGAGTCAAAGGTCTGTCATGAGGGCGAGGGGCAAAGCAATAGGGAGCTTCCATATTTTGAAATGAATGGGAATTTTCAAAAAAAGCCATTGCTTCTGTAGCATAAGGCTGCCAATCAGTAGCCATATGAAATATCCCTTGGGGACTAAGCTTTTGTGCTATTAATGCTATAAAGGGCTCTTTCACAAGACGTCTTTTACCATGCCGTTTTTTAGGCCATGGATCAGGAAAAAATAGTTGTATTTTATGTAATGAATTATTGTTAACAGCATTTTGCAAGAATTCCATGCTATCTAAGCAAGCAACCCTAAGATTAGTTAAGCCTAATTGAGCTATACCTTGTAGGAGATGAGCTACTCCTGTTTGATATACTTCAATGCCAATAAAATTATAATCTGGCTCGGCCTGTGCCATGCTGAGTAAGCTTTGACCTTTACCAAAACCTATTTCAAGAATACAAGGGTTAAGATTGCCAAAAATTTTAGCAAAATCTACATAACCCTCTACCTTGATACCGTAAGCATCCCAATATTGATGAACATTTTGTTTCAGTCCAGGCGAAAGGCGGCCTTCGCGACGGACAAAGCTTCGAATTTTTCGCGAAAATTCAACTTTTGCTTGTTTATCGTCTAAAAATATAGGCATATAAAATTTAGTATATTCTTTTGTTAACTAGCTTACGTCTGTAGTATGATATATAAAAAAATCAAATCTGAGGTTGTACATTGTAATTGTATATTGTATAAAAGTACAATCTTTGCATGCCGGGAATTAATCGAACCTGTTAAGTAGATTAATTTTTTTTGATTAGCCTAATGTAGTTAAATAAATTATTTTATGACAAAACTGATACGCTTTATTTTTTTTAGCTTACTAGCAACTATTGGTTTGCTTTTTTGCACGACCTTTATAATATTTTTATGCATTAATCCGAATACTTATAGTAGCCAATTAACGCAATATATTTCTGAACGCACTGGCCATCAATTACAAATTAAAGGAAATATTAGTTGGTCAGCCTTTCCTTTTATGGCAATCAAAGCGCGTGACATAGAATTTATAGGGGCTGAATTACCTATGCAACCAACTATTCAGCTCGATGAAATGTTAATACAAGCACAATTTAGTTCTTTGCTAAAAGGTAATTTTGTGCCCAGCAAGTTATATTTGCAAGGATTGGAGGTTTCGGTACAAGAAGCATTACCTCATACCACTCTACAACCCACAGAAATATTAGCTAATATAAAGCAACCCATTGGATTATTACTTGCACTATTACAAATGAATGAAATGCATATTAAAAATGGCTCTCTTTCTATTCAAAATAAAGCTCATAAAACCACCTGGGTTTTACATAATCTTCTCATAGACAATAATATCAAACCATTTTCTAAACAGCACAATATAACCTTGACAGGAATGCTCACCAATCCAGAGACCAATAAAAATATATTATTAGATATAAAAGCAAATTGGGATCTTAATCAAGCTATACAAAAAATTGAAATTTCTAACCTTCAAGCAAAATTTGACAGTAACTTTGATGTAAATTTTGTCCTCAAAAGCGATATGATTATTGAAAATCAAAGTCGTCCTATAGCAAAAGGCGAACTGATATTTGAAACGCTACCCCCTCGTAATCATCTGTCTAGTATTCATAAGAAAATTCAGGCCAAAACAAAATTTACATATCAAAATAAACATTTTTTGTTGGAGAATTTTACCGCAAAAGTTGATAATAACTTGTTATTACAAGGTCAAGTAAAAAGCAATATTAGTAAAATGCTCTATACCCCACTCCCGTCTTCTTTTTCGATAGACACCCCCTTGCCCACTGATTTTTTAAATAATATTATTTTGAATGCACAATTTTCTGGCTCTTATAAAGATAGAAGCACATCAAAATTTTCAGTTACCGTAGATACAAAAGACGGCATAATAAAAGCGCCTTTTACCTTTACCACGGGGGAAGGAAATTCACATGGTAAATTTGTGTTACAAGCCATTAAAAATACTATGCCCGAAGCTTCGCTTTTTATGAGTGCAGAAAATTTTGACATAGAGCCTTTATTGCAAACCATAGGCGTACCCAAAGTAATTATGGGTAACACTGCCTTAGTTGCTACTTGTTCCACCTCTGGCCATAGTGTTCTGGAAATGTTTAATAAGCTTACAGGGGAAGGTAAGTTAGAAATTAAAGCCGGTAAATGGTATGGAATAGATGTAGAAAAATTATTCGTTATTATCAATAAATCTCTACAAGACATGTTACCAATTGTCAAAAATCAAGCAGATAATAAAATGTTAAATTTATTAAATCAATCGGCACGTATTCAAGAACCCATGAATACTCCTTTTGATAGGTTATACACGACACTATCACTTAACCATGGCATTATAGAAACCCCTGACTTTTCAATAACGCATCCTAAATATAAAATCCTTGCCAAAGGTACCTACCAGGTAAAAAGCAATTTATTACACTACAATGCTAATGCCTATATATTTGAATTACATGAAAATAAAAATCCAAGTACCGCTTATTTTATTCAACACAATCCTTTGCCTATTCAAATAACTGGTCCAATACAAAATCCTATATTTCATCCGGATATAGCAGGTTATCTAAAAAAAGCTATAAATACTGATGCTCAAAATACTTTTAAATCATTTTTGTTAGAAAAAGAAGCAGATAATATTTCTTCAAGCAATGTAAAAAATAACTTGAAGAAAACTGTACCATTTGAAAATTTATTTAATGATTGAAAAAAAAATAAGCCAGGCTGTATTACAATGGTTTACGCATTCAGGGCGCAAGCACCTGCCTTGGCAACAACATATTACTCCATACCGCGTGTGGCTCTCTGAAATTATGTTGCAACAAACTCAAGTGACCACCGTTATACCTTATTATCATCGTTTTTTAAAGGCTTTCCCTAGCCTAAAAGCTTTAGCTAAGGCCCCTTTAGATGAAGTACTGTTATTATGGGCAGGCCTTGGTTATTATGCGCGAGCTCGCAATCTACATAAAACAGCTCAACTTATTATGCAACAATATGCTGGGGTTTTTCCTAGAGAATTGGATACGGTACAAAGCTTACCTGGTATAGGGCGCTCTACAGCGGGTGCTATATTGGCTATTAGCCATAATTTACCTTATGCTATTTTAGATGCCAATGTTAAACGTATCTTGACTAGGGTGTTCTTGATTGCAGGATATCCAGGTCAAAGCAGCATCAATAAAATGCTTTGGGCTCTAAGTGAGGCTATTACCCCCATAAAAAATGTTGCTAACTTTACGCAAGCTATCATGGATCTTGGCGCAACGGTATGCACACGACAATCACCGCGTTGTATGGAATGTCCTATAAGTTCCTATTGCAAGGCCTATCAGACTCATGCTGTCGATAAATATCCATTTAAAAAACCTGTAAAAATAAAACCCACAAAAAAAATAAGAGCGTTATTTATTTTCAATAAAAAAAATGAAATTTTATTAATGCAACGACCCTTACAAGGTATTTGGGGCGGGCTTTGGAGCGTGCCTGAATGCTATGTAAATATAAATGCCAGCGATTGGACATTTAAAAATTTGAAACTTAAACTCAATGGCACAGCTCAAGAAAAAGCTTTTAGACATACCTTTACGCACTATCATTTAGATATCTATCCTTGGTATGCACACACTATAAAAAATTCTACTCGCTTGCCAGCTGGTTTTCAGTGGTGTTCATGGGATAAAAGCTTAACCGTGGGTGTACCAGCGCCTATCCAAAAATTATTGTATCATAGAGCAAATTCACAAAAGGAAATAACTAATGCGAAAAGTCTTTTGCCAACTACTTAATAAGGAAGCAGAAGGGTTAGCTTTCATGCCGTATCCAGGCCCGTTGGGGCAACGTATATTTGATAACATTTCTAAAGAAGCATGGAACCTATGGCTAAAACAACAGATAATCATTATTAATGAAAATCGTTTACAATTACATGAAAAGTCAGCACAAGAACTTTTGGCTCAAGAGATGGAAAAATTTTTATTTAAATTTGACTTGTAGCGTGAAAATGAGTTTTAATATTCAACTTTAAGGCCAGATAGCTCAGTCGGTAGAGCAGAGGACTGAAAATCCTCGTGTCGGCGGTTCGATTCCGTCTCTGGCCACCACCTCTAAAAGCAATCAAGCTTATTAACTACGAAAATAAAGATATATCTTTTTTATAACAAAAACAGTTACAAAAAAGCTTGTTGCTACACAGATAATTCCTGGGCCCGCTGGCCAATCGTAAATGCTAGAGCAAAAAAGCCCCCCTCCCACAGCCAGCATAGCCACTACACTCCCTATCACTGCCATACTTTCTGGATTACGCGCCATTTGTCGAGCGCAAGAGGCCGGTATGATAACGAGAGCTGTAATCAATAAAGCACCCACTAGTTTCATTGCTACTGCAAAGACAACCGCAATTAACAACATGAGCACAAATTTTATTTGGCCAACCGCGACTCCTTCCACCACCGCCAGATCTTCATGTACTGAAATACTCAACGTAGGTCGCCATATTTTAATTAACGTCATCATCACTAATGCAGCTAAAATATAGATGCCTATTACTTCATCCAAACGTATCGCTAAAATATCCCCATATAAGTAACTGCTTAAATCAGTACGCATGCCCGGGATATTACTTGCTAAAATGAGCCCCAAAGCAAGAGTAGAATGAGATAAGATCCCCAATACCGTGTCAGACGCTAAAGCACTCCGTGATAAAAATAGCATTAAACTACACGTTACCAAACTGCACATTATTATCAAACCTAAATATATATTTACGTTCAAAAGATAAGTAAAGCATACCCCAAGCAAAGTAGAATGGGCCAACGTATCCCCAAAATAACTTAAACGCCGCCATACCATAATAGAGCCAATGGGGCCTGCAATAAGCGCTATCCCTAAACCTGCTAATAGGGCTCTAGTTAAGTAATCTATTTGCATATTTCTCCATCCATAGCATGTTTATGATTATGATTATGGGTATAAATGGCAATACCTTCATGAGTAGGCATACCAAACAATTTTAAAAATTGCTCATTTGCTTGTACCGCTTCAGGAGTGCCTGCGCAACATATATGTTTATTTAAACAAATTACAGAATCAGTTTCTTTCATTACAATATGCAAATCATGCGATATCATTAAGATGGCACAACCCGTATTTTGGCGAATAGTTTGCAATAACCGATATAATTCATCTTGACCTAAAATATCAACTCCTTGTGCAGGCTCATCTAGTACTAATAATTCAGGCTCGGTTAATAAAGCTCGTGCTAATAAAATTCTTTGTAATTCTCCTCCAGAAACTTTTTGTATAGGGGTTCCCTGTAAAGCCTCCAGAGATAATAAATCTATAATAGAATGGAATAGAATTGGATTAAATTTAGGAACTAATTGCAAAAAACGCTTCACCGTAAGTGGCATTAACGACTCTAAATGCAATTGTTGCGGCATGTAACCAATTTTTAAGCGCGGTTTACGTATTACCGTACCTGTGGTTGGAGTTAATAATCCTAAAATTATTCGCATGAGCGTGGTTTTGCCAGCACCATTTGGGCCTATAATAGTAACAATTTCTGCTTTTGCTATTTTTAAATGTATTTCTTGTAAAATTTTTCGCCCTTGCATTACACAAGAGACATCTTGAACATTTACTAAGATTTCGGTATTTTTTACATTCATAAGTTAAACAACTAATTGTTGACACTATCAAATAATGTTAAATTATACTCAATTTGAACCAATAAAGTAATGGAACCCAATTATTATGCTACGCACTATTAAAATTTACTGTTTTTTGTACATTCTTTTTACAAATTCGATAAGTAATGCCGCTACTCATCCAAGAGTCACAGTTTCTTTAAATCCATTCTACAGTTTAGTAACTAGCATCATGGGACAATCTGAGACAGTTAGCTTATTAGTAAAACCTGGGTTTTCACCGCATGATTATTCTTTAAAACCCTCTGAAGTAAAACAGTTATATTCTAGTGATATTGTCGTGTGGGGGACTCCTCAACTAGAAGGTTTTTTAACTCCTTTTTTTAGGAATTTACCCAAAAAAACTACCCTAATACAATTAGATAAAGCCCCTAATTTAAAAACTTTATTGCTTCGCTCCAAAAATTGTTTCCATCATGCTCATCACAGCTTAAGTGGTGAACATCCTATTGATCCGCATTTTTGGCTAGATACCGATAATGCTTTGGCATTGATTGATTATATTACGACAGAATTAACGAAGCATACTCCTGCTTTTGCTAAGTTATATTTACACAATGCCACCGAGCTTAAATTAAAAATTCAGCAATTAAAAACACAGTTAACCACTCAATTAGCTCCCGTAACCAATAAGCCGTTTTTAGTGATGCACGATGGCTATCAATATTTTGAAAAAGAATTTAGCTTGAAAAATATGGGGACATTAGTCAATGAACCCGAAGCACCGGTTAGCGCACAACAATTACGGGTAGTACATAACATCATTAAAAAAAATAATATACAATGTATTTTTAGCGAGCCCCAATTTCCTGCCAAAATTATTACAACCATAATAGAAGATTTAAAAATTAGAGCTGGTATTTTAGATCCACTGGGTGCTAAATATGTTGCTTCACCCGATGCTTATTTTAGCTTGATGCAAGATCTAGGGAATGCCTTTGTTGAATGTTTACCTTGATATCCACATGTTTTTTGAATTAAAGTATGAGGCCCCACATTAGAGATTTTATTATTTTATCAATGGCAACCTACTAATCACATTATCAACAACGAATTGATAGGCTTCATCGAAATTCCAATGCAATTTGGAAGGTAATAAAACACTCATATCCATATGAAAATCACGATGATTCTTTTTTAGTTCAAGATTTTTTAGAAATTCTTTACCTGTAATTTTCACGTCATTATCACTGCAATACTTAGAAAAAATATCAAGAACTCTATTTAGATTAATTAACTTGCGATCGGCAACATACCATACATCAAACAAATCCCGACCTTTGCGTCGTTGATAAAGAGCACGTAATTTAGTGGCCATCAGTTCATCCATTTCATAAGTAATGATATTTGCAGTACCTGTAAACCAAGCTGAATCCATAGAGAAAGGGATTATTTTAAAAAGCAATACCTGAAAGTGTTCTGTTGTGTTTATTTCAATCTTTAACTTTGCCGGAATTTTATTAGCTGATTCGTAATTTGTAGAACACACTGTAGAGTATGATTTACCACAAGCCATATATTGGCAAGCCCGTTCTTTATATCATGGCTATCCACATGCCGACAAACATCTTCAATATAATCTGCATAAATTACTTGAAACTACAGATTACTCTTTAGCTAATGATTGGATAAATAAAGCACAAGCCTATGGGATCAATCTCGAAGAAACCAAAACAAAATTTGATGCTGCTAAAAAAGGAAAAAATGGCTTAGCGCTGTTTTTACTGCTTTTCAAAACAGTTCATTATTGAAAACTGAAACAGAAGACCAAGCTAGTTCCAGTAATACCAAACTCTCTTTTTAGGTTATACTAAAATATAGGCCTAAAAAAATTACCATACCAAAATAATGGTTATTTAAAAAAGCTTTAAAATAATGATTGGTTTCGTTTTTATGTAATAAATATTGTTGATACATGGCTAGCATAAAAGCTATAGATAACCCTATAAAGTAGATAGGACTTAGTTTATATGCAAGCCCTAAAAAGACAAATAAAGCCAAGGCCACGACTTGTAATAAAAATACTATTATTTTGGCATACACACCAAATAATATGGCTGTAGATTTTACCCCTATTTTTAAATCATCTTCTTTATCTACCATAGCATACTGGGTATCATATGCTATTACCCATGCTAGATTGGCTAAACATAGAACAATAGCTTGATAGGGGATGCAAGCACTTTCTGCTGCATAAGCCATAGGGATGCCACAACTAAATGCAAAGCCTAAAAAAGCTTGCGGTAAATAAGTAAATCGTTTCATAAAAGGATATAGTATGGCCAATATAAGTGCAGGTATAGACAACAAGATGACCAAATAACCAAGTTGAGTCACCAGCAAAAAAGCCATTACTAACAATATGAAGCTTAAAATATACGCTTCTTTAGGGGACACTGTTTTTTGTACTAAGGGGCGACCAGCAGTACGTTTCACTAAACCATCATAAGGCATGTCTATTAGATCATTCACAATACAGCCTGCTGAACGCATAATAATTGTCCCCAAAACAAATATAAATATATTTTTAGGGTGTGGGTGTCCATTAGAGGCAAACCATAAGGCAATTAACGTGGGCCACAATAACAATAATACCCCAATAGGTTTATCTAAGCGGAGTAAGTAAAAATAAGGATACAGGTTATAAATGTTAATTTTTACTCCAGCGCTTACAAAGCATATCGATAGCTTCAGGATAATGATTTTCTAATAAAGTAACCGTGGTTTCTATATCGGATAACCATTCCTCATGATGAGGTAAATCTGCCATAAAATCCGGAATAACTCCTGATTGTTGCGTGCCTAGGATTTCTCCTGGCCCTCTTAATTGTAAATCCATATTTGCTAATTGAAATCCATCTTGTGTGTCTCGCATTGCCTTTAATCGCGTATTTGCAATAGAGGATAAAGGGGCTTGATATAATAAAATGCAAAAACTTGCCCTAGCGCCTCGCCCCACTCTACCTCTTAATTGATGCATCTGCGCTAATCCTAAACGTTCCGCATTTTCTATAATCATTACCTGGGCATTGGGAACATCAACCCCCACTTCTATCACTGAAGTGGCGACTAAGATATCTATTGTATGTTTTTTAAAATTACCCATAATTTCTACTTTATCTTTTTCTTTTAATTTACCGTGAATAATGGCAATGCGCGCCTCTGGTAAACCCATTTTTAGTTCGTTAAAAATTTGCTGCAAAGCAATATTTACTAAGGTTTCTGTTTCTTCAATTACCGTGCATACCCAATAAGCTTGGCCCCCTTGCGCTATCATTTGCTGTAATTTTTTTACAATGAGCTCACGTTTTTCATTATTGATTACTGCTGTTTGAATGGGTTTGCGATTTGGGGGCAATTCATTGATTATTGAAATTTTTAAATTGGCATATAACGTCATAGCTAAAGTACGCGGGATAGGTGTTGCTGATAAAACCAATTGATGCGCCACATATGCTTCCTGTGCCCCTTTTACATGAAGCAAATTTCTTTGATTGACTCCAAAGCGATGTTGTTCATCAATGATAATTAGATTGAGATTCTTAAAATGTATATCCTGCTCAAATAAAGCATGGGTGCCTACTACCATATGGATAGTACCCGCCTGTATTTTTTCAATATTGCTTTTAGTTTTATCAACTGAAGTAAGTAACGCTATGTTAATATTATAAACACTAAACCATTTAATAAAATTATCGAAATGCTGTCGAGCTAAAATAGCCGTGGGTGACATTAACGCTACTTGATAACCATCCATTATTGCCATCAATGCTGCTACGGCTAACACAACGGTTTTACCCGATCCGACATCTCCTTGTAGTAAGCGATACATAGGAGACGGTTTATTAATGTCTGCTAGTATTTCATTAATAGCTTTTTCTTGAGCCTGCGTTAATATGAAAGGCAATTGTTGAATAAATTGTTTTTGTAAATCTTTTTGCATATTGATAGGATGCGCCATCTTGGTATGTAAATTTTTAGATAAGTTTTTTACCGCTATATGATAAGTTATTAGTTTTTCTATTACTAACCTTTTGTAATAATAATTTTCTAATTTATTATTTTCATTTTTATCTATCACAGTGGGCTGATGTATATGTTGTATAGCTGTCTGTATAGAAGGAATAGTAAAGGCAAGTAATACTTTGGTAGGCAAAATCTCTGGTAAAATTAATTCTGGATTTTGCTGTAACCATAATAATGCCTGATTCATTATTTTTCTAATGAGATTTTGTGATAATTGAGCACAGCTCGGATATATGGCTTGTAAATTTTTATCAATAGCTAAATTTTGATTGGGTTTTATTAGGATGTATTCAGGATGTAACAATTGAGCTACCCTTGTAGAGGTGAACTGCACTTGACCAAAGCATCGTAAGCGAATAGCAGGTTGTAACAAACGGATTTGATAAAAAGGAAGATTAAAAAATAATAATTCTACGCTTGCTACCTTATCCGTTAAGGTCACTTTGGTCATTTTATTTTTAGAATTTTTTTGTATTTTTGCGATAACGCCTTCAATAAGATATTTGTTTCCATTCGTCATGTCGTTCAATGGTGTGAGTATGGTTTTATCTTCATATCGTTTAGGCAAATGTAATAATAAATCGGTAATAGTATAGATATTTAGTTTTTGTAATTTGAGTAGAGTGACGTCTCCTACTCCTTTTAATATTGATATACAGTTTGAAAACGGTTTGCTTAGCATATTTATTGTTTTGTACGTAATACTCTAAGTACAGCAGGAATATTACGTAAACGACGAATAATGCGGGCTAGGTGTAGACGGCTTTTAATCCGCACTAAAAAAGTAATAGTAAAGTTTTGGCTATTTCTTTCATTCACATGAATATTTTCGATATTTGCATCATATTCTGATAATGCATTTGCAAGGCTTGCAACCATTCCTCTTTGATTAAGGGATTCCACATTTAATTCCACTTGAAAATCCCCCAAGACATCGTCATCCCATTGTATAAAAATATATTTTTCTGGAATTTTTTTTACCGCATTTACATTATGGCAAGTTTCTCGATGTACTACAATACCGCGGCCTGCGCTTAAAAAACCTAGAATAGAATCTCCTGGTATGGGGTAGCAACATTTTCCATAAGTAACCACCATCCCCTCTGTGCCTTTTATAAATAAAGGCGTATCAAAAACTTGTGTTTCTTGGCTCGTTAATTCTATTCCTAATCTTCTAGCAACAATAGGGGCGACTTGGTTTCCAAGCCCTATCTCTTCATATAATGCATCCATAGTAGTCAACCGCAGTTCTGCGAGTATTTTTTTTACGTGCGATAGATTAAGTACTTCTGTTGTCAAACTTAAGACCGCTAATGATCTTTCTAATAATCGTTTTCCTAATTCACGAGACTCGGTACTTTTTTGATTTTTAAGCCAATTTCTTATATTATTTCGGGCTTTACCCGTTACTACAAAATTTAACCAGGCAGGATTTGGGTGGGCCCCTCTGGCGGTTACAATCTCTACGGTTTGACCACTTTTTAAGCGAGTATTAAGAGGCACTAAACGTCTATCTATTTTAGCTGCTATGCAAGTATTTCCTACTACGGTATGCACAGCATAGGCAAAATCAACACAGGTAGAACCGGCACTTAAAGATAAAATATCACCACTGGGGGTAAAAACATATACTTCATCAGGGTATAAATCTATTTTAACATGCTCAATAAATTCTAAAGAGTTCCCTGTAGTTTCTTGTATTTCTAAAATCCCTCTTAACCATTGCCGTGCCCGAATTTCAGCCTCATTCATTTGGCCTATATTGCCTTTATACAACCAATGTGCGGCAATCCCATTTTCAGCTAATTGATCCATGGCTTTCGTTCGAATTTGAATCTCTATGGGCAGGCCATGATTACCAATGGCAATAGTGTGTAGGGATTGGTAGCCATTTATTTTAGGGACTGCAATATAATCCTTAAACCTGCCATGTACGGGTTTAAATAAATTATGCACAATCCCTAAGGCCCTATAACAACTGTCTACCGAATCCACAATTAATCTTAATGCATACACATCCATCACTTCGGTTAATGACAGTGCTTTTTTGCGCATTTTTTGATATAGACTATATAAATGCTTTTCTCTGCCAAAGATTTTAAAAGCTTGCATTTTTTCTTGAGTTAAGCGATGTGCCAGCGTTGCTTCCATATCATGAATAATTGCTTTGCGATTGCCTCTGGCTTTTTTTACCGCTTCTTTAATAATCTTGTATCTGATAGGATAAATATAAGAGAACGCTAAATCTTCAAATTCCATGCGAAAGTTATGCATTCCAAGCCTATTTGCAATGGGGGCATAAATTTCTAAAGTCTCTTTGGCAACGCGTTGCTGCTTATCAAGAGGTGTAGCATGCAAAGTGCGCATATTATGCAGTCTATCAGCAAGTTTTACTAAAATAACTCTGATATCCCTAGCCATTGCTAAAATCATTTTTCGTAAGTTTTCAGCTTGTGCTTCTGCGCGGCTTTCAAATTTAATTAAGGCAAGTTTACTTACCCCATCCACAATTTCAGCTACTTCTTCACCGAATTTATCAGCAATAAAACTTTTATCGACCGCGGTATCTTCAATAACATCATGGAGCATCGCCGCAATAATGCTTTGATGATCCATATGCATTTTAGCTAAAATATGCGCTACTTCTATGGGGTGTGATATATAAGGCTCGCCCGTGGAACGATGTTGTCCTTCGTGTGCCAGGGCGGCGACTCTATAAGCTTCTTCTAGTTGTGCAACTTTTTCTTCACTTAAATAAGTTAAGAGCTGCTGTTTTAATTGGGTAAACCCACACATGGTATTAAATCATTATTCAATATTTTCATTGGGTTGAATAGGCTTGCTTTTAGAATCCAAAAGACCGCCGGCTATTTCTCTTAAGGCGACCACAGTAGCTTTATCATTTTCCCAAGGGATTAAGGCTTCGGCACTTCCCATTGCTAATTGGCGTGCTCTTTTAGTAGCTACTAATACTAAATGGAAACGGTTTTCTACTTTTTCTAAGCAATCTTCAACAGTTATACGAGCCATTATGCAGTTCCTCACGATAATCAGTTTTTATACAAACTAAGATTTTATACTGTTCCCTATAAAACCACAAGATTTTAGTAGATTAACTTAATAATTTTTTTATTAAAGTCGCGTAGGGCATTATTTGGCGTTTAGTTTGTAAACGATTGGAACGCACAATAATTTTTAAGTCTTCTAGAGCATCTTCAAATTTATCATTACAAATCAAATAATCATATTCATGATAATGTGAAATTTCATTTTTTACGCCTTTCATACGCAGTTGAATGACTTTTTCATCATCTTGATCACGTATATTTAGACGATTTAATAAAGTTTCCCTACTGGGTGGAATAATAAAAATACTAACAGACTGTGGCATTTTTTGCCTTATTTGTTGGGCGCCTTGCCAATCAATTTCTAATAAAACATCTCTCCCTTCTGCTAATACTTTTTCAACCCAGGCTTTTGAAGTGCCGTATAGGTTCCCAAACACCTCTGCAGACTCTAAAAACATATCTTCCGCTTGCATTTCTTGAAAAATCTCTTTGGTCACAAAATGGTAATTCACCCCATGTTGTTCACCAGGCCTTTTAGGACGCACGGTGTGAGAAATAGAAATTTTCACATTTTTTACAGATTGCACCAATGCATTCACTAAACTTGTTTTGCCAGCTCCAGAAGGCGCAGATATTACAAATAATATACCGGAAGGTGTCATACGTTAGTTTCCTATCAATTTCAAATGTTGTAGTATTATTAGCTACAAAATTTATAAAATGGGTTTGGGGTAATTGCCTACATTCTGCTATTGTAATCAATTTTATGACTTCTGATATATTTAATTTTTTGCCAGTTAGCTTTCTATTTAAAAAGGGGTGTAGCCATGCGGGTAATTAGCGCTAATGTAAATGGTATACGAGCTGCAGCCAATAAAGGCTTTTTCAAATGGTTACAGAAACAAAAAGCAGATGTAATTTGCTTACAAGAAATAAAAGCCCATAGTAACCAATTACTCACAGAAGAATTTTTTCCTAAAGAATACCATGCTTTTTTTTGTTCAGCAGAAAAAAAGGGATATAGCGGAGTTGCTATTTATTCGCGAGAAAAACCGGATTGCCTGCATAACACCTTAGGGTGGGAAACAGCAGATACCGAAGGGCGCTACCTTCAAGCAGACTTTGGCCCCTTATCTATAGCTTCTCTTTATCTTCCCTCTGGTAGTAGTGGGGAGCTACGTCAAGGGGTTAAATTTGAATTTATGCAAAAATATACCCCTATTTTAAATAAATTAATGAAAAATAACCGTTCTTATATTTTATGTGGAGATTGGAACATTGCCCATAAAGCTATCGACTTAAAAAATTGGCGCACTAATCAAAAAACTTCGGGTTTTTTACCAGAAGAGCGTGCTTGGTTAGATACTGTTTTCGATACCTTAGGATATGTGGATGCTTTTAGAGTATTAAACCAAGAGCCAGAGCAATATACCTGGTGGTCGGAACGTACTAAAGCCTGGGATAAGAATGTAGGTTGGAGAATAGATTACCAAATTATCACTCCTGATTTAAAAGATAAAATTACAGCAGTTTCCATTTACCGAGGCGAAAAATTTTCTGACCACGCACCACTTATTATTGACTATAAATTATAATAAATTAATGCAATATGCTCCTCGTATTTTTCATAATTATAGCTTAGGATAAAATGTAAGGTAATTTTTTTATGTGGAAATTTATTATATAATTTAATTAAATTACTAAAGCGTAATAGTTAGTTAAATTAAATATGAGTTGCAAGAAAATATGACAGATTCTTCACCCCTTGATAAAGCAGCAAAGCTTCAAATAAAGCAATTAGAAAACAAAATACAAGCCCAAGCGCTTGAGATTGTACAGCTAAAAAGTATTTTAGATAATCTTCCCGGTAGTATTTATTGGAAAGATACCCATGGGGTATATTTAGGCCGTAATGAATATGCGGCCCAAACTATGGCAGCACAATCTTCTTTGACAGAACATACCGACAAAAATTCTATTGTCGGCAAAACAGATTATGATTTTTTTAGTGAAGAAATAGCAAATATATATCGTGAAAATGATCGCGAAGTCATGGAAAAAGGGATTGAACTGGTAAAAGAAGAAATACACATTTTGCCTTCAGGCGAACAATATGTCCAACTCTCATCAAAACGCCCTTTAAAAAATGAAACCGGTCAAGTGATTGGTATAGTTGGTAATACCGTTGATATTAGTTACTTAAAAAAAATTGAAGCAGAACTTAATAAAGCCAAACGCGAAGCGGAGTCTGCTAATCAAGTGAAAACTGAATTTATTCGTAATATGGAACATGATATTCGCACCCCCTTCAATGGAATTTGGGGCTTGTCACATTATTTATGGCAAAAAGAAACCGATGTAGAAAAAAAGAATTTATTAGGTGATATTACTAATAGTGCTAAAGAATTATTAGATTACTGTAATGGTATCTTAGATTTTTCTCGTATTGAATTAGGCAGCCTTGCCATTGAAAATAATAAATTTGATGTTAAAGGTTTAATGGAGAGCCTATTGAAAGTTGAAATGCCAGCAGCTACTAATAAAAATTTAGCATTAGAATTAGAATATGATGATTCAATACCCGTTGAACTCATTGGGGATGCCTATAGATTATACAGAATTTTAATAAATTTGCTGAGTAATGCTATAAAATTTACGGCTACAGGCTATGTAAAACTTACGGTAAAAACCCACTCTCGTTTTGATACTAATGGTATTAAATTGTTAATCCAAGTTAAAGACACAGGCATCGGTATTCCAGCGGATAAGCAATCTTACATTTATGAAAAATTTAGTAAAATTTCACCTTCTAATCAAAATGCTTATAAAGGTATAGGACTAGGTCTTGTAATTGTTAAAAAATTTATTGCAGAATTAAACGGGGAAGTAACTATAAAGAGTGAACCACTTCAGGGCTCACTCTTTAATTGTATCATCCCCTTTATCACAACTGAAACTGTTTCAAGTTAATTATTTTTCTTTAGTTTTTTATTAGCAACATTATCTTCTTCTGTGACTATATTTGCTGAATTATCATCCAATACTAGTTCAGGCATAAGTGGTAAATTTTGCAACCGTTTTTTAGTCTGACTACGGGTCTTAGGACTGTTTGTCACAGAAAATAATATGGTGGGACTTACGGGAATAGGAGATAAATCCTCACTCTCTTTTGCCTCATCTTTCGACGCTACTGTAGAACTACTACTGGTTTCTACTACCATCAAAGATTGTTCTACAGAAGCTAATTTATCACGTACTTGCTGAGCTATTAATTTAGTAATTTCAAGATTATCCCAAATTAAGCCATGATCTCCTTTGGCTATAACACAAGGTTTAACGTTTCTACCTGCGCTTTGCAATTTGTCTACATAGGCTTCTGAATCGCTTCTACACCTATCATATTCACCATAGACTACATCTACTGAAGGCAAGCCTTGCAACGTTTCAAGAGATTGGTACATAGGTGATACTTCAGGATCCTTTTTATTTACACTAGCGGGTAAATATAATTCTATCATCCAGCTTATTAATGCTTCAGATACTTTACTATCTTTACTCTCATCTAACTGATACGCCAGTTGCTCACGGGATAAATCAAGTAAAGGGCTTATTAATATTTCATGCAAAATAGGTAATTTAGCTTGCGCTGCTTTAATAGCTAACAATTCAGCTAAGTTACCACCTGAACTGTAACCTATGATAAAAATTTTATCGGTGTCAATTTGAAACTCGGCTTGCCGTTGTTGCATAGTTCTAAATACTTCATACACATCATTTACAGCTGCAGGATAACGATTTTCCGGTGCCAATCTATGTTGAATGTGTATTAGCTGACAACCAGTTTGTCGCACCATTTGACTACAAATGCTATGGGTAATTTCTAATTCATGTGCAATAAACCCAGTGCCAGGAATATAAAAAATAGTGGGTAATAAACCATCATAATGTAATGGTTGGTAGATTCTAAGGGGTATACCAATTTCGCTTGGTAAATCTAAAAGGATATCAGTATATTTGATATCTACGGCAGGTTGGTAACGTTGTTTTACCAAGCCCAAAAGATGACGATGTAGTTGCACAGAGCGGTTTACCTTTTTTTTGTCGTCCGCTATAGTCAAATTTTTTAACTTTTTGTTAGTTTGGGTTGCTTTAAACATATTATACTCTCCAATGTTGTATTCCATCACTATCAGAATATCTAATTATACACATATAAAATACCTATACTAAACGTGCAAATACTTAATAAATTAGTTGTATAAGCATACCTAGTAAGTATTAAATATTATTATAATATCACTATATGTTACCACTAAAGTTTAGCGATATGCCAGCATTTTTATCCCCAGGGGCCTACCACCTTATTGTGCACTTATCATCTCAATTTTTTTATTTAATTGCTATTACAATATGTACAGTACCCGATTAAGGCAGATGCGCAGGCCTATTTTAAAAGTTTTCTTTAAAATAGTGCATATTATTCAATACCTAACACCTGTTTTTGTTTATAAATTAAACTTTTGATCCCCATATCTGCCAAGGCAAGCATTCCTTGTAAATCCTTGCTATGGAAAGGCGCGGCTTCGGCGGTGCCTTGTATTTCAATAAAACTGCCATGCTCGGTCATAACGACATTCATATCCGTTTCAGCGGTAGAGTCTTCTGCATAATCCAAATCCAGCACCGGTATACCATTATAAATTCCTACAGATACCGCCGCAATAAAAAATTTTAAAGGGTTTTTCTTCAAAATCCCTTGTTGACAAAGAAAATCGAATGCGTCATAGGCTGCAATACAACAACCAGTAATACTAGCAGTTCGCGTGCCACCATCTGCTTGTAATACATCGCAATCTAGCATTAAGGTATTTTCTCCCAGCATTTTTAAATCAACCGCAGTTCTTAAAGAACGGCCTATTAGTCTTTGTATTTCTTGGGTTCTGCCTGCTTGCCCCCCCCTAGTTGCTTCTCTTTGCATTCTTTCTGAAGTAGAGCGGGGTAACATACCATATTCTGCAGTTAGCCACCCTTTATTAGTGCCTTTTAAAAATCTTGGCACCCCAGCGATGACACTAGCCGTGCAAATTATTTTAGTATCTCCATATTCAACCAGTACTGAGCCTTCAGCATGTTTAGTATACTTTCTAGTAAATTTAATTTCTCTTAATTCATTAGGCTGTCTAGTGGATGGTCGCATAGTAGTTATTCCAAGGTAGTTAATACAAAAAAGTCATTCATTATAACGAAAGGTATCATTTATTTCCAAGAAAAATAGGGTATTTTTAAGTGAGGATCTATGGAAAATAATGCCTCTTGAAATAAATAGATGATGCCTTGTAAAGCATCGATATTATCGGCTTCAAAACGCAGCACTATACTAGGAGTGGTATTTGAACTGCGTATAAGCCCCCATCCTTCAGGCCACACTACTCTTAGCCCATCTATTAAAATTTTTTCGGCATTTACAAAAGAAGCATGCGCTTTTAGTTTTTCAATAATATAAAATTTTTCTTCTTCTCCAACTGTAATTTGTAATTCTTCGGTACTCATGCTTTCTGGCAATGTGGCAAATAGTTCATTACTACTCATATCACTGTGCGCTAAAATTTCTAAAAGCCGTGCCGCTGCATACAATCCATCGTCAAAACCATTCCATTTATCTTTAATAAAAAAGTGGCCACTAAACTCACCGGCAAGCAAAGCTCCTGTTTCTTGCATTTTTGCCTTGATAAAAGAATGACCGGTTTTCCACATAAGAGGTTTGCCCCCTGCTGCCAGAATAAATGGTTCTATATGTTTTGAAGATTTTACATCATATATTATTTCTGCATGTGGATTAGATACTAATACGGCTTGTGCTAATAACATTAAAATTTTATCAGCCCATATTACTTTACCCGTATTATCTACAACCCCTACTCTGTCGCCATCTCCATCAAAAGCAAAACCGATATCCGCTTTATGCGCTAAGACAGCCGTCTGTAAATCTCGTAAATTTTCCATTTTACTAGGATCAGGATGGTGATTGGGGAAATTACCATCTACTTCACAATACAAAGGTACCACCGCACATCCTAATTGCGCAAATAAATGGGGTGCTATTATACCCGTAACCCCATTTCCACAATCTATAACTATCTTTAATGGTTTTTTAAGAGAAATATTTGCTTTTATTGCCTCTATATACACCGGCATTATTTCTTTGGTGGCAAGGCTGCCCTCACCGGTTATAAAAGTTTCATTTTGAATAATATTATATAAATCTAGAATTTTTTCATTATATAATGTTTTATTATTTATCATGACTTTCAAGCCATTATATTCAGCAGGGTTATGGCTGCCGGTTAACATAATCGCAGAGCCTATTTGTAAATGCTTTGTCGCAAAATATAACAGAGGAGTCGGCACACAACCCACGTCATATATTTCACAGCCACTCTGTAAAAGACCTGTTAGTAGGGCTTTATGTAAAAACGGCCCCGATAAACGGCCATCCCTTGCCACTATAACTTGTTTGCTATTCTCTGCTCTTATACGAGTCCCAATGGCAGTGCCAATAAGAATTATATTTTTCTCGGTAATACCTTCCCCCACTATTCCTCTTATATCGTAAGCACGGAAAATGTTTTTTTGTATATCCATCTATTTTTTTCTTCCTTTAATTTACTTCTTATCGGCCGGTATGTCCAAATCCCCCCTCTCCCCTTTTTGTGGCTAGAAAGCTATCCACTACTTCAAATTGTGCTTGTACCACAGGTACAATGATTAATTGAGCAATTCTTTCCCCTGCTTCAATCTTAAAAGCTTCTTCCCCTCTATTCCAACAAGAAACCATTAATTCACCTTGGTAATCTGCATCAATTAACCCCACTAAATTACCCAATACAATACCATGTTTATGACCAAGGCCCGAGCGGGGTAAAATTAACGCCGCATAATTAGGATCTTCTATAAAGATTGCCAAACCGGTTGGAATTAAGTGTGTTGCCTTAGGTTGCAAGTATATCGGTTCATCAATACATGCTCGCAAATCAAGCCCCGCAGAGCCTGGCGTAGCATATTGAGGTAAGGCAATACTATTGTTGATTTTAGAATTCAGAATTTTTAATTGAACTTTTTTTTGCACTTAAAATATTCCAGCTATAGATTGAGTAATAGATTCTGACAAAAGAGGCAACGCTTGTTCAAATTTCAGATTAACCTTATTCGCAGTAATAATTATGCGGGTTTGATATCTTTTCCAGCCTGTTTTTTCGGTTGAAAACACTTCTTTGTCTCCACTGGTTCCTTGTTTTAACTTAGAGCGTGTCTTTTCTCTTACTACTACCTGCTTACTTGCACGCTCAGAAACTTGGATATCTGCAACCACACTATAAGCAATATCTTTAACCAGTGCATCAGTAATACCACCTACCGCTCCACCTAGTAAGCCACCTAAAACTAGGGCATCGCTATGATGACTACTTAAACTGCCAATAGCAGCACCTACAGCAGCGCCCCCTAACATGGAGCCATAGCCTTGATTAAGCGCTACATCCGCAGCCCTTAAATCACATTGCCCTACTTGTAGTATATTAGCTTGTAATAAATAATGTGCCTTATCTGGATCATCTACCACCGTGTAGCCTTTACTTAATAAATTATGCGTAATTCCATTTTGTAAATTAAGCGCTCCTTTATCTGAAGTATTTCTCATTTGTACAAAAATAATTTTCTTGTCGGCTGCTACCGGATCTAAAAAAATGGTATCACTCATTTTAGTCTGAACGTTTAACGTCCTTTTGTTTAGCATGGTATGACCTGCACCACAATTCACTAAGCTTGCACTGCATATTGTGATAAGAGATAACTTTAAAATTTTTATAAAGTAATTTTGCTTAAGCATATTTATCCGCTCCTTATATTTGGGGTTTGGTACTATTGGTATAAGAAGCACGATTATACTGTGCTTACTGTATTTTTTATACTAAATATTTTACCCAAATGAAAAGTTAACAAGCTAAATTTATGTTATTTATATAAATATACTTAAGGCCTTTTATAATTTAAATTTGCATTTAGATACTAACTTTGTTATATATTCATTTTTTCAATTTCAAAATTAACTTTTAAATTGAGCCTTTAAGAAAACTGGAGAAGACTATGTCCAGAGTTTGTCAGGTAACTGGTAAAAGCCCTATGACAGGGAACAATGTATCTCATTCAAAACGTAAAACACGACGTCGTTTTTTACCTAATCTTCATTGGCACCGCTTTTGGGTAGCCAGTCAAAGCCGTTATATAAAGCTTTTGCTTTCCAATAAAGGTATTCGTACCATTGATAAATATGGAATAGAAGCTGTGTTACTTATGCTTAAAGCCAGCGGTACACAACACTAGGAGCTAGAAGTTAAATGGCCAAAAAATCTAAAATTAATAAAGTAAAATTAGAATCCACTGCCGGGACAGGCTATTTTTATACAACCAATAAAAATCCTAAAATGGCGCATAAACTTCGGTTGAGAAAATACGATCCTACCACTCGCAAGCACGAATGGTTTGAAGAGAAAAAGATAAAGTAACTTTTATTAATCCGTCCCCATCTACATAAAAAAGCCCTCATATGAGGGCTTAATTTATTAATATATTATTACTGCTGTGTTCCAGATAAAGAATATCCTTTAAGATACTGCGTGAATTCTTGCAGTTTCTTAATGCCAGTAGCCTCTGCCTGAACACACCACTCGTGTAACGCCTCTAATAAATCTTTTTGAGAGGCGGTAGTTTGCTCCCATATTTCTTGTAACCTTTTACGAAATTGGTATACCACTTTTAAAGCATGATTTTTTTCAACAATTTTTTCCATCTCTAATTTAATAGGTTCAGCTAATAAAGATGACTCTCTCATTAACATATTCTTCAAGTTACTCAACTTAAAGCTCATTAAAAGGGGTAATTCATCTTTTTCTTGAGAAAATACAGGTAAAATAACTTTTTTTGAATATTGAGTCATTACATGAAACCGATTGGCGATAATAGCTTTTAAAGTATCACCGTCTATTTGTCTTTTACCCGGTATACTACTTGCGTGAGGTGCCACTCTTTTAACTTTAGCAAGACCACAGGCCGATAATATTTTTATGTAAAGCCAACCTATGTCTAGTTCCCACCATTTACTGGAAAATTTGGCAGAAGTAGGATGGGCATGATGATTATTATGGAGCTCTTCCCCCCCAATAATTATCCCCCAAGGAACAATATTAGTAGCTGCATCTGGACATTCTATATTACGGTAGCCCCAATAATGGCCCACGCCATTAATAATGCCTGCCGCAAAAAAAGGTATCCAGGCCATTTGGATAGCCCATACAGTAACCCCGGGCACCCCTAAAAAGATGATATCCAGCCCTAGCATTATTGCAATCCCTTTAGCAGAATGAGCAGCATACAAGTTCTTCTCAATCCAATCATCTGGGGTACCTTTACCAAATCTATCTAAAGTATCTTGATTATGACCTTCTAAACGATATAATTCTGCCCCTTCCCACATTACTTTAGAAAGACCTAAAATTTGCGGACTGTGGGGATCTTCCACCGTTTCACACCTGGCATGATGTTTACGATGTATAGCGGCCCATGCTTTAGTTACCATACCGGTTGTAAGCCATAGCCAAAAACGAAAAAAATGACTAGGAATAGGATGCAAGTCTAAGGCACGATGTGCTTGATGCCTATGCAGATAGATAGTCACTGCACTAATAGTGATATGTGTCATGGCCAGGGTAACGAGTAGATACCCCCACCATGGCAAATTCAGTAATCCGTAGAACATAATAACTTCCTCCTTTTGGGACATATTAAGCAGGGTTAATCAAAATTTTATTCATTGTAATAACCACTAATTTTAGTATAACCTAATATTAATTACTATAGCCTATAGTAACACTTAAAATAGGGCATGTGGAAATGGAACAAGGATTGTTGCAGGTACAAGATGTTTCCTATAGATATAATAATAAGTATATCATACAAAATTTAGACTTTGAACTAAAGTTAGGTCAATCACTAATATTGGCTGGCCCTAACGGCGCCGGTAAAAGTACTACTTTAAAAATTCTTGCCGGGTACCTAAAAGCATATACAGGCACTATAAGCAAACCAAAAATTTCTGTTATAGGTTTTCTTCCAGAAACTCCCCCATTATATGACGAGTTAACCATAAGAGAATATTTATCTTTTTGTGCAGCTTTACATAATATTCCGTTACCCCTTCAAGATGCTGCGATTGTAAATGTTATCAACCAACTTGAATTAATAGATTTCTCAAAGCAATTGATAGGAAATCTTTCCAAAGGCATTCGACAAAGAGTGGGCCTCGCACAAGCTATTATCCATAAGCCCACTATATTATTATTAGATGAACCCAGTAGCAATTTAGATATTTGGCAACAAGCAAAACTACTAAACTTTTTACAAAAAATAAAACAAAATACCATAATGATAATTTCTACGCATAATCAAGAAGAGATTATACAATTAGGTGACGCCTGTTTACTATTTAATCAAGTAACACCGGTAGTACAAGGGCCCATTTCAATTACCGAAGCTTTATCTCATTCTTTTTCTCGCTTTGAAACTCCTCTTTTTTCTAAACCAATACTTGAGCCACCTAATGAGGTATTACATGATAAAATTACTTTGTAATTTAGAAATAAAAAAAAATTTTTTTAATAAAAAAAACTGGATTATATTAGGAATTTATCAGCTCATATTAGGTTTTTTATTACGATGGCTTTATATAGAATATGTAGAAAAATTAAACCATACCTTTATAGATAGCGTACCGTTACAAGGCATGACAGAAGAAATCATCCATCCCTTTTATGCGTGGATGGTAATTTTGCTTTTATTTATAATTCCTTTTATAAGCATGAACACCATAAGCCTAGAACGTAAAAATCATACTTTGCCTTTTTTGTGCGCGCATATCCCGAGTCATCGCATTATTCTAGGTAAATTTTTAAGTTTATGTTTAGTATTATTGCCTTATTTATTCGCAGGCGGATTAATGCCTTTAATTTTATTATTTAATGCCCCCCTTGACTTGGGGCATGTATTGGCAAGTATAAGCGGCGTTTTTTTACTTATTTTTGCCAGTGCTGGGGTAGGCTTATTATTTTCATGCCTTGTGGCCGAACCTTGGATTGCAGGTGCTATAACCTTATTAATCTTTATGGGGCTTTCTATTATTGAATGGATAATGCCTTTTTTTAAAAAACTATCTTGGCTGTATCATCTGAAAAATTTTCTGAATGGCATGGTAACGACACCTGACGTTATTTATTTTCTTAGCTTAACACTAGGCTGCCTGTTACTAGCACAGCTTGCTATACAAAAATTTTACTTTATTGAAAAAAATAAAACTTATGTAGCAATGGGCTTTAATAAAATTTTATTAAGCCTACTCATTAGCTGTAATCTAGTAAATTATTTTTTTACCTGCGAATTAGATCTTACTTATTATCAGTTTAATTCTTTACGTCAAGAAGAAGTAGCACTCTTACAAAAAATAAAATCCCCTTTAGAATTTTGCATTTATAGCCCAAGCGATAAAAAACTAGAGGAGTCAACAATTACTGTAAAACCTTTCTTAAAAGCAAAGCCAGATATTTTAGTTACAGAAATTCATGCTTTATTTACCCCTACAGTGCCCAATGCTATTCCTTTTGATGCCTTAGTAGTAAAATATGATGCGCATCAATATGTCATTCCATTAGCGGAACTAGAGCGAGAAAAAATAATACATGCTTTGTATAATTTATTATACAGCAAAGAGAACTGGGTGGCTTTTTTAACAGGCCATGGTGAACCAGATATTATAGAAAACAACCCAGCAAGTTTCAGCAATTTAACTCGACATCTTAAAAATTACAATCATCAAGTGACTCAATTAAATTTACAAAAAACAACTTTAAAAGAAGTGCCAAGTAATACTAACTTATTAATCATTGCCGACCCCCAATCCCCCCCCCTAGCTAAAGAGATAACCTTAATAAAAAATTATATAATGAGAGGGGGGAATTTATTATGGCTTATTGGTCACCATCAAAAATCTAGTGCTTGGCAATTTCTATTGAATGACTTAGGAATTAAAGTCTCCCCTGAAGTCATTGTAGATCCCCATGGCAGCACGCTTGGGACTGCACGTCCAGAAATTTGTCTCGTTACTGAATATTTAAAAACATCTATGCTGAACAGTCTTAAACAATTAACTGTTTTCCCATTCGCGAAAACACTTTCCTATAAGAAAAAAAATAATTGGAACACCCATCCGCTGTTAGTTACTCATCAAGAAACTTATTTAAAAGATAGGATGCCCACACAGCAGGGGCCATTTAATATAGGTTTATTATTACAACGTGACAAGCAACAAGTGGTAGTTATTGGTAATAGTCATTTTTTAACTAATGCGCTCTTAAATAATTATGGCAATTTAAGTTTAGGACTTACTTTAATTGAAGCCCTCACTCGTCATTCAGAAAATTATCCCAAAGCCTTGCATACCAAAATTGATTTGGCTTTTCACCGTTCTTGGCTTAGTAAATTTTTTATAGAAATTGCTTATCTTTACCTAATACCTGCTTTATTTGTTAGCTGTGGTTTACTGATTCAGCATAGGCGCTCTAGGTCAATATAGTGGATATTCCCCATAATTTATCCTACACTCATATTAAGCATGATTGCTTGTCTATTACAAAGAATCTTAAAGGGAGAAGACTTCTATGGGTCGTTCGGATAATACAGGCACAAGAGCAGAATTTAAAAAAAGATCACATCGTCCTTGGAAGCCAACCTTATTAGAAAAAGCTATTCATGGAACTCAAACTCCTGATGTTCCCGGTAACAATTCAGCTATCCCTTATTCTATCCATGATGCAGTTGTCATTGAAAATCAAAATGCTAATGACAATATACAAAATAATTTAACTATTGGAGGTTTTTTTCAAGCACCAGCCCTATCGACTACTCTAACAGCAGAATACGCCCTTCCTAATGAGGGAGAAAAATCTTTTATTATGGATGAACACAGTCACTTGGCTGAGCAACAAGTCAAAGAAGAAGCTAAAGCGCGTAAAATAACTGAATATAAGATTCATTATGCTATTGAGCAAATTGCTCATGTGGAAGCGCAACGAGAAGCTGCAGAGCAAGCATTACAAAAAGCTGAACGCGAATTGATTTTAACCAAGCAACAATTAAATGAAGCAGAAATATTAAAGCAAAATTCAATTGCTGAAAAAAATAATGCCGATTTAAAAGAACGCAAAGCCCTCGAACAGTTTTATACCAGTGAAAAAACTAAAAAAGAAGCCCAAGAACAAGAAAAAATTGCTTTAAAACAAATTGAATTACATGAGGCTGCCCGAATTTTAGCAGAAAATGAAGTTATAGAACTCCAAAATGAAATGCAGATTTTAAAAAAAGAATACCAGGCAATGCATGAACAACAAACCCAAGCAATGCAATATCAAGTGCAAGAGCATACTACCAAACTAAAAACGAAATTTGAAACTGAGTTGATGGATATCCAAGATACTAATCAACATAAATTAGAAGCATTAAAATTGCATTTTGAAAATAAATATTTTGCCGCACAAGACGCCTTTGATGCTAATCATAAAGAACTGCAAGACATTATTGCAAAAGTGCTAGCAGCTCAAGAAACTCTTGTAAACGAAAAACAAGAGTTAGAAGCAACCCTTGTAAATGAAAAACAAGAGTTAGAAGCAACCCTTAAACAACATCAACAACAATTACAAGATTTCGAAAATGCAAGAAAACAAGAGCAAGTAGCAACAGAGGCTTTAAAAAGTAGCTTACAAAGCAATACTCAAGAAATTGCAACATTACAAGCCCTTTTATTGGCAGAAACTCAATTAAAAAATCAGGCTATTACTAAAGAGCAATTTGCAGTAGAACAATTAATAAAAATACAAAAAGTAATTAAAATGGAACGTCAATTACGCAAAATAGCGGAAGAAAAAACAAATTTCGCTCTACAAAAAGCTAAAGAATTTGATTTAGATAGACAATTTGAAATAAAAGTACGTAAAATGGCTGAAGAAAAAGCAGAAAAAGCCATGTCGCAAACCAGTAAAGCCCTAGTCCATTTATTAAGCAATACGGTAGATTAAAAGCGGTTGATTAACCACTAACCCCCTTTGTTTATAGATAAAGATAAAGTCTTTTATTGCCAAAAACTAACCCCCTTAACATCATTGTCATGCTAACCCTATCGGGCCTATCTTAATCCTCCCCCCTTCAGCTGCTCAGATAACGGCGAAAGGTTCAGGCCGAACCTAGGTTTATAAGTTGGTGGTATTTGGCTTCTAAGGCCTCTTTGGATTCAATAAACATAGGATCGTGCGGAATACAGGCTACAGGACATACTATTTGGCATTGCGGTGTATCAAAATGGCCAACACATTCGGTACAAAGATTTGGGTTAATAACATAATATTCTTCCCCCTGCGAAATAGCTTGATTGGGGCACTCAGGCTCACAAATATCGCAATTAATGCATTCGTCGGTAATCATTAATGCCATAGCTTTTCCTAAGAGTGATATTGGGGACTAAAATTATTTACTGATTCAATCAAGACATGCACATGTTCTGGATTGATATCCGGATAAATTCCATGCCCTAAATTAAAAATATGCCCCCCCCCAGCTCCAAATTGTTGTAATATTTTTTTTACTTCCTGTTCTATCACATTTGGATGAGCGTATAACACCGCGGGATCTAAGTTACCTTGCAAGACTACCCTCGAGCCAATACTAGCTTTTGCCTCGGCTATATTAGCAGTCCAATCCAGGCCAATACCAGCACAGCCACTCGCTGCTATATTTTCGAGATATAAGCCACCATTTTTGGAAAATAAAATCACAGGGATGCTTGGATGTGTTTTTTTAAGTGCAGCTACAATAGTTTCCATATATTGCAATGAAAATTTCAAATATTGTTCTTGGCCTAGTAATCCACCCCAGGTATCAAATAGCATAATGCTATCGGCCCCCGCATCTATTTGCGCTTGTAAATAAATAATAATATTTTTAGTTAATATGCTTAGCAAACTATGCAAAAGCTCAGGTGCACGATACATCATAGCTCGGAAGGTACTAAAAGTCTTTGAAGCTTTCCCTTCAACCATATAAGCTGCAATCGTCCAGGGGCTTCCTGCAAAGCCAATTAAGGGTATAGTGTTATGTAAAGCTTGTTTAGTAACCCTTATGGCATCCATTACATAACGTAAAGAAGTATCAGGGCACAAAATTGGCAATGCCTTAATAGCCTCTTCACTTTGTACCGGCGTTTTAAAGCAAGGCCCTTCCCCTTCAATAAATTCTAAACCTAGGCCAAAGGCATCTGGTATAGTCAAAATATCAGAAAAAATAATTGCGGCATCTAATGCAAACCGTCTTAAGGGTTGCATGGTTACTTCACATGCTAAATCAGGTGATTTACAAAGAGTTAAAAAATCCGGTACCTCGCGCCTTATGGCCCTATATTCAGGTAGATAACGACCAGCCTGGCGCATCAGCCAAATTGGGGTTTTATCCACTGGTAAACCCCTTAAGACACGTAATAACCGATCATTTTGTAAATAAGTTTTATTTTGCATACACTATCCCAAATATAGCTAACTACATAACATAATATTTTTATGTGTTGCTGTAAGGCCATGAAAACCGAGTTTATCATAATAATAGCTTCGGCTTTGCAGGAATAGTTTACCTTAATTTTTATTATTTATTTAGAATTTTTACGAGTGCGAATTTGTTGTTGCACCTCGCTTAGTTTACGGACCCAAGGTTCAGTTTGGAAGAGAGGTAAGGTGTCAATAGCATTTTGAGCCGCCACGCGATTCGTGTAATTTCCAACCGTTAATACATACCAAGGTTTACCTTGAAAAGTAGTTTTATAATAATGGGCCTTATTACCTAACTGAGCTGCTTTTATTACTTCTTTTATTTTAGCTTCTTCATGGCTTGCCATAATTTGTATCGTATAATTCTTGTTAGGTAAGCCTAACAGGTATTGCTCTGCAGGAGAAAAATTTGTACTTATTTTCTTTTCAGGAGCTAAGACAGGTTGTGTCACTACACTAGTAGATTCTTTTGTCTTATTATCTATCACCATAGTAGGAATTGTGGGACTTGTGATTGTCGAGGTGCTGGTTTTTATACTATTTTCGGTTATTACAGCTTTTGCTTGTTCAGCTTTAGGCGATTCTAAGGGAGTCGTTTCAGATAAAGCAACCGGAGTATGTAATTCTGGCTTGGTCTCAATAGAAACCGTTGGATTTAACACTGTAGGTGTTTCGGTTGGTTTAACTTCAGCATTACTTTTAGGAGGCAAGGGCAATAAAACAGTGGTTACTGCAGTATGAGATGCTGAGGGGGCATTACTCGACAGGGGAGCGTCGGCTCTTGTATTAACACTATTAGCCGCACTTTTATCTAATTCTTTTACTGGCTCGACCGGTGTAGGTGCTAGCCCTGGTTTATTTAAAGGGCCTGGTAACAACACTCCCGGATCGGCACCAGGGGGTGAATCCAATGGAATAATTTTGACCGCTGCTGCAGGTTTTTTCTCTACCACTACTTTATCTTTATTATTTTTATTAAGCTCAGCATTGGGTGCACTAGGATTAGTGCCAGCAGTTCCATTAGAATTAGCTACTCCTGTAACTGGACCTCCCGTAATGGATGCATTATTAACAGTTTTGCTAGCATCATTAGTAAGAGCTGCTTTAGTGGCATCCAGCGTATTGGCTTCTGGTTTTTTTGCTGCATCAGTTATTTTTCCAGCGGCTTCAGCCGCAGCAGATGGAGTAAGAGTCGCTGGAGTATTATTACCACTAGCTAATAAACTAATTAATAAGATTATTAATAACACTACAAATAAAATGCCGCTACCAATTAGCCAAAAAATTAAAGGAATGCTTTTGAGCTTTGCCTTAATATCAAATTTTGATTTTTTGGCTCCAACCTCTTCTTCCCCTTGGGATTCTTGTTTATCCATAAGTTTATTCCTAGCAAGCTGATTAATTAGACGTGGTATGCCTTTAGAACGCACAAAGATATTTTGTACATCTCTAATTTCAAAAGGTATATTTTTAATACCTATTGTTGATAAACGAAATTTTAAATATTTAGCAGTTTCGGTAGGAGTTAAAGGCTCCAATTCAATTATTTGTAACCGCCCATTAACAAAAGGTTTTAAAGTAGAATGTTGAATAGATCTTTCGAAAGTATTATTACCTACTAACACCAAATGCAATTGTTGTTCTACACTTAACCCCTGCTTTGATAATTGTAACAAAGCATTTAATACTGGTAAAGATAAATGATGTACATCATCAATTACTAATACCCAAGGAGTGGCACTTAATGTTGTACTCGATGTCATATTAATATTGGTGTTGGTTGAAAAAGCCTCTGTACCTCGTGCACTTTCCCAAGGTAAACCAAATCCTTGCGCTATACGGCGCATCAATACGGATACATCCCAATCAGATTCGGCAATCAAGGAACATAACTTAAAGCTATTTTGAGTTTTTTCTAAAAATTCTTGTTTAACCGTGGTTTTACCAACCCCCTCAGCGCCGCATAACCATAAAATTTTTTCGCTAAATTGACACAAATGTAGCATTAATTCTAAGCATTGCTCCGCTTGCGAGCCACCAAAGAATACCGGCTGGGCTTCTTTAAAAGCTTCTCTGGGAATAGGTAGATGAACCGCTGTGCTCAGCCGTTCATCTATACTTTCATCCTCATAATTGATTTGGGGAGCAATTCTTGCCATGATATTCTAACCTGTTGGTAAAATGGTATTCACAATTTTAGGAGTGACAAAAATCAGTAATTCATCTTTATCGGTAGTCAAATTACGATTTTTGAATAAAAATCCTAACAGCGGTAAATCTCCAAAGAAGGGTACTTTAGTAACTGCTCTTGTTGTATTTAAGGTAAATGCCCCCCCTAAAACCACAGTATCTCCATTACTAACTAACACTTGAGTCTTTAAACGATTAGTATTAATATTAGGGGCCGTATTACCGGTCGCCGTTAGGCCTTCGGTGTCTTTATTCACTTCTAAATCTAAAATAACATTATCATCAGGCGTTATATGTGGGGTTACTTCTAATATTAAGGCAGCCGTCACAAAACTGACTACCGAGCCCCCAGCAGTGCCGCCTGCTTGAGAGGTGTAAGGTATCTGTACCCCTTGCTCTACTCGGGCTTTGGTTTGATCGGTAGTGCGTAATTTAGGCCTTGCCAATACTTTACCTTTTGATTCACTTTCTAGAGCTTGGAGCTCCAAATCCAATAAAGTGCCTCTTGGTAATCCAGCTAAAGCAAAACCTAACATACCAGAAGGGGTAAGTGAGCCAGAGGCTATGCCTAAATCACTAAATAAGGATTCAACATTATTTGTACCAGGACCCGGCGCACCCAAAGTAAGCCCAGTGATTGGTGCCAAGGTAGTATTAGGACGACCTGGTATCCCAGAAGCATTATTTTCTACTATATAGCGTGCTATATCCCCTCTACCGCCTACCCCTAAGTTACGATGACCAAATTGTTGATTAAGCGCGCCCCCAAAACGGGTGCCAAATGCATCTTGAAAACTATCACTTATAGACACTATCTGTGTTTCTATTTCCACTTGCGGCATTTGTTTGTCAAGTTTTTTTATTAGACTGCGTATTTCAGCAATTTTACTAGCCATATCTTGTACAATGAGCGTATTAGTACGTTTATCAATCGTCACTGCCCCTCTTGTAGATAATACTGAATTGTCTTTTTCTTTTAAAAGATTAGCAATATCTTCTACTGATGCGTAACTAATTTGTATCAATTCAGTTTTAAGAGGGGTTAATTCAGCCACTTGCTTGGAAGATTCTAAAGATTGTTTTTCACTCGCCACAATTTCTGTTTGCGGACCTACCAACAACACATTACCCTCTTGTCTTTTAGCAAGCCCTTTGGACTTCATAATAATATCTAGGGCTTGATCCCAAGGCACATTCTGCAATCTAAGGGTGATATTACCTTTTACTGTATCACTACTAATAATATTTAATCCTGTAAAATCGGCTAACAATTGTAATATTGCCCTTACTTCAATATCTTGAAAATTAAAAGATAAGCGCTCTCCCGTATATTGAAAACGAGATTGTTGTAAAGCATCTTTTTCTTCTTTACTCAATGCTTTTACTTCTATAACAAATTGCTTATCTATTTGGTAAGCAATTTTATCAAATTCATGTAAAGGATTAATGGTCAATATAACGTCCTTACCAACTTGGGACGCTACAAAGCTTTCTACTGCAGTACCAAAATCTAATACATCATATTTAATTTTTAAATGTTCAGGTAATTTTACATCATAAAAACGCGCCACTATCTTATTGGCCTCTTCATAAAAATCGACTCCTTCATTGTTATCATTTAGATTAACAACAATGCGCGCCTCTCCTTTTTGGCCCCGTCTAAAATCAATATTTTGCACAAATAAAGGAGAAGCTGCATTAAGATTTGTTACTTCTAATGAAGATTTCTTCTCTGTAGTAAGAGTGATAATAACTTTATTATCTTCGATTATCGTTTCAGCATGTATGACATCATTCGCATCTGCTATCAATCGTAAACGCTCTTCAGTTTCAACTAAATGAATAGCCTGTACACTTCCATACTCAATGGTACGATTCATAAGATCTTTAGCTATATTATTTTTTATATTTGCAAAATCCCAAATAGCTTTTACAGGTCCATTTTGCATAAAATGTTTAGGGGACGCTATCTTGCTTGAAAAAATCAAGACCAACTTTACTGCATCTTTTTCAGTCGTATCCACTGTTAGCTCTTGTAATGTGGATAACTTTTGCACAGCTAATGATTTTGCCTGCACAGCTCCAGCACATAGCATTAGCATCCATAGCACTATGCTCAGTAAAATGTTTTGTCGCATATTCAATCTCCTTTGACCCTAATGCACTAAGCTTATAACTGTATCTTGTTCTCGCCAACCACCTTGACTATCGGGAAGTAATTCTTTAATCATAATTTTTTCTTCCGTAATAGCCACAATTACTCCATCATTGAGCCCCAAATAATTGCCCACTCCCACTCGAAATACAGTACCTTGTTTATCCATAATGAGAGCCCAAATAAAATTATTTTGTTGCAGGGTACCAACCATTTTAAGAGAATCTAATGGCAAAGACTCTAAAATTTCTTTTAACCGTTTAGAATCAGGTTTTGGCCCTTTATAATCTTTATCAATATCTAATTTCTTTTTGCTATCTGAAATTTCTTTAATAGAACTATCTTTTTCAAATGGGTTTCTGAATGCACTCGCTCCATAGACAAATCCTTTATACGTTTTTATAGGAGGTAAAGGCTCAATACCTACTTGATTCTTTTTTTTAGTATGGTTAATAAAGTCGTCAACACTTTCCATAGAATCGTTATAACAACCTACCAATATTGCTGTAGCTAGCAGTGCTATAGTAATTTTATGGTTGCGAATATATTTTTTCATTATTTTATCTTCTCCTCCGCAATGTACCAATAGGTTCTTGCTTCAACTGATAAAATTAAAGGATGAATCGCACTTTTTTCTTTTCCGGTTCCTTCATTTCTTTTTACAGTAAAATCATGCAAAGTAACAATACGCGGCATGCTAGCTATATTGCTTACGAATTCGCCAAAGTTATGGTAATCACCCACCACGGTTAATTCTATAGGTAACTCAACATAAAAACCTTGGTTTTTTTCAACTAATGGCTTAAATGAAACTACTTCTAATCCACTGGCGGTGGCTTTTTGTGAAATATTTTCAATCAATGCATCCATACGATTTTCTGCTGGCAATTGCCTTAGAAAATCCTTGAAGATTAATCGCATTTCTTGCATTTGTTTAGTATATTCTTCTAAATTGGCGGCCTTATGATATTTATCTTTAAACTGGGTGCGCAATAAAAGCTGCGTATTAATTTCTGTATTTAAGGTATCTACATCTGCTTTAAAGATTAGTACATAACTTAAAGCTAATAATAAAACACATCCCACCACAATTGCTGCAATACGAAATAATTTAGGCCATGAGCCGATACTTGAAAAATCTAACTCTTCTATATTTACCCCTGCAATTTCCAAAATCAGCCCCCTTCTTCCATGCTTTCTTGCATTAGTTGCATCGAAAAACTTATTCCAGATTCTTGTGATTTGCTGTCGCGTGACTCATCTGATTTACTTTGACTATTATTTAAAACTGGATTTTTTAGCCATGAAAACTCCGCAACATTCGCCATATACTCTGAAATCCTAGCATAGGTTTCTGCCACTCCATCTATTTTAATTACTTTTCCTGTTTTATTAATTTTAGTTAAATATAAATTCTTAGGAACCAGGCGAGCAATACCATCTAATAATTTTACAATAGAAGGTCTATCTGCTTGTAATGCTTGTACCACTTTAGTTCTATTGATTAATTGGTTTTTTTCATCTTGCAGGCCCTTAATCTGCCCAATTTTACTATCAAGAATAGCATTTTGTTGGTTTAAATAAGTATTATCTTGTTTTTTTTGGTCGATAAGCCCTTGGATATATAAATGAATAAAAAATAAAATTATAATTACTATAGTACTTGCTGCACCCAACATTATAAAAAAAATATTATTATTTAAAATTCTTTTTTCTTCGCGCCAGGGTAGAAGATTTATATTTTTCATTTATCAAAGCTCCTCATAGCAAGCCCGCAACACAGCATTAACGAAGGCCCATCATTTATTATTAAATCAGATTTAACATTAGAACCAATAAGCATTTCTGAAATAGGATTAGCAACAATAGTTTTAATAGTAGTTCTTTGATACACTGCTTCATCTAAGTCAGGAATAGAAGCAGTCCCCCCTACTAACGCTATGTAATCTAGTTCTCCATGTTGCTCAGAAGAGTAGTAAAATTCTAAAGCTCTATTAATTTGTTGTGCTACTGTCTCGCGAAAAGGTTCTAGTACTTCTGTCACATATTCTTCAGGTAAGCCACCAAGTTTTTGAGCAGCCAATGCTTCTTTTATAGATAAACTATAACGCCTTTGAATTTCTTCGGTTAATTGGCGCCCCCCAAAGCCCTGATCGCGATTATAGATAACATCCTGGTTATGAAATACACTAAGCGTCGTAGTAGCACCACCTATATCAAGCAACGCTATTCTTTGATTAACGCCCTGATTAGGTAATTTATCGGTAATCAAAGAAAAAGCTCGCTCCAAAGAAAAGCTTTCTACTTCTACGATTTTTACTTTAAGCCCTGCCATATTTAATGCTTCTAAGTAGGCATCTATAGTTTCTATTCTTGCTGCGGCAAGCATTACATCCATTAACTGACTATTTTTTTTGGAAGGACCTAATATTTGGAAATCTAAGTTGACCTCTTCTAGGGGATAAGGTATATATCTATCTGCTTCTAAAGAAATTTGATCTAAAATTTCATTTTCTTTTAAGTTAGCATCAATCTGAATTACTCGTGTAATTACAGAAGCACCTGAAAGCGCAACTGCAACATTTTGGGTAGAAAATTTTGAACTATTTAATAACGTGCTTAAGGCATCTGCAACGACTTTAACATCTTTTATATTTTTATCTACCACTGCGTTTGGGGGTAACATTACATTACCATAGGCCTGTATTGAATATTGGTTATTATCTTTCATCAATTCCATGGCTTTAATTGAACTGTTACTTATATCAACACCCACCAATAGCGGCGGTTCTTGATTTAAGATTTCTTTTACTGTTTTTAAAATTTTCACTATTAAGGTCCATCCCTATGACCAATTATTTACTGCAGCCAGAATTTACAGTAATCTAACTTAAATACTAGCTGCATATTACCCACCGTCAATTTTTTAGAGGACTTTTCTTAATAAAAAAAATATAATTGACAAGATTAAGTGCTATCTTTCGCGGTAGGCAAGACGTAATCCATGCAAAAGTGAGCGACATAACATGTTTGAGTTCTTTAAAATAGTGTCAAAAGCATTTGGTAACACCGTTATCGTACTAATGGTAATTTTATTAGGGGTAATCCTTTACTTAGAAGCTAACTTGCCTTCGGTGCAATCTTTACGAGAAGTGCATCTCCAAGTACCTCTTAAAGTTTTTACGACCGATGGAAAATTAATAGCAGAATTTGGTGAAAAAAGAAGAATTCCAGTCAAATTAAAAGAAGTGCCCAATTTATTAATCAATGCCATTCTTGCCACTGAAGATAGACGATTTTATGAGCACAAAGGCGTAGATTTACGAGGCATTATTCGTGCGGGATTTACTCTTATAACTAAAGCTTCCAAAGAGCAAGGAGGTAGTACGATAACTATGCAGGTCGCCAGGAATTTCTTTTTAAGCAGAAAAAAAACCTTTATCCGTAAAATAAATGAAATTTTACTCGCTTTAAAAATAGAACAAGAATTGACCAAAGATGAAATATTGGAACTGTATTTAAATGTAATATATTTAGGTAAAAGAGCATACGGGGTAGCGGCCGCTGCTGAAGTCTATTATGGTATTGAACTTAAAGATTTAAAATTAGCTCAAATGGCGATGATTGCAGGCTTACCTCAAGCACCCTCTTCTATTAATCCTTTACATGCCCCAGAAGCTGCCAAAAAAAGGCGCAAACATGTATTAGATCGCATGTTACATTATGAATTTATTAGTAATATCCAATATCAAGAAGCTATTTCCGCCCCCTTAGAAGCCCATTATCATGGCAGACCCATTGAAATAGAAGCAGCCTATGTTGCAGAATTAGTACGCCAAGAATTGGTGCAACGCTTTGGGGAAGAAGTTTATGGCTTAGGTTATGAAGTGTATACCACTATTGAGAGTACATTACAAAAAGCCGCCAATCAAGCAGTACGACAAGGTTTACTTGAATACGACCAACGACATGGCTTTAGAAAACCTATCCTACATTATAAATTATCAAACTATAAAACAGCACAAGAAGCTTTGCAGCATTGGCCAGAAATGTTAAAAAATTTGCCTCACTATGATGATATTAAACCAGCAGTGGTGACAAGCCTTGAGCCGACTAAAGCTTGGATTTTGGATGCAAACGCCCAATACCGAGAAATCCCTTGGAAAAATATGAGCTGGGCACGCCCTCAATTAAAATCATATACAGTAGGACCGAGCCCGCAGTCACCTAAAGATATACTTCAAATAGGTGATGTTATCTACTACATGCCCCTACCTGATGGTACTTTTAAATTAATACAAATTCCTGAAGCGGAAGCCGCATTAGTAGCGCTGCATCCAAAAGATGGAGCAACACGTGCTCTCATTGGAGGATTTGACTACCATTTAAGTCATTTTAATCGAGTAACCCAAGCTGAGCGGCAGCCAGGCTCTAACTTCAAACCCTTTATATATACTGCAGCTCTTGCAGAAGGTTTTACTTTAGCAAGTGTTGTGAATGATTCACCTTTAGTGTATTACGATCCGGTAACAGGACCTTGGCGCCCACAAAATGATAAAAACAAATTTTATGGGCCGACCCGTTTACGAGTCAGTCTTGCTCGCTCACAAAATTTAGTGGCGGTACGATTACTACAAGCCATTGGAATACCAAAAATGCTAGAGTATGCAGGGCTTTTTGGTTTTTCAAGCACTAAACTACCTCCTTATTTATCGCTGGCGCTTGGTTCAGGAAGTGCTACCCCTATGGAAATTGCCACGGGATACTGCGTGCTTGCGAATGGGGGGTTTCGAATAACACCGTATTTAATAGCTAATATACAAGATGGCAAAGGAAAATATATTTATACTGCCACACCACAGTATGCATGCCCTACCTGCACCGAAGGCAATATGCAAGTAGCCCCTCGTACTATTAGTCCACAAATTGCTTATCTCACCACTAGCGCATTACAAGATGCTATTCGAGTGGGGACTGGCCAAAAAGCTTTATCAATAGGCCGTCGTGATTTATCAGGAAAAACTGGTACTACTAACGACAAATTAGATGCTTGGTATTCAGGCTATAATCAAGATTTGGTAGCAACTGCCTGGGTAGGTTTTGATGTACCACGCCCCTTAAAAGAATATGGCAGCCAAGCAGCACTGCCTATTTGGATATATTTTATGCAAGAAGCATTAAAAAATATCCCTGAAAAACCATTATCACAACCGCCTGGCATAGTCAGCGTACGAATTGACCCGGCAACCGGTTTATTGGCACGTCCCAATCAAAAAGAAGCGATTTTTGAATATTTTGCGGAAGGCACAGCTCCTACCCAAATGACACATAATCCTTATGAAAGTACCTTAGGGGGGCAAGCAGAAGATGCGGACCATATTGATTCTTTATTTTGAGAAAAAATATTGCAAGTTCACCTGAAAATAAATTATGATAAATTATCTTAATATTTGTTTTATAAGGAAAAAAATTGCCAACTTTAAACCAAACTCAAATTCAGGAAACTTTTCAAAATTATGCAGAGGCAAGAGAAACCAACTTATCGGTTGAAGGATCTCAATATCAGTTAGAAAGTATTTATAAATTTGAACCAGCACTTATTTTTGATTTTGCAAAACTGTATAAACAAGGTAATGTAAATACTTTGATTATTCCTAAAGAACAAATTGCCACCTATCGAGTACGAGAAGCTTTTACAGCCGGAAATATTTCGTTTGAAAAATCAACCTCCTCCAATACCTTAGTATTACCAGATGACGTTAAAAATGCTATGACGGAAGCGGGTTTAGGGTATGCGCTTGATTCTTTTACAAGTTGCACATCCGTAAAATTTTCTTCTAGCAGTTCGCAAACCGTAAACAACCAAATGGTTAGCAATAAAAATATAAACTATAGCTATAATCCTACTGGAAATACGCAACAAATGTTTGGGCAAATCGTTGCGGTTCCAACGGGTTTAGAAGGTGACAATACACCACGCATGCTACTTTTTAAAAAAATATCGTGATGTGATCGTATTTTAACATTATCCATTTTGCTAACGGGGAAAAATTTGATTCTATTCTAAAAGTGAATTCAAATTTTTCTCCGTAACAAAATTAGTTAACTCGCAGCCTCTAATCATAACATTTTGTTTTTTAATAATTTGAAAGCCTTTTCCTAAGAAGAAACTCTTCGCAGTTATACTTACTTCTGCATAAATTCTACTAATTAATTTTACTTTTGCCTCAGTCTCAATGGCCGCCATAAGCGCTGTTCCTACGCCTTTTCCTTGATATTCATGATGCACATAAAAACAATCGATGTGACCATTTGGTTCAAATTCAACAAATCCGACTATAGTATCTTCTAATACCGCAACGAGAGGAACTATTTTAGTCCATTTCTGTTGCCATCCGAAAAGCTCCAAACTGGAAAGAGGAGCCCAGGCATTAATTTGCTGCTCTGTATAATCTCTATTATTCACTTTATGAATGGTATGATAAAAAATATCTGCTAAAAACCTCGCATCTTTTAACTCATATTTCCTAATTATAATTTCAGGTTCCATGATTTTGTTCCTGGGGTTCATTTATATTATTTCCAATAGGATTTTCCTTTTAATCATTTTGACTAGCTTTAATATATTCCGCAAAAAACTCTTTTATTCGATTGGGTCGTTTAGCATAAAAAGATTTAAAAGCTTCCTGCCCTATAATATTAATTAATCGTTCAGTACTTAGGGCTGAATAAATGGGCATTATTTTTTTCGTTAAATTAAAAACTTCAATCAATTCTTTTTCCGTAGCTACCCCTTCCCAACCTTCAAAAAAAGCCACTTTAAGTTTATCATAAGCTTCATCGGATTCTTTAATATTATGATGCATAACAGCTTGCAATAAATAATTATGTAGGGCAAAGAAAGGATGAGTCAATACTGCCTCGCCTAAATCAATACAAGTCAATTTTTGTGTATTTTTATCGTACACCATATTATTAGTATTAAAATCAGGAGTCGTAAAAGCCTCCATAATAGGATATTGCGAAAGCATTTGGCATTGGTCAGTAAATTGTGAACTCAAATTTTGTAAAATGAGGATTTCTTGTTCAGTCATCCCTTCTTTATTTAAAAAGTCCACTTGCTTAATAAGGTTATTATATAATGTGGGCAATTGGCTCAAACGCCAATCCGGTACCCCAAGGGCCATAAAGGATTTAATATGGTGCTCTGTCGCTCGTTGCATTCCTGTATATTGTTTAATTGCTTGAATCAATAAATTTGGCTGAAAATCATTTTTTAAATATGCCCGCAGAGAAATACCTGCGTCCTTCATAAGAAAACCATTGAAATCTGTATTGATTACTATTACTTTTGGCACAGTTGCAAAAAATTTATCTTTTAAGAGTTGAATAATTTTAGGCTCTATAGATATAGCCCTAGGCACTTGTTTTAAATAGACATTTCCTTTCGAAGTTAAAATTCGTATTACATGTGACCAAGGAGTTTCAACAACAACTATCGGTGGGTAAAAAATTAAATATCCCATTTTCTCCAGGTAATTTGTTGACCATTTTATAAAATTTTTACTATCCCTCATTGCTTAGGCTCCCTCAAATTCAAATGCCCGAGACTGAAATAAATACCTTAATTGACCTATAGACTTCCAGAAAAATATTTTGGCTTTGAGAGGGAAGTTAGTTCGGATTATATCTTCCCCCTACGGTTAGATGTCTAGTTCAACAATCAATTTGTCTCCATTAAACTCTTTGCATTTTTAACC
>Ga0302315_10000523_pt1 | contig 43216 bp, 28 predicted proteins | sample III_Palsa_N3_1_FD_200532 | JGI IMG/M metagenome (GOLD analysis project Ga0302315, IMG submission 200532) | Peat permafrost microbial communities from Stordalen Mire near Abisko, Sweden - III_Palsa_N3_1 | ecosystem: Environmental > Terrestrial > Soil > Palsa > Peat permafrost | place: Sweden...
CATGGGCCATTCCCTAAACTGCCATCGAGGGACGAACTGGAAGTTAATTAAAGCTATCTGTTAGTTCTTTTGCGGGTTTCATGCTCAGGCCAAAATAAAGCTTTTGTCCGGCGCGGTAGTTTTCGCGCAGCTCAAAATTTTCAAATGCGGGGCCGCCGGGTATGGGTATGTAATTGCTTTTATCGGCGCTGTCGCCACCCCAGTATTTTGCCCTGCCGTTTACCCTTACCTGTAACGATGGATCATAATCGGCTGAGTCTACCCGCCAGTATTGGGTTAGCTTGTAAAAAGGACGGTAACGCCAGCCCCATCTTGCCAAATAAGCAGCTTGCTGCGGCCATGCGGCCAGTTCATTAAGGGTTTCGTTTGATTCTGCACAAACCACATAAGCGCCATTATGATCCCGCAGCATTTCATTTGCCGGATATGGTTCCTTTTCATCAAACTCGATATCATCATATCCGGCAAATAATTTGCGGGAATCGATTACCTTGTTTTTGAGGTATAACAACCTCAACCTTGAGTAATTACCCATGGTTGCTGTAAGCGCGCAGCGTTCCATCTTAGCGCTGCCATCATGGTTAAATATCTGAATGCACAGTTCACCCGGCTGATCGCTTCTGATGCTCAATTTTAAATAAGGGTGCGCGCCATCTAAAAACTGCTCCATAAAAACATACAGCGAAAGTTGTTCTGTTCCGGGATGTTTACTATCCGGGTGCGTTATAATGCCACGGGTTGATGCGTATGGAGAAAAACTATTATTGCTTATGGTATCAGCCGCCCAAAACAGCTTCCCCCAATTACCATCCACCCGCGATGGCGATACTTCACTAAACTCCATATCGCCGTTAACAACAGGCTCAACAGCAATATAATTTATTAAATAAACAGTGCCCATATACTCATAACCTACACGCAACAATCCGCGCGGGCCGCCCTCGTAACCCGGGCCGTCCTTTTCAACCGTAGCAGGCCATAAACTCACCACAATGCCATTATGAATACCCCAAACAGGCGGCGACTTTTCATTATCAGGCCTTATCCATTGCGGTTTAGCGACTATAACCTGTGCTTTGATGATGCCCGTAAGCATCATTAAAGCACCTATAGCTATTATACTTTTAATATGGGGTGTGTTCATGGGTTTATTGAGTTTCAGTAAAAAAGCGCATAGTTAAAAAACTATGCGCTTCGGTTCACTGTAATAGCATCACATAGCTATATACTATTCCGTATCCCACCACATTCGGGCAATTTGCACATCGCCGCCCGGCAAACGTGCAACTGCCGCCTTATAATTGGCCAGGTTAGTGAATTGCTGATCTGCAGGGTATTGCATCCTCCTCGGTATAGTTCCGCCTGTGAAATTGCCGGGGTAATTAGTCGGCACGAGTGCCGGGTAGCCACTTGCCCTGGTTGTTGAATTGGTGTTAGCGGTTGTGCTTGTTCGCCGCCAGTTGGCCCAGGTTTCATATTCATCAAGGAAAGTACATTTCCAGTATTCCGTGTTGATCTGGTTTAGCGCTGAATCCATTACTGCGATATTTAAAGAGTGATTACTTACATAAGCCGTGGCTTGTGCCGCAGTGGTAGTAGCACCCGGATAAGCCTGGTATTGTGTGATCGCAGCTGCTACCCCATTTTTATAATGATCGGTCGCCGTGGTAGGATCAGCAAGTATACCCGGCCAGCGGGTATCAGCATCTGCCAGCAACAACTCTGTTTCGGCATAAGTAAGTACCAGGGTAGGCGAGGTTAAACTGAGGATGACCGGGTTAAATGTGGAATAGCCGTCCAATCCAATGGCAGGATATGTACTAAGCTTGGTAATATCAAATGCCGGATTAAGGCCACCAATGATGTAGCCCCTTGGCATTCCCAATTGGTCGGCCGAAGTAGTATCACTGGCCGGGTAAAGCCATGCTACATTGCTAAGCCTTGGGTCATTAGTATTTTTCATGCTATTAATATAGGTATCACTTAACCTTATGTCGGTACTGTCTTCCTGTAAAATAACCCAGGCGTCGCGGTTTTGGTATACTGATCCTATAATGTGTTGAACAATAGCATTGTCGGCATTGCTTTGCATGGTTTTGTTAATTACGGTTTTAACCCATTTTTGTGCAGTGGTAGGATCAACCTTAGTTAAACGCATAGCTATGCGTAACAGCAGGCTGTTACCAAATTCTTTCCATTCGGCTATTTGATCCGAAGCTGATGAATAGTAGATATCGCCGGTAGGTTTGTCTGCGCTTTCATCAAGGCTATCGGTAGCCCCTGAAACCTGCTTAAGCATATCCATGTAAATATCTTGCTGTTTATCATAAACCGGTGTGTAAATGCGGTCGTAATAACCAAGGCCCGCCTGGAAATACGGTACATCGCCATATATATCTGTCACGCGTTCAAATACCAATGCCCGCATAATTTCGGCCATGCGATGCAGGTTGGCATACTGCGGCTTGTTTAAGGTAAGCTCAAAAAGCTCAACCAATGGTTGCACCTGTGTAATATACACCTGATCAAAATACTCGCCCTCGTTGCCCAGGCTGCTTAAATATTTGTCGCCATAATAAAACGAGGTATTTGTTGATGATACATGCTGAATGTAGCCTGCAATGCCACCCCATTCGGTTTGCCAGGTATCGGCGCCGAAGTTAGGGCTGCCGGTATAATTCAATTGAACAGAACTAAGCAAAAAGTTAGGATTATACCCGGCGGCATTAACCGCCTCGGGGTTAGTATTTTCCTTTAACAGCTCTTTTTTACATGAAGCCAGGGCAATCATCATAAATGCACCTGCTAATAAGTATATCGATTTATATTTCATGTTTAATATTTTTATAACGTTACTAATAGGTTATTATAATTGTATGCTTAGGTTAGCGCCATAAGTTCTTGAATATGGAACAGATGGGTTCTCCAGGCCTTGAGAATATATCGAAGCTGAATAACTCGACTCAGGATCAACATTCGGTACCCATTTCTTTATGGTGAACACGTTGTGACAGAAGAAGCTTATCCTCAGGGTATGTATTTTGCTATTAAACAACTTTGTTGGAAAATTATAGCCTAAATTAACCGACCTGAATTTTATAAAACCTGCGTTATAAATAAATTGCCCAACATCAGAATTTGCATAATTGCTGTAATACTGGGAGGCAGGTATCTGGTCTGTTCCATAACCGGCAGGATTACGTGATAGTGTTTCTTTTGAAAGCCCCTCTACGTAAGCGATATAATTGGTGTTTGAGAATATTTTACCACCAAACTTTGCATCGATCAAAAAGCTCAGGTCAAAATGCCCGTATTTAAAGGTATTGGTTATACCGCCGCTCCAGGGGTCAAAAGCTGAACCGTAATCTTTGGTTACCCTTACACTTGGGTCGGGAGAGCCAAATTCCGGGTCGATGATGATGTTGCCCTTACTGTCGCGTGCCGCGTCAAAAGCAATGATCTGCGAAGGGGCCTTGCCAACCTGTTGTTGAACGTTGGCAACTGAATTTCCATCAGGCGTTGAGTCACCTTCTACTGAACCAAGGTTTATAAATTGCTGACCTCCAAGCGATAATATCTTACTGTCGATATAGCTTCCGTTCAGGTCAACATCCCAGCTGAATTTTGATGTTTTTACCGGTGTTCCGCCAACTTCAAATTCAAAACCATCGTCGCGCACATTACCTACATTTAAAACAGCCGAGTTATAGCCCGATGTATAATCAATGGTTACCGGTAAAATGTCATCAATTACGTTTTTGTGGTAATATGCCAGGTCAATACGCAACCTGTTATTAAAGAAATCATCTTCGGTTCCAATTTCAAACTCTTTTCTTTTTGATGGCCTTAACGCGCTATTGGGTACTAACCCGCTGCCCGCTGTGCCTAAAGGATAATTGCCACTGGCTACTGATAATGTTCCGCCTATTCCATAGGTTTGTAAAGTCTGATACGGATTATCAGCTTCGCCGCCTACATCAGCATAGCTTAACCTCAGTTTTCCTATATCCATACCCGGTATCTTTACCAGTTCGGAGTAAACAAATGAACCACTGAAGGATGGATATAAATAGTTCACCTTACCCGGGGCAAGTGTCGAATACCAGTCGTTTCGCCCGGTAACAGTTAAATACAGGAAATTTTTGTATCCAAAATCCGCGCTTCCGTAAATCGACTCAAATTCCTCCTGATTAAGGGTGTAACTTTCCTGCAGCACCTCTAAGTTGCCAATATTATATAAACTCGGGGTCGCGAAGGTTTGTCCGCCGGCATATACCGTTTCCTGTACCGATTGCCTGTAATTGCCGCCGAATAACAGGTTCATGGTAAGGTCTTTATTGAATTTATAGTTTTTACCAAACGTTAGGTCTAAGTTTAATTCAGTCTGCTTAACATCTTGATCATACATATCACCATCCGGCTCATAAGCGGTACCTGTTGGCGTAACATTGGTATTCCGGTCATTGGTATAATCATCTGCTACCTGAAAACCAACAAAATAACCATCATCCGACGTATACTTAAGATTTGCCGATCCGGTAAAACGGTTGCGGTGGGTAGCCGCCTGGAATTGGTATGCTGAAAAATATGGGTTAGTAGTATAAACATCAGCAAAAGGGTTTAACTCGCTTACGCCATCAGCCATCGTGCCATTCCCATTGGGGCCTGCAAGCGAGGTAATATTTACGTTCGGGGGTAAAAATAAGGCCCCAAAGTTTAAGTTGCCTACCTCATCCGAAACGCTCGGCGGGTTTTTGTCATATTCCGAAACATATTGTGATGTTAATGCTAAGGTTATATTTTTTCCAAACTTAAGGTTGGTGTTTTGATTAAACGAAAAACGCTGCAGGCCGGAGTTGGGCACATAGCTGTTGTCCTGTAATTCACCAAAGGAAAAACGGGTGTTATCGTCGTCGTCCCATGATTTGCTGAAAGCCGCTGTATTGTTCAGGTCAGTCCCCTGTTTGTAAAAACGCGACAGGTTACCTTTTGCTGCTTCAGAATAGGGCCTTGACACTCCATCAAACTGCGGCGTGAGTGATCCGTCAAGCGGGGCGCCCCAGCTTGATTCCATTGAGCCTAAAGCGCTGTTCAGGTCGGTTGGTTTTGTTCCGCTGCCTCCCTGGCCGTACTTGGTTTGAAAATCTGTTTCATCTATCACACTTTCGCCCTGGTAATTGGAGTGTACCTCAATTCCGATCCCATCGCCGCTTTTGCCTTTTTTAGTAGTGATCAAAACAACACCATTGGCGCCACGGTAACCATAAAGGGCTGTAGCTGCCGCACCTTTTAATATCGACATGGATTCAATATCATCGGGGTTAATATCGCCAATGCCATCACCGCGATCCCTGCCGCCATAGCCGGTTTGAACATCGGTAGGTGAATAGTTATTGTTAACCAGCGGTACGCCGTTAAGTACATATAGGGGTTGGTTATTGCCCGTTAATGAAGTTAAACCACGGATAATAACGTTGGTAGCGCCGTCAGGCCCGGTAGCTACGCCACTTACGTTAACGCCCGCTACACGGCCTTCTAATTCGTTAACCACGCTGTTTTGGCGCACCTCGGTAAGGGTGGCGCCTTTAACAGTGCTAACGGAATAGCCAACTGCACGCTTTTCCTTGGTGATGCCTAATGCCGTGGTAATAGACACCTCTTTTAGCTGCGTGGCCGATGGCTGTATTTTTGTATCAATCGTGGGCCTGCCTGCAATCGCGATTTCTTTTGAGTCGTAGCCAACGAAACTAAAAACCAGGGTAGCGGTACTTCCTGCCGTAATTGAATAGTCGCCATTCGCATCGGTTGCCACAGCGGTAGTTGTGCCTTTGATGGTTACGTTAACACCAGGAATTGTTTCATTTGATACAGCATCAGTTACTTTTCCTTTAACGGTCATGGTAGTTCCGCCGCCCTGGCCAACAGCCACACTACTAAACAATAAAACGAACAGTACATTCAGTGCTGCAATTTGTAAAACATGAATGAGTTTGAGTTTGTAAAAGTTTTTTTTCATAGTTGAAATTTTGAATTAAAAAAACCGGTTGTTAGGGCTTAACCATTTTTTTTCATTTAGACAACAAAAACTAACGCGTGATGAATTTAGAGAGATTAAATTTACCGGTGTTAACTATAAATGTTGAATAAACAGTAAAGCCTGAAATTTTATGTAATTTAAAGAAAATTTAATTTTTAATTTACATTATTTTGCATAACTTTTTTATTACAATATAATAATTGCAAAGCATTTCATTTACTACTATTATATTCTGGTTTAGTATGAATATGGTAGTGTTACAGGTAACTTTATATCATGATAAACAAAAAACTACTTGTTTTATTTATTTTATTAATCATCTCATTTCCAGCATTTTCACAAAACACAACAACGCTAAAAGCATTCAAATCAAGTGTTTATAATGGTAAAAGTTTATTGATAACAACAGCCAATGGTTATATTGAAATTACCCCTTTTACACCCGATGTGATCCGGGTTACCTACAAAGTTTATCCCGCCGAAGCGGTAAAAAGCTTTTCAACCATCGCAACTCCCGGAAAAATAAGCGCAAAATATACTAATGGGACAAATTTCGCGGCGCTCGAAACCAGCGCCCTTAAAGTAGTTATTAATAAAAAGGATTTGTCGCTTAGCTTTATCAACCTTAAAAACGATACACTTTCCAAAGCATTAAATTACGTTAAAACCGCCGATAGCTCAGCCATTGATTTTCATTCAGATGGAAAAGAAGCACTTTACGGCGGTGGTTCAAAAGCCGTTTACCTGAATAAGCGCGGTCAGCTACTGCAAAATTACAACCAGGCCCATTGGGACTACAAATTCGGCCAAACTAACCTGAACATATCCATACCTTTCCTGATATCGAACCGTGTGTATGGTTTGTATATGGATAATGCTGCCAAAAGCAGTTTTGATGTTTGTAAAACCGATGCGAATTTGCTTAGGTACAAAACAACTTCGGGTTTGCTAAGCTTCTTTTTTGTAGGCGGCAGCAGTATGGATAAGGTATTGTTTAATTATACCCACTTAACCGGGCGGCAACCTTTGCCGCCACGCTGGGCGCTTGGTTATATCTCATCAAGATATGGCTATAAATCAGAAAAGGAGATCAACAACGTGGTTGATAAAACGCAAAAGGCGGGTATTCCGCTTGATGCCGTGGTGTTCGATCTGTACTGGTATAAATCCGACAGTCTGATGGGTAACCATAACTGGTACAGGGATAGTTTCCCCGACCCGAAAAGAATGCTGGGCAATTTGTTGAACAAAAACATTAAGGTTGTTACCATAAGCGAAACCTATATCACCCGTAAATCTGAAAATTTCAAGGCTGCAGTTCAGCAGAATTTGCTTACGCCTGATTTTGTAAGTAAACCCAACCCGCGTATTTTCGAAAACTTTTGGGCAGGCCCTGCAGGCTTGCTGGATATTTTTAAACCCCAGGCACAGCAATTTTACTGGAACTTTTACAAGGCGCGGATAAAAGAGGGCACCGCAGGCTGGTGGTTCGACCTGGGCGAGCCTGAAACCAGCAGCGATAGCTTAAGGTTTTATGCAGGCCCCGATAGTAAAGTACATAACGTGTATGCCCTAATATGGGCAAAGGTTGCTTTTGACGGTTACCGCAGAGATTTCCCGCAAAGCCGCATCTTATTATTGCCACGCTCGGGTTACGCAGGTATGCAGCGGTATTCCACTTTCCCGTGGTCGGGAGATATTGACAGATCTTTTGACGGTTTAAAGGCACAGATCCCAATTATAACCACCATGGGCTTGGATGGTGTAGGCTACATGCACTCGGATGCCGGGGGATTTACCGGGGCAGGCGAGGCCAGAAAAGACCCTGAACTATATTCGCGCTGGCTGGAGTTTGCAGCCTTTACGCCCGTAATGCGTACCCATGCCGATGCAACCGTTTACTCGCCCGAGCCAATTTTTTGGGATGATGTTACGTGTGAAAGGGTAACCAGGTACATCAAACTGCGTTACTCGTTATTGCCCTATAATTATACTTTAGCGTACATAAATACAACTACAGGCCGCCCTTTGGTATTGCCTGTAAACTATTTCGATGCTGATAATCAGCGCCTGGCTGATATTAATGATGAATATTTATGGGGTGGGCAGCTATTGGTTGCCCCCGTTATTGTAAAAGGGCAAACCACTAAAAAAGTGCTGTTCCCCAAAGGTGAATGGATAGGTTTTAATAACCTCAAGTCTTATGAAGATTCTGCCGAAGTTTCAGCACCAATCGATAGCCTCCCTCTATTTGTAAAAGCCGGAAGCATCATACCCATGACCACAGCTATAACCAATACCAGCCAGTATAGCGGCAGATTGGTCATCTTAAAATACTATATGGGCAATACAGGCAAGCGGGTACAATCCCAATGGTTTTATGACGATGGAAAAGACCCCAACTCCCTGCAAAATATGCAATACGATCTGCTTACCTTTACCAGTATTGGCACAGTTAACCAGCATTATATAATTATTGCCCCGCAGCATCTTGTAAACAGGCAAAAACATTTTAAGCTGCTCATTCCGGGGAAGGAAATTAAATCGGTTACATCAGGCGGAAAAACCAAATTCACCATCAGCCAAAATAATATAGTTGATTTTGACTGGAACGGCGAGCCAATGAAATTAGCTATTAAAACTTTGTAATATCAGCATGAATAAAGTTATAACCCTTTTACTTGCTTTCGGCCTATTTAATGGTTCATTAAAAGCACAAGACCCATGGATAATAAAAGCGGATAAAATTGACCCGGCAAATTATTATGGTGTTACGGTAGCCAATGGTATGATAGGCATTGTATCATCGGCAGAGCCATTCCAGGTAAAAAATGTGGTGCTTGCAGGCGCTTATGATATGTATGGCAGAGGCAGGGTAAGCAATTTTCTGAATAGCTTTAACCTGCTGAACATGTACCTGCTGTTTGATGGTGAGGACTGGGACGCGGCAAAAGTAAAAAACCTTAAGCAGGAGCTGGATATGCAGCATGCATCATTCACCACAACTTTTGATTATGGCGATATAGCCTCGGTAAAATACACTTATTATGCATTAAGGCAATTGCCATTTTCGGTTTTGATGGATGTGTCCGTTACCGCCAAAAAGGCCGTGACTATCACAGCGGCCAGTGTAATGGAAGCGCCTGATGCCCTAAGGGATGTGCAAAATTATTATAACGAGGTTGATGGCCCTACCGGCCGCATCAGCTTGCTTACTTCTACCGCAAAAAGCCCTACCGGCAAGCTGCAGTTATGCGCCTCGGATGCATTTATGTTTAACGAGCCGGATTCGCTGGCGCCACGGTTGATGCACGAGATGCCGGATAACAACATGCACTCCATGCGATTTAATAAAACATTGACTGCCGGGCAAACCTACAGCTATGGGATTGTTGGTTCGTCCATTACCTCGGCACATACGGCCGACCCATTGAATGAGGCCGAGCGTTTAACCATTTTTGCAAGGCTGCAGGGCCGCGATGGTTTGATAAAAGCCCATAACCAGTCTTGGGCCGGTTTGTGGAAAAGTGATATCCAAATTGATGGCGACCCGCAGGCGCAGCAGGATGTACACAGTATGCTATACCATTTATATTCCTTCTCGCGTGAGGGAACGGCTTATGCGCCATCGCCAATGGGATTATCGGGTTTGGGGTACAATGGTCACGTTTTTTGGGATTCAGACCTGTGGATGTTCCCGGCTTTACTGGTTTTGCATCCTGAAATTGCCAGATCATTAGTTGAATACCGCTATGAACGTTTAGCCGAAGCAAAGCAAAACGCCTTTGCGCATGGCTTTAAAGGGGCGATGTTCCCTTGGGAAAGCGCTGATAATGGCACAGAAGAAACTCCGGTAGGCTCACTAAGCGGCCCGTTTGAACATCATATAACTGCCTGTGTGGCATTGGCTGCCTGGAATTATTACTGCGTAACGCAGGATAAGCAATGGCTGTTGGAAAAAGGATGGCCGATAATTTCGGCAACTGCCGATTTTTGGGCCAGCCGTGTTGAACGCAACGGGCCCGGGCAATATGATATTAAAAATGTAATAGCTGCCGATGAATGGGCCGAAGGGATTGATAATGATGCTTTCACCAATGCCGCGGCAATAGCGAACTTGAAATGCGCCGCTTTAGCTGCCAAATTATTAGGCCTTAAGGCCGATCCCGACTGGCAACTGGTAGCGCAAAATATCCCTATCCTTAAATTTCCGGATGGTGTAACCAAGGAATTTGCCACCTTTAAAGGCGATGGCATTAAGCAGGCTGATGTGAACTTGCTGGCCTATCCTTTAAAAACTATTACCGATCCGGCACAGGTAAAAAAGGATCTGGAATACTACGAAACCCGCATCCCCAATGAAGGCACGCCAGCCATGACGCAGGCCATTTTTACCCTGTTATATGCGCGCTTAGGCAATGGCGATAAGGCATACCATTATTTTAAGGATGCCTACGAGCCCAACCTGCTGCCGCCATTCAGGGTAATAGCCGAAACCAAGGGCGGCACCAACCCTTATTTTGCAACCGGGGCAGGCGGTATTGTACAAAGCCTGCTGATGGGTTTTGGCGGACTGGATATTACGCCCAAGGGCATTACACAGGTTAAAAGCAAGCTGCCATCAAACTGGAGATCACTAACCATAACCGGCGTAGGCCCCGATAAGAAAACGTACATCATTAAATAGGGTTTTTGGGTTCCCCTCTTGAGAGGGGGCGCGAAAGATGGTGCGGCTGCAGGGGTGTGTTTACGCGCCATGCTTTACGATCATCTTTGTAACGCTCTCACATATATACAATGCCTCCTCCCCTCCTAAAACTTCGCTGCCGCAGGCTTATCCGTCATCATAAATACCAGATTGCCGCCACTCATAATATCCTTATAAGTAATATATGGCTTTGTATAAACCTTGCCATTTAAACTAATGCCCGCTACATATTTATTCGCCGCCGATAGGTTAATGGCCCGGATAACAAACTGCTTATTACCGGGTAACGTAATGCTGATCTTAGCCAGTTGCGGCGCGCCGAACACAAACCGCCCATCCACAGGGTTAACCGGGTAAAACCCCATTGTTGTAAATATATCCCAGGCCGACATCTGCCCGCAATCATCATTGCCCGACAGGCCATCGGGTTTGTTTTGGTAAAATTGTTCGTGTATCTGCCTTACATATTTTTGTGTCTGTGCCGGGTTGCCTGCCAGCGTATATAAATAAGCCACATGATGTACAGGTTCGTTGCCATGCGCGTACTGGCCTATCAGCCCGGTAACATCCAGTGTCGACCCCTTACCAAAAACATCCGAACTCATCGTAAATAAGGAATCGAGTTTGGCTGAAAACACCTTGTTGCCGCCCATTAGTTTTATTAATCCGGGGATATCGTGCTGCACCTGCCACACATATTGCCAGGCATTGCCTTCGGTATAATCGCCTCCTATGGCCAGCTGCCCGCTGTCGAGGTGCGCGAATGGTTCCACCCAATTACTGTTGCTTAGCTTGCCGCGCATCAGGTTGGTCGATCTGTCAAAAAGGTTCCTGTAAAACTGTGAGCGCCTGGTGAAATAAGTATAATCTGCCTGTTTATGTAGTGCTTTTGCTAATTGCGCGGCGCACCAATCGTCATAAGCTGCTTCCAGTGTACGCGAAACTGCCTCGCGCTTTACCGTATCCGATGGCAGGTAGCCGTAACGCATGTATAAACTCCAGTCGTATTTGGGGTTTACGTTGGTGGTAAGCGTTTTTTTAATAGCGGCAAATACCTGCTGTTTATCAAAGCCCTTTATCCCTTTTAAACTGGCATCAACCATAACAGGTACCGAGTGATTACCTATCATGGCAAAGCTTTCCTTTCCCCACAAAGTCCAGATGGGCAGGGCATGGGCAACGGCAAAATGCTGTACCATGCTTTCCACCAATTGCCCGTCACGGTCGGGGCACAGTATGGTGTACATGGGGTGCGCCGCGCGATAGGTATCCCATAATGATAAAGTAGAATAATAAACGCCGTCTGCCGATTGATGTACCTTGCCATCCGGCCCGCGATACTTGCCATCAATATCGGCTATATTATTTGGTTGGATGAATAAGTGGTACAGGCTGGTGTATAGGCTGGCTAATTGATCCTTAGTGCCTTCGGCTTTAACCCTGCCGAGGTAACTTTCCCATGCCTTTACCGCATCGCTTCTCACGGTTTCAAAGCTTTTGTGAATGGTTTCCGATAGGTTCAATTCAGCCCCGGCAATGCTTACTGCGGATATGGCTACCTTGGCTTCTACCTGTTCGCCCGGCTTTGTGCTAAAATCAAGCACTAAACGCCGTTTGGTTTTGCCATCGATAAAATGATAGCCTGTAAATGGCTTGCTAAACCTCGCTGTAAAAAATAGCTTGCGGTCAACCCATTCTGTAGTGGAGGTGAAACCGCTAATAGTGTTGTTACCGGTAATGGTGATGTGCCCGGCCAGCACATGCGTTAGCAGGTCTTCTTTAGCATCTATCAAACTGCTTTGAATATCAACCAGTATATGCGACGCGCCTTTGTTATTAAAGGTATAGCGGTGCAGCCCCGTATGTGCCGATGCGGTGAGTTCGGCCTTAATATTATCCCTGCTTAGGATAACCGTGTAATAACCGGGCGATGCTTTTTCTGTCGATCTTAAAAATCTGCTTTCAAATTTTTCAGGCGCTTTATTTTGATAAGGAAAAAACAGCACATCACCCAGATCGATACCACCTGTACCATTTAAATGCGTATGCGCGAACCCGGTGATCACGCTATCTTCATAACGATAGCCGGAGCAATAAGCCCAGCCAAAGTTGCCTGTTTCGGGGCTTAACTGTACCATCCCGAAAGGAAATGTGGCACCCGGAAATGTATGCCCGGTAGCGGCGGTGCCGATGAATGGGTTTACGTATTTGGTATAAGTTTGTGCATTGGTATGTGAGAGTAAAATTAAAATTAAAATGCAAGCTATAAAGAGCGAAGCAAAGGCAGGCCTTGTGCGATTCCCCTCTTGAGAGGGGTGGAGGGGTGTGTTTATCCCGCGTGGAAGACAAAGTAGTTCATCGCTCGCATAACACCCCCCTGCTACTACACCGTCTTTCGCGCCCCCTCTTAAGAGGGGAATTTTTGTATCATTCATCTACCGTTTTTTCAGTACAATAATGCCCTGCCAATTTACCTGTCATCACAATCCGGCTCAATAGCATATTTTTGCTCATGTTCTTAACCCAGTTTAATGAAATAAATAAGCCCAGGTTTCCAGCGGTTTGCCATCCGCGGTTGTTATGTTGATGAGTTTTTGCTCACTGTTAACAGCATCAGCCAGATAATAGCCTTTTATAGTATAAACGCCTTTTTTCAGGTGGAAAACAGCCGCCTGCGGTTCTATATATTTATTTTTTGTGTTGTTGATGATCATGATATTATTCATCATTAGCAACGGGCTATTTTCAAACTCCGAGGTGATCTTGTAATCGCCCTCATCCTCAATTTTAAGATAGCCGTTAAACTTTACCCAGCTATTAAAAAGCCCCGGGAAAGGTTTTATCGTTTCATCCTTATGCAAAATACCCGATCTTATATCTTCATTAATATCAACGGTTGGATAATTACTGAGTGTTGTTTTGTAAACAAAATAGGCTAATCCCGGCTGCATTTCTGTGGTAACTGTTTCCGGTTCCATATTTACATGCTTTACCATGGCCGTTTGCAAAATACGCTCGGCATCAGGGCGGGTTACGTATGCTTTTATGAGCAGACTATCCCTGAATGCCGAACTTAAAGTTAACGGGAATGTGCGTGCAACTGAATTTGTATCGGGCAGTTTTCCGGTAAGCGTATATTGTATGTGCGCGCCGGTTAAGGGGTAGGTTATGGTTTGCGAATAGGTATCCTTATTGGTTATCACATCCTCCAGGCCCTTAACATCGGGGATGCGGGCGTTCAAATCCCACAAATTAAATAATCGGTAATTGGCATACATGCTTTGCTCAAACCTGTTGATATTTTTATCTTCTTTCGGTGTCCAGGTAAGCTCGGCCACACCCAGCAAACGCGGATAGATCATATATTCCAAATGCTTCATGGTGCCTATTTTCTCCGTCCAGATGTTGGCCTGCGCGCCTAAAATATATTTGGCTTCTTCGGGTGTAAGCTGTGCCGATTGCGGCTCATAATTATAAACCATTTGCCAGCTAACCGGGTCGTTCCAGCCAATGGGTTCATTTTCTGCTTTGGCCTGTGGTGCATCAAAATACATCTGCGGCAGCGGTGTCATTACCACATCATGGTGCATTCTTGCTGCCGCTATGCCGCCTTCTTCGCCCTCCCAGCTCATTACCGTTGCCGATGGCGCTAAGCCGCCCTTCAATATCTCATCCCAGCCGATCAGCTTTCTATCCTTTGAGTTCAGAAATTTTTCTATCCGTTTAATAAAATAGCTTTGCACCTGTCCCGGCTCGGTAAAATGCTCCCTTTTCATCAGCGCAACCGCTGTTGGGCTTTTCAGCCAGTCGGTTATTTCGGCTTCATCGCCACCAATGTGGATGTATTTATTGGGGAATAGCTGCATTACCTCGGTCAAAACATTCTCATAAAAATCAAAGGTATATTCACTTGGGTCGAGCATTCTCACCCGGTGTTCCGCGGTGGTGGAATCCTTGCAGCCAAGTTCAGGATAGGCAAAAATGGCAGCCTCGCTATGGCCGGGCATTTCTATTTCGGGCAAAATGGTGATAAACCTGTCCTGCGCATATTTTACTATTTCACGAATATCGTCCTTGGTATAAAAGCCATCCCTGCCGTCATCCACCAAATTATCCAGCTTGCGGTATTTTCCCTGTTTGGCATAATAGGCAATCCGTGAGCCAACCTGGGTTAACAACGGGTATTTATCGATCTGTATGCGCCAGCCTTCATCATCGGTTAAATGCCAGTGAAAAACATCCAGCTTATAATGCGCCATCATGTCGATATATTTCTTTACTTCATCAACCGTAAAAAAATGGCGGCTTACATCCATGCTCAACCCGCGCCATTGGAAACGGGGATGATCTTCGATTTCACAGGCAGGCACCTTTAATTGGCTGCCATTAACATCATTTATCAATTGAATAAGCGATTGCACACCATAAAAGGCACCCGCGCCATTACCACCTATTTTTATTTTTTTAGTTGATACCTGTAAAATATATGCGCCTACAACAGCATTATCCGCTCCTGTACCTGTTATTTGTATGGCTGAATTTAACGGGACTTGCTGATATACTTTCACTTTTAAGTTTAACTTATAAGTGTTAAGTAAATATTGTTGCAGATAATTACCTACCACCTCACTTTGTGCATCAACCGCTATTACAGACGAACTTTTTAAGGCAAAACTACCTTTAAATTCCACTGCACTCACAGGTTGCGGAATGATATGCAATTGTGCCGATACCCGCATATTTCCCAGCAGGAGGAATACGGCTGCACTGGCGATGATCTTTAATAGATGGCGATATCCGGAATTATTTTGAGCAGGATGAATTGCAGGTATGATCATGTGTTAAAATTATAGTTTAAATATCGCACTAAACCGCGTATAAATTGCTAAACGTTATTCAATTATTACATTAACTTAATGTTTAATAGCCGTAATAATAGGTTTATAAGTATAGGCAAAACTATACGAGCCCGAACCTATAGTTAATTGCAGCCCATTGCCGGTTTTTTGTATGTTGCTGATATCGGCCACTGAATAAACATTTTTGCCGCCCTCTGTTATCAGGCCCGAAGCCGCGGGTAAAACAAGTGTTGCCGTAGTGTTTGGTGGTACGATCACATCCAGTGTAAAAATATTATTCACAAGTCCCCACGATGATTTTACTTCACCATACATGGTTTCCAGGTCGCCCTGGGCATCGGTAAGGCCGCCGCCAACATGCGGACTGATCCAGATCTTATGAAACCCCGGCGAGGCCTCATCCGTTTTTATTCCGGCAATATCACTGTACATCCAATCGCCAATAGCGCCGTAGGCATAATGATTAAAGGAGTTCATGCCCGGGTCTTCGAAAGTCTTGTCGGGTTTTATACCATCCCATCGTTCCCATATAGTTGTCGCGCCCATTTTAACCGGGTAAAGCCACGATGGGTAAGTTTGGTTCATTAATAGCGAAAAAGCAACATCGGTGTAACCAAAGCGGGTTAATACCTTGCATATATAGGGTGTGCCTAAAAAGCCGGTGGTAATATGGCCATCATAATCGCTTATATTTTGCACCAGTCTGTTGGCTGCCGATGCCCGTAAATTTTCGGGCAGCAGATCAAAGTTCAATGCCAGTATATAGGAGGTTTGTGTACCCGATATCATCCTGCCGGCTGGCGTAACATACTCCGTTTGGAAAGCTTTTTTTACATTATTAAGCAGGATGGTATATTTCTTCACATCATCATCCTTACCCAAAACGGTTGCCGCGTTGATGAGTAATTGGGTTGAATAAGCATAAAAAGCCTGGGCTATCAGGTTTTTATCGGTAAGAGCGGCGCCATCTTCGTAATCGGTGCCCGAATAAAAAAGCCAGTCGCCAAAGTGGTTGCCGGTATCCCACAAATTATTGCGGCTGTGCGCCTGCATGTAGCCCACCCAGCCTTTCATACTGGCGTATTGCTGCTGTAATATTTGCTTATCGCCGTAAGCCTGGTAGATAGTCCATGGTAAAATAGTGGCCACATCGCTCCAGCCCGAAGCCGCGACAAGCGTGGTATCCATCAATATGTCCGGAATGACATAAGGAACCGCCCCATTCTTCAACTGATCTGCCGAAAGGTCTTTAAGCCATTTGGTAAAAAATCCGGCCACATTCATGTTAAATGTTGCGGTGCGGCTAAAGGCCTGTGCATCGCCCGTCCAGCCCATGCGTTCATCACGCTGGGGGCAATCTGTGGGTATATCAATAAAATTACCTTTCTGGCTCCATTGGATGTTATGCTGTAGTTGGTTAACCAATGGGTTCGAGGTGGTGAAAGTACCCGTTTGCTCCATATCGGAATACAGCGCGTATGCGGCTACATTTGTCGAATCAAGCGGGCCGGTATAGCCCTTTATTTTTACATACCTGAAACCCTGGAAAGTAAAATGCGGTTCATAAGTTTCGGCATCGCCATTGCCAAAAATGTAGGTGATCTCCTGTTTTGCCGTGCGCAGGTTTTTGTTGTAGAAATTCCCATCCTTATCAAGCACTTCGCCATGGTACAGGCGCAGGGTATCGCCCGGTTTTCCCTTCAGCCTGAATTGTACCCAGCCTACTAGGTTCTGCCCAAAATCAATTACCCGGTCGCCTTGTGGCGTAGTGAAAACTTTTAAAGGGAAAAATCTTTCGTGCTTTGTTACCGGCGGCCCATACATGGCAATTAAATGATCCCTTATACTATCCCGTGTGCGTACCGTGTCCCAGGTTTTATCGTTATAGGCGAAGGTTGACCAGCCGGGTTTTTCTTTACCCGCGTCATATACTTCACCATCAAAAAATGATGATGAACGGATCGGCCCATAACTTACCCTGCAACTTTTATCAGACGAGATAACCTGTCGGTCACCATTGTCATAAATTATCTCCAACTGAAAAAGTATTGCTAATTTTTTACCGTAAGCATCTTTTTTTCGGTTATAGGTATAACCCCTGAACCAGCCATCGCCAACGGTTACCCCAATGGCGTTGCCGCCTTTTTTTATATCGTCTAAAACATCGTAAACCTGGTATTGCAGGCGTTTATGATAGCTGGTAAATCCGGGTGTGAAGTAGTCATCGCCAACTCTTTTGCCGTTAAGCTGCGCCTCGAAAACACCATGGGCGGTAATATACAGGTAGGCTGCCCGCACTTGTTTTTTCAGGATAAAGTTTTTCCTGAACATAGGGCTGGGGCTGCCTGTGGTGTCTGACCGGTAGTTATCCTGTATCCAATGGGCTGTCCAATCGCTGCGGTTCAGTAAGCCCATTTTCCAATAATTAACCTCGCTCCAGGCTGATACCTGCTTTTTGTTATTCCAAACCCGTACCTGCCAGTAACATTTTTCGCGCGAGGTTAAGGCAGGGCCTTTGTAAGGAACCTGGATAGACTGATCGGAAATAACCCGGCCCGATTCCCATAATATTTTTTTACCCCTGGTTAGCGACAGGGCATTGGTGCCAACCCTTATTTCATAGGCTGTTTGCCTGGTATCGCGTGCGAAAGTGAATATTTTCCAACTCAAGCGCGGGTCGGCAATATCTACCCCTATGGGGTTTATTTTATATTCACATACCAAATCGCCTGTATTTACAGGGTATGGCAGTTTTTTGGCTTGTAAACTAAAAGGAACAAGTATCAGCAATAATGTTCTTACACAGGGGAATGTAATTTTACGCATAGCAATCTATATCTTAAGCAATATAAGATATACGAGGTTATCATTGTTTGGTATTTATTGAAATTGTAATAAAATTGTTTCCATATTACAATTCACAATACATTTATGGCTGTTGAAAGTTTTATAAAAGCATGGCAGCCATGCAATTGCTAAAGCAAATACTGCTTCAGCACAAAATTTATTTGTGCCGGGTTGCCCTTGTTTTTAAATACCGATTGCAGTGTATCAAACAGTTGTTTGTCATTAACTGGTTTTCCCTTTTTAGGCGGCGCTATTGTACCGGCAGGAATAACATTATCGGTTACTTTTGTGGCAACCCATGCCATGTTTTCATGCGGCAATGCTACCTGCAGGATCATTCCGGGCAGCCCCGAAAATGATTCAGGTCCGCCTGAAACGGGTATTTTATCGGTATAAAAAGCTACTACATATATCGAGTCCATCATCAAGCCGTTGGCCCTGCGGCAGGGGTAGCCTGCTACGTCGCGGGTTTCATCGGTAATTTTCCATTTTATTTTGCGGATGGTATCTTTCACCAGGAAAGTTTGCTCAAATACGAGCTTTTGAATGGTGCTTGTATGTGTTGTAAGATCAGAATAGATGGTATTGTTCTGATCCGTCATTTGTAAATTGAAAAAGCCCCCGGTCGTAGTTTCAGGTGGTACCGGCGTAAATAATGTTTTATCGTCGCCAAAGGTTAAGGTACTTTTTAAAACCCTGAACTGCGGTTGTGTTTTTTTGTAGGAGTCGAAAGCCTGCTGTAAAAAGCCTTCCATATCATTGCCATATAATTTTTTAATAATGGCGAACGTATTAATTGATTTTTCGAATTCTATACTTCCGCTGGTGGTGAAGTGCGTGTTTTGGGCAAATAAAATATTACCGGTGAACAGTAAAGCGGCAAGGGTTATGAGTATGGTTTTCATGGTGATCAATTTTTTGCCGGGATGGTGCCGAATTTGGTAAAATCCCAGGTAACAGAAAGCATAAAAAATCTTTTTATCCCGCTGGTATTGGTTTGTGTAGTTACGTTGCCTGTTACGCCCCTTGAAAAGTTGGTGTTTTGGTTAAGCAGGTCATTCCCTGATAGCGAGATCTTCAGCTTATCATCCTTAAGGAATGTTTTAAAAACATAGGCGTTCCAAATGGTCAGATATTCGGCACTAAAGGATTGTGTTTGTGCCGTGTAGGTATAGCGCACATCCGACCCGAGCCCAAACTTTAAGGGCAGGTACAGATCAAACCTGCCACTTGAATTAAACCCTGCCGCATTGTTATTGGCATCGGGCTGCAGCGACATGGAACTAAAGGTATATGACGGGCCGGCGCGCAAATTGAAGTCGTATTTTTTTTGCACATATTTTGAGAAAAACAAGCTTGCCGTATAGGTATAACTGTCACCCCTGTCGAGCGCGTCATTTATATAACTATAGGAAACGTTGCCCGATGTATTCAGAATTAGCCCGGTATTAACATCAAAAGGTTTTATGTTTTCGCTCAACATCGAATATATGGAGTAGACATACTGATCGTGGTTTGGAAGGTTTACGTACTGAATAGTGTTTTTACCATCATTAAATGTAGTGTTGTTTACAATGGCATTTGATGTATTGGTATAGTAAGCGCTTATAAAAAATTGCCTGCCGCTTAATACTTCATAGCTATTGTAATACATATTAAACCGGTTGGTAAACGATGGCTTAAGCTCGGGGTTGCCTATTGTAACGTTCAGCGGGTCGGTATTTACCAACACCGGCTGGATCTGATCAATGGTTGGCTGTGTGGTATTGCCATAATAATTGATCAATAAATTTCGCTGCTGCGAAAACTTATACTGGAACATGGCCTGCGGCGCCCAGTTTATAAAATTTCTTGTTAAAACATCGCCGGTATATTCATCCTCCTGCTTAAAGTTTACGGCTGATGCCTTGGTGCCAAAATTGAAGATGGCCTTTTTATATTTATAATTGATAATGGCACCCAACTGGTTTGTTAACTGGTTAAACTTATAATCGTTGCTATAGGTGCTGTCAATTTGGTTATACACGCCCGGCGATGATTGGTTATAGGATAACCTGTCGGTACTGCTGTTGTTTACCGCGAACCCATAGTTAAACAACACCGCGATTTTTTTGGTGATAGGTTCGGAATAAGTAATGTTACTGTTTAATACCGAACTGGTGGTGTTGGTGGTTTTGTACTGGTTGGTTGTGGAGTCATTAACTGCCCCTGCATTGTAAGTATCAATAGTTGAATTTAAAAAACCATCGGTTTTGCTTTGATTATAGGCTTCGGCAATGCTCCACGACAAAGTACGGCCCACTTTCTTAAATTTTTTGGTGTACAGCGCGCTCGCGTCAAAAATATAAGTATCGCCATGGTTTATAATATCCCGTTTGTCGCTGTTGAGCAATGTGCCGCTACTATCGGTTTTGGTTTGATAGTTATTATGAACATCAAAGTGTTTATAGGTACCATCGGTGCTTATCTTCAGCGTGGCCGATGTATCCAGCTTTACCTGGTAGGTAAGGTCGAGCTTTTGGCGGAAAGCCGAGGTGTTAAAGTTTTCGTTACTATTGGTGCCTATAATACCCGTTGGCAGGGCTTGCTGGGTAACCATATTGGTAACGCCCGTAACATCAATTGCCCCCACCTTGTAATTTGTATTGAGCGATTCCTTATCGTTATCAAATTTACCATCATAATGAACCCCGCCCGATTGTGTAACCGGCACCCCTTTCCCGTCATAATAACCGCTGAAAGAATCAAGGGCATCGTTACTGCCAGTGTTGGTTATTGATATGCCCCCATCAACAAACTGAATATTATCGCTGCTGACACCCAGGTTGCTGGCATCGTTAAATCCAAGTCCTGTACGGCCATCGTTGGCAGCGGTTCCGTAAACCGCGAATTTTTCCTTGGCTTTAAATTTGTTAAACTGCAATTGCCCCTCGTAATAATCATCAGTTCCAACATTGCCATTTAAACTGCCAAATACCCCGTTTTTCTTATCCTCCTTTAGCTTAATATTTATGGTTTTTGTTTTTATGCCATCGTCAATCCCGGTAAATGTTGCCTGGTCACTTTTTTTATCGTACAACTGCACCTTATCAACCATATCGGCACGTATATTTTTTGTAACGAGGGTTGGGTCATCGCCAAAAAATTCCTCACCATCAACCAATACTTTAGTTACTGTTTCGCCCTGCGCGGTAATTTTTCCGTCCTTATCCACCTGTATGCCGGGTAATTGCCTTAAAAGGTCTTCTACCTTATCATTGGGCTGTATCACATAAGCCTTCGCGTTATATTCGGTTGTATCGCCTTTTATTTTTATGGCCGTTACCTTGCTTTTAATAATAACATCGGCCAGCAGCCTTGTTTTAAGCACCATGCTTAATTTCCCAAAATCATGCTTGGTTTTAACAGAGTCCAGATTGAATTTTTCTACATAATCGGCATAGCCGGGATAGGTGATCAGTAAAATAAATTTTCCCTTATTCAGGTTGTTTATAGCAAATGAACCATCGGCCCCGGCGCGGGTAAACGCACGTAATATAGAGTCTTTAGCATTCAATACCACTATTGATGTATTTGGAAGTTTGGCCTTTTCGGCGGTATCAATCATTTCGCCTTTAATGGAGTAGGTACTTTGCGCAAGTACATTAGCAGAAAAAAAACAACAGAAAATTAGTAGTAGAATTCTAAATTTCATACAGAAGGTTTAAATAAGCACTGATTAAAGCGTTTATATGGGTGCTGCGCTCAGCAAGTGCAGCATCCTTAGTTGTTGATTATCAATACTGACAAAATAATGTCAGCACATTTATAGTTAATCATATAAATTAACAAGCAACATTAGCTTTATCCATTTAAAAATTCTTTTATAAGTTCAGCACTTATTTCAGGTAATTTACTGCCCTTTTTCGCGCCCGCTTCCGCAGCCCCTATAAATGCACCATGAATACCAGGCAATACGATCAGTTGCGACCCTTTTACTAAACGCGACATTTGTACGGTATGCTCAACTGTTATAACATCCTGATCGGCAACCATAAATAAAGTACCTGCTTTTATCGAGCGTAAGGCCTCATCGCTCCAATCTTTAAAAGTAGCCATGCGCGCTACATCCTTATCAAACATTACCTGTAACTGGGTTTTATCAGGGGCCACTTCTAAATAGGCTGTTTTTAATGGTTCAGGCATATTGGCCAATGTTGCGTTTGGAAACCCATCGAAAAATCCCGGTATAAATCCATCCCTCTTATAAACGCCTGTAATAACAACTATTTTATTTACTATATTCGGGTGCCTTATGGCAATTTGCATGGTAGTGCTGGCCCCGTTGCTAAAGCCTAAAAAATCAGCTTTATCTATTTTCAGGTATGCAAGCAGTGCTGCCACATCGTCGGCATCCTGTTCAAAGGATTCTGGTGCATCCCTGTCATTGGTGCGCCCATGCGCCTGTAGTTCAACAGCTATCAGTTTACCATGATCCGAGAGCAAGGGCAGTATATTATCGAAACTAGTTTCGATAGTTGAGCCACCTCCGTGTATGAGCACTAAGGGCATAGCGCCGTTACCATGTATTTCATAATACATATGCAGGCCATTTACCTGGGCATAGCCTGATGTTTTTAATGTTTCCATAATGATTAATTTGCTGTTTTTACTTCATTACGCTTTGTTTTTGGCTTTTGCACTTGTTAAATACACTTCAAGTTTCTCTACATTTTGCCTTAGCCCTTTATCTGCTCCATAGGTTTTTACTACGTGTATAAATTCTTCAGCCGATTCAAAAAGCATGTGCCAGGTGATCAGCGTTTGCTCGCCCTGTGCTTCAAAATTGATGGTTGCAGTAAAGCTGGGGCTTGAAACATGTGCATAAACTATTTTTTTTAAGGGGATCACTTCTTTAAATACGCTCTCGTTTATATAATCGGTTCCATCAGGGCCATGCATAACCAGGTGAAACTCACCGCCGGGGGTTACATCCATTTTGGTTATGGTATTGGTAAAGCCGTTTGGCCCCCACCAGTTAGCAATGTGTTCGGGCTTAGTCCACACTTCCCAAACAAGTTCAACGGGCGCATTCAATGTTCTTGAAATAATAAGCTCCCTGTCTTTTGTGGTGCTGTTACTTTCCATGTCTTTCTTTTTTAAGTTTTTCTAAATATGTTTCTAAAGCATCTAACTTACTTTCCCAATGCTGCCGGTACTGATCAACAAAGGCCGATACTTCGCTTAATTTATCAAGTTGTGCCTCGCACAACCTTTCACGGCCCTGCTGTTTAATTTTAACCAGGCCGCAATCTGTTAATATTTTAAGCTGAAGGGATATAGCCTGCCGGCTGATGTCAAATTTTTCGGCAATAGCATTTACATTATAGGGCTGGCTGGCAATCATGCTGATGATCGCTCTTCGGGTTGGGTCGGCTATGGCCTGGTATACATCACGTCTGGCTTTCATATTGCGCAAGTAAGTGCTTGCAAATATAAATGCAAGTATTTACTTGCGCAATAGTTTGTCGATTTTTTTTTTGAGTATTGACGCAGGCATTAAGGAAACAGCAAACTACAGATATGACTTTAATAATTGGATGATTATGTCTTATCGGACTATTTATTTGTCCTATCGGGTTATTTTATCCGTAATGTATCGCCGAACTTTGGTTGTTAATCTATCTCACATTATGGAAAGCAGTAAAACAACCCCCATTACCTTAGATGCTAATAAAGGGCAAAGCCTGTCGGTGGTAGGCGACACCTACCGTATATTGATAACAGGCAAAGAAACCGATGGTGCATTTGCTACCATTGATATGCTGATCCCCCCGGGTGGCGGCCCCGGCCCGCATGCACATGCCGGGTTTCAGGAATCGTTTTTTGTGGTAGATGGCGAAATAGAAGTGAAATCCGAAACCTCAACTTATATAGCCACAAAAGGTTCGTTTGTAAGTATCCCAAAAGGCGGGATGGTACATTGTTTTAAAAACAAAACCGATAAAGTGGCTCACCTGTTGTGTATGGTTGTTCCATCCGGGCTTGAGGAATTTTTTGTGGAAATTGGCCGCCCCGTTCCCTTCGGCGAGTTTTTGCCGGTACCGGAAATGAACCCCGAAGTGCAGGAAAAACTACAGGCCCTTGCCGAAAAGTATGGTCAAAAAATATACCCACCCGATTATTTAGGCTAAAAAAGGTAAAACGGGAATGGAGGCCATATAAAAACTGCCTGCGAATTTTTAACAAACAAATTAACGACTAAAACATGAACAAGATATTAACGCGTTTTTCAAAGGGGCAACTAAATTTGAAAAATCATTTGGTGATGGCCCCAATGACCCGCAGCAGGGCTACAAATAACATACCTAACGATTTAATGGCCGAATATTACGGTCAGCGAAATGGTGCAGGGCTTATAATTACCGAAGGTACCGCGCCAATGGCCGAAGGATTAGGCTATCCACGTATTCCTGGTAGTTTTTCAAATGAACAAACATCAGGATGGAAAAAAGTAACCGCGGCAGTACACGCCGGGGGCAGTAAATTTTTTATGCAACTGATGCACACCGGGCGCATAGGTCACACGGATAATTTACCTACGGGTGTAAAATTAACCGGAGCATCAGACATTAAAGCCGCCGGGCAAATTTTTACCGATACTAAAGGTTTGCAGGATCATTCGCAGCCGGTTGCCTTAACAACATCAGGCGTTCGGTAAGTGATTGATGGGCATGTATCTGCTGCCAAAAATGCCATAGCAGCCGGTTTTGATGGCATCGAACTTCATGGTGCCAATGGTTACCTGATCGAACAATTCTTAAACCCTAATGTTAACACACGCACCGACGAATATGGCGGAAGTATAGAGGGCCGCGCCAAAATAGTTTTACAACTCGCGGCACAAATAGCTGAAGCCATTGGTCCCGAAAAGGTGGGCATACGTTTTTCGCCTTACTCCGAAATGGGCGATCTGAAGCCTTACCCCGCAGATGAGGTACACCAAACGTATACCTATCTCGCAAAAGAAATGGATAGGATCGGAATAGCATACATTCATATCGGCTTATCCCCGAAGATACCACAACATACGCTTGATGCCATGCGTAAGGCATATAATGGCACTATTATCATCTGCAATGGCCTTACGCCGCAAACAGCACTTGATGCGCTGGATAAAGACTTTGCCGATCTTGTCGCATTTGGCAGGTCATGGCTGGCTAACCCCGACCTGGATGACCGTATAGCTGACGCTGCTGAACTAAACCAACCCGATTTTAATACCCTATATACGCCCGGCGCAAAAGGATATACGGATTATCCCGTTTTCATAAAACAATAATTAGCTTATCTTTATTAAAATAGAATAAAGAATAAGCTGTATGTCGGTAATATTTGAGTTTGAAGTAGGTAAGGGGTTTCATTTCACAACATCATTTGCTGAGCAGTTTGACCTGCCGGTAGCTAATGACCGCGTAAACCTGCCCGGCTATTTAGGCGACGGCTTTATACAGGAAGTATACCTTGATAATGGCCTTGCCCTATGCATTCATAATTACAACCTGAAACAGGATTTTATTTTGAAACGCCGTTCATCGCCCTCGGCAACCATGCTCACTATAAAGTTTGATTGCCGCCGGGGCCCCGAAAAGCCTTTGTTCCCTGATAGCAAAGGCTGCGAAGTGGAATTTGGAACGGGTAATTTTTTTACAGAACTGAAGCTTCCGGCAAGCCCCGACATTAATTTTATGGTGATAGGCGTATCGAGGCAGGTTTTATTGGATATGGTACAACCCGATGAGGATAGTTATATAACAGCTAACATCAGGGCAAATGAGTCGTTTGTAATACATGAAGGTATGACCGCCGATATGGAACGTACCCTAAAGCAGTTAAGCATGATCAATGAAGATACCAAACTGGCACCCCTGCTTTATAAAACCAAAGCACAGGAACTGATCTACCTGTTATTTACCAAATTGCTTTCACGCAGTGGCGGGGCTTCGCTTACCATCAACCAATCCGATGCTGAAAAAATTTACCAGGTGCGTTCTGCCATCCTTTCAGACCTGAGCAGAACGCCGGTTTTATCACAACTGGCAAATGAGATAGGGATAAGCCTTACTAAAATGAAAGATCTGTTCCGCCAGATATTCGGCGATAGCATCTATAATTACTATCAATCGGCGCGAATGACCCAGGCAGCGGAATTGCTAAACCGCTTGTCTGTTTCTGAAGTTGGTTACCGGGTAGGGTTTACTAACCTAAGCCATTTTACCCGTTTGTTTGAGAAACACCACCAAATAAAACCTAAACGGTATAAGGATACATTGGAGATAGCCTGATTTATTGAAATAGCTTTACTAACAAAGTAATTACCCTGTTTATTTTAACTATTATGTACTGTAAGGCTTTATTTGCGACCTGTTGCGAATTAGGTTCTGCATAGCCGCTTCACAACACAGTACAGCACGCTTAATAAATTCTTATTATTTAATTTGCCCCTCCAATTATTAAACCCGGAATAAATTAGGAAAATGAGAAAAATTATATTCGTGTTCTTTGCCCTGCTTGTGGGTGGAACTTCTTATGCACAAATAAAAGTACAGCACCTGCTTACCGAAGATTTAGTTAACCCCATCAGTATAGATGCGCCTGCACCAAGGTTTAGCTGGCAGCTGTCATCACCACAACGCGATGTAATGCAAACCGCTTATGAGATAAGGGTTGGTACAAGCAACGAGAAAATAAAAGGAAAGGATGTGGTTTGGAACAGTGGCAAAACACTTTCAGATCAATCGGCATACGTTACTTATAAAGGAGAGGAATTAAAAACCGGCCAAAAATATTTCTGGCAGGTAAGGGTGTGGGATAATTTGGGTAAAGCATCCGACTGGAGCGAAATTGCTTCCTGGCAAATGGGGTTGCTAACACCTGCCGATTGGAAAGCCCAATGGATAACACCAGGCTTTACAGAAGGTTCGCCAGAGCAGCCAAGCCCGATATTCCGTAAAGAATTCAGGATAGCGAAAAAGGTGAGATCAGCTATAGCCTATATAACTGCGCATGGCCTGTATGAAGCACAAATAAATGGGCAACGTGTTGGCAATGCCTACTTAACCCCCGGGTGGACAAGCTACAACAAGCGGCTGCAATACCAGGCCTATGATGTTACCCCGCTATTACAGCAAGGCGATAACGCCGTTGGGGCAACACTTGGTAGTGGTTGGTATCGCGGGCATGTAGGCTATGATCCTACACCAAATATTTATGGTAAGGATATTGCCTTGTTACTGCAATTGCAGATAACTTATACCGATGGATCGACAGCGACCGTAGTATCTGATGACAGCTGGAAATCATCAACAGGCGCCATCCGCAGTTCCGAGATCTATTATGGCGAAACAATTGATGCCCGTAAAGAACAAAAAGGCTGGGCCCGGCCCGGGTTTAATGATAAAAGCTGGGATGGCGTAGCCGTTAAGGATTTTGCGAAGAATACATTGATTGCTACTATTAACGAGCCTGTAAAGCAGCATGAAATTTTTAAGCCGGTGAGGATATTTAAAACACCCAAAGGCGAGCAGGTGATTGATTTTGGGCAAAATCTGGTTGGCTGGGTAAAGTTTAAGGTGAGTGGTAAGGCGGGTGATAAGATCGTACTTTCGCATGCCGAAGTACTGGATAAACCAGGCGATTTTTATACCGATAATTTACGCTCCGCCAAATCACAGGATACCTATATCCTCAGCGGTAATGGTGAAGAAACATTTGAGCCCCATTTTACCTGGCAGGGATTTAGATTTGTGAAAGTTGAAGGCTATCCCGGCGATTTGAAACCCGAAGATTTTACAGCGATCACGCTTTATTCTGATATGCAGCAAACGGGCACTTTTTCCTGCTCAAACCCGCTTATCAACCAGCTACAGCATAATATACTATGGGGCCAGAAAGGTAATTTTTTAGATGTGCCTACAGATTGCCCACAGCGTGATGAACGTTTAGGCTGGACGGGCGACGCGCAAGTATTCTCGCGCACGGCTTCCTATAACATGAATGTACACAACTTCTTCGCCAAATGGCTAAAGGATGTAGCGGCGGATCAATATAGCAGCGGAAGTGTACCGCATGTTATACCCGATGTTGTTAAAAGGGCCGGTTCCGAGCCCGGCGGAAGTACCGGCTGGTCGGATGTATCAACCATTGTGCCATGGAATATGTATTTAGCCTATGGCGATAAACGCATATTGGAAAACCAATACAGCAGCATGAAAGCCTGGGTTGATTATATGCAGCATCAAAGCAATAATAACCTGTGGAATACCGGCTCACATTTTGGCGACTGGCTGTTTTACAGCGTAAACGATGATAACGACGGATCTTCGGCTATTACAAGCAAGTATTTGATAGCGCAGTGTTTTTATGCCTATTCAACATCATTATTAGTTAATGCCGCAAAAGTGCTGGGGAAAGAGGAAGATGTTACTTATTATACCGCCCTGCTTGATAAGGTTAAAAAAGCATTTTTAGATGAATATGTAACGCCCAACGGCCTTATATCATCTGACACGCAAACTGCTTACGTGCTGGCCCTGCAATTTGATATGCTGCCACAAAACTTAAGGCAGCAAGCCGCGGACAGGCTCGCAAGCAATATAAAAAGATATGGGAACCATTTAACAACCGGTTTTTTAGGCACACCTTATATTTGCCGTGTGCTTAGCACCTTTGGCCATACCGATGTTGCCTACCAGCTTTTGTTGCAGGATACTTATCCATCGTGGTTATACCCTGTAAAAATGGGGGCGACAACTATTTGGGAAAGATGGGATGGCATCAGGCCCGACGGTTCATTCGAAACGCCAACCATGAATTCATTTAATCATTATTCCTATGGCGCCATTGGCGATTGGATGTACAGGGTTATTGCCGGTATTGATACAAAAAGTGACGGGCCGGGCTATAAGCATATCATCATTAAACCGCATCCGGGAGGGAACTTTACCTTTGCCTCGGCGGATTATGAAACCAATTACGGCAAAATAAGCTCGCATTGGAAAATTGATAGCACTAAGTTTTCGCTGGATGTGGAGATCCCTGCAAATACTACGGCCACGGTTTATATCCCGGTAAAGGATAATAATGCGGTGCTGGAAAACGGCGTAGCCATAAACCTTTCAAAAGATATTAAAGTAGAGGTGGTTGAGGGTGGATATCTTGCGCTGGATATTGGTTCAGGAAGCTATCACTTTAGCAATTCGGTGCTTTAAGCATTGTCGCGAACATTTGGTAGGTGTAAATTTATTAATTTTAAATAGGCAACATTACAGTACATAACAGCTAACAAATGCTTGTTATTTAACTTAGCGCCGCAGTTTCATAAACAATTAAACCTTTATAATACATGCAAGTAATTTTTGGAGTTATTTTCCACTTTATCGGCGGGTTCGCCTCGGGTAGTTTTTATATTCCTTATAAAAAAGTAAAAGGCTGGGCCTGGGAAAGTTTCTGGATAGTGGGTGGTATATTTTCATGGCTCATTGTTCCACCGTTAGCAGCATATTTAACTATTCCCGGTTTTGCCGATATTATTAAAGCCACCAGCGGCAACATTATTTACCTTACCTACTTCTTTGGGTTATTATGGGGGATAGGCGGTTTAACTTACGGCCTTGGCGTTCGCTATTTGGGCGTATCATTAGGTAGTACCATTATATTGGGTTTATGCTCGGTATTCGGCGCATTGGTACCTGCAGTATATTACCAGTTTTCGCCAACAGCAGGTAAAGACAGCATAGGCGATTTGGCATCATCGCATTGGGGCCAATTGGTATTAGTAGGCATTGCGGTATGTATATTAGGTATAATTATTTGCGGCAGGGCCGGTACATTAAAAGAAAAAGATTTAGCCAAAGAAGGCGCCGCAGCTAATGAAAATAAAGACTATCGTTTTGGCATGGGTATTTTTGTGGCGATAATATCGGGTGTATTAAGCGCCTGTTTTGCCTTTGGTATTGATGCCGGTAATCACATGGCAACCGTTGCCGACGATGCCTGGAGAGCAACAAACCACATTATCGACCCGACAAGGCATTTCTTATACAAAAACAACGTAACCTATATTGTAATACTTTGGGGCGGTTTAACCACCAACTTTATATGGTGTATGATACTGAATGCCCGCAACAAAACATTCGGTAATTATGTAGATAAAAAAACGCCCCTGCTTAAAAATTATATCTTTTCGGCCCTGGCTGGAACAACATGGTTTTTACAATTCTTTTTTTATGGCATGGGCGAAAGTAAATTAGGTAACGGGGCAAGCTCGTGGATACTGCACATGGCCTTTATTATATTAATAGCGAATATGTGGGGCCTTATTTTAAAAGAATGGAAAGGTGTAAGCGGGAAAGCGATTACAATACTATGGGTAGGTATTATCACAATTCTTATTTCGGTGCTGCTGGTGGGCTACGGCAATAAAATTAAACCTGACGATGCGCCTGCGACTAAAACAGCACAAGTACAAATCAAATAAAGCAACAAAAACAGAATAATCAATAATTAAAGCATATGTCTATCAGCACAACAAAATTTAAACATGTAAGTTACTTATGGGACGATACCAGGGCGGCTGAACTTGCCGGTGATGAAGTAGCACTGTTAATATACCGCTCAAACCTGTTGGGCGCCGATCTTCGCCTTACCAATTACGGCGGCGGTAATACCTCATGCAAAACCATTGATAAAGACCCGTTAACGGGCAAAGAGGTGGAAGTGATGTGGATCAAAGGATCGGGCGGCGATATAGGTACCCTGAAAAAAAGCGGCCTTGCAGCCTTATATGTCGACCGTTTACGCAGCCTTAAAAATGTTTACAGGGGCATTGAGTTTGAGGATGAGATGGTGGAACTGTTTAACCACAGTATTTTCGACCTGAACTCAAAAGCGCCGTCCATCGATACGCCTTTGCATGGCTTTTTACCATTTAAACACATCGATCATTTACATCCCGATGCGGCAATTGCTATCGCGGCAGCAAAAGATGGAAAAAAAATAACCGGAGAACTTTTTGAAGGGACTATAGGCTGGGTCGATTGGCAACGCCCTGGTTTTGACCTGGGATTACAGCTTAAAGAATGTTTAGATAATAACCCCGGCATCCGTGGCATTATGCTGGGCTCGCACGGCTTGTTTACCTGGGGCGATACGGCTTATGACAGCTATATAAATACCTTAGAGGTAATTGAAAAATGCGCCGACTATTTAGAGCAGAATTATAAGAAAAACGGCCCTGCATTTGGCGGCAAAAAAATAGATAGCCTTGCCGATGCTGACCGCAAAAAACAAGCCGTTGCGCTTGCGCCAATATTGCGTGGGTTTTGCTCATCAAAAACACAGATGATAGGCCATTTTACTGATGATGCGCGCGTTTTGGAATATATCAATTCAAATGACCTGGAGCGTTTGGCACCTATGGGTACGAGTTGCCCTGATCATTTTTTAAGGACTAAGATCAGTCCGCTGGTATTGGAAATAAAAGCAGGCGATGACCTTTCAGATGTTGATACCATAAAAGCAAAACTAACCCCTGCATTTGAGGCATACCGCAAAATGTATGAGGATTATTATAACACCTGCAAGCACCCGAACAGCCCCGCTATACGCGATGCCAACCCGGTGGTGATACTTTACCCTGGTGTGGGCATGTTCACTTTTGCTAAGGATAAGCAAACCGCCCGTGTAGCAGCGGAATTTTATATCAATGCCATTAATGTAATGAAAGGTGCCGAGGCCATCTCTGAATATACCTCGCTGCCCCGCCAGGAAGCATTTGATATTGAGTACTGGTTGCTCGAAGAAGCAAAACTATCACGCATGCCAAAGCCGAAGGCATTATCGGGCCGTATTGCTTTAATTACCGGCAGTGCGGGCGGCATTGGCAAAGCCATAGCCAAAAAGTTTGTTGAAGAAGGTGCTGTAGTTATATTGAACGATATGAATGCCGAACGCTTAACTGGCGCAGGCGATGAATTTAAGGGCCTGTATGGAAAAGATGCCTATACTACCGCTATATTAGATGTAACCAATGCCACCCAGATACAGGAAGCCATCGCAACAGCCATATTGGCTTTTGGCGGGGTGGATCTGATCGTGAACAATGCAGGCCTGTCTATATCAAAAACCATAGCTGATCACACTGAAAAGGATTGGGATCTGCTATATGATGTTTTGGTGAAAGGCCAGTTTTTGGTTACCCAGGCGGCCGTTGCTGTAATGAAAAAACAAGCCATAGGTGGCGATATTATAAACATAGTGAGCAAGAACGCGTTGGTAAGCGGACCAAACAATGCCGGTTATGGCAGCGCCAAAGCAGCCCAATTGCATTTAAGCAGGCTTAATGCCGCTGAATTAGGTGTAGATCATATCCGTGTAAATGTAATCAACCCCGACGCGGTGATCAGTGATAGCAATATATGGGCAGGCGGCTGGGCCGAAGGGCGCGCCAAAGCTTATGGTGTTAGCGTTGCGGAGCTGCCGGCTTATTATGCGAAAAGGACGCTGTTAAACGAGGTTATACTGCCTGTTGATATTGCCAATGCCTGTTTTGCATTAACAGGTGGTTTGCTTAACAAATCAACCGGTAATGTGTTAAATGTTGATGGCGGCGTAGCCGCGGGATTTGTAAGATAGTAAAAACGGGTTCGTGTGACGGGGTTCGGGGTTCGTGTGATATTGAAATTACGAACCGGGAACCACACTACCCGAACCTCAAATTATAACCAAGATGCAAGTAGAGAAGTATAAAATAGACGAGATCAATAATAATTTACTCGGCAAACATCAGCGCCAGTTTGAGGGTGTAGCTGCCGGTATTACCAACCTTGATGCCATATTACAAAAACTAAGCGTGTTTAATATCGCTATCCCAAGCTGGGCTTTGGGTACCGGCGGAACTCGTTTTGGCCGTTTTTCGGGCGGCGGCGAGCCGCGGAGTTTGGAAGAAAAAATAGCCGATGTAGGCGTTATCCATGCTTTAAATAAATCAAGCAACTCCATATCGCTGCATATTCCGTGGGATATACCGGAAAATGCAACAGCTATCAAAGCATTGGCCGCGCAAAACGGTTTGCATTTTGACGCGGTAAACTCCAATACCTTCCAGGATCAGCCCAATCAAAAACACAGCTACAAATTCGGCTCGTTGCACCATACCGACAAAGCGGTACGTAAACAGGCTATCGAGCATAATATCGAAGTGATAAAATATGGTGTTCAACTGGACTCAAAGGCGCTGTCTGTGTGGCTCTCTGACGGCTCCAATTTTCCGGGGCAACTCAACTTCCGCAAGGCTTTTCAAAACACCTTAGAGAGCCTGCAAGAGATCTATACAGCCCTGCCTGATGACTGGAAGGTGTGGATAGAATATAAACCTTACGAACCCAATTTTTACTCGACCACCATCGGCGATTGGGGGCAATCATACCTGCTGGCGTCAAAGTTAGGGCCAAAGGCAAGTACTTTGGTTGATTTGGGCCATCATTTGCAGGGCGCCAATATTGAGCAGATAGTTTCGTTATTACTAATGGAAGGTAAATTAGCAGGATTTCATTTTAACGATTCAAAATATGGCGATGACGACCTTACCGTAGGCAGCATAAACCCTTACCAGTTGTTTTTAATTTTTAACGAACTGGTTGAAGGTATGGATGCCCGCGGGATGAACCACGCCACAGCCATTGGCTGGATGATAGATGCATCGCACAATGTGAAAGACCCTATTGAGGATCTGCTGCAATCGGTGCAAGCCATTAAAATAGCTTACGCGCAGGCGTTACTGGTTGATAAAACAGCACTAACCGCAGCCCAAAATAACAACGATGTAGCCCTGGCGCAGGAAATACTGCAAGAGGCCTACCGCACGGATGTGCGGCCGCTGGTTTCAGAGGCAAGTTTGCGCAATGGCGGGGCATTAGACCCGGTAGCGGCTTACCGAAAGTTGCAGGTGAGGGAGCATTTGATCAAAGAACGCGGTTTAAAAACAGTAGCAACAGGATTATAAGCCCCTCCTAAATCCTCCCCTGTAGGGAGGACTTTAAGAAATAAATATATACTATCAATCTTTTATGAAGTCGGAGCCGGTAATAGCCATATTTGATGTAGGTAAAACCAATAAAAAGCTGTTTTTATTTGATGAGAATTATAAAATAGTTTTTGAAAAATCAGCAAGGTTTATTGAAACTGTTGATGAGGATGGGTTCCCGTGCGAGAACATTGAAAGTTTAAGGCTTTCTATATATGATTCATTAAGCGAGGTTTTCCGTTTAAAGGAATTTCAGATAAAAGCGGTAAATTTTTCGGCTTATGGGGCAAGTTTCGTGTATGTTGGGGCCGATGGCAACCCGGTAAGCCCATTATATAATTACCTGAAACCCTATCCTGAAAAATTAAGCCGCGAATTTTATTTGAAGTATGGCGGTGAAGAGCAGTTTAGTATCGAAACGGCATCACCTGTTTTAGGCAGCCTGAATTCGGGCCTGCAACTATACCGTTTAAAAAAGGAGCAGCCTGAAGTTTTTAACCGGGTACAATTTGCTTTACACCTGCCCCAGTATATGAGCTTCCTGTTATCGGGTAAAGCTTGTTCCGATATTACCAGTATAGGCTGCCACACCGGGATGTGGAACTTTGAAAAAAATGAATATCACGCATGGGTACACCAGGAAAATATAGCCTCGAAACTTGCACCTGTTGAACCGGCGGATAAAGTTTTTCAACCCCTTTTTCCGGGTAATAATTATAAGGTAGGCATTGGCTTGCACGATAGTTCTGCTGCGCTTGTACCATACCTGGTAAATTTCAGCGAACCATTTATTTTAATTTCTACCGGTACCTGGTGCATCAGCCTAAATCCTTTTAATCATCAAACACTAACTACCGATGAGCTTAAAAATGATTGCTTATGTTATTTACAATATGAAGGTAAGCCTGTAAAAGCATCCAGGGTGTTTTCAGGGTTTGAGCATGAACAACAGGTAAAAAGAATTGCAAAACATTTTAATACCGATGTAATAAAATACAGGAATATACCGTTTAACCGCGACATTGTAGCATTGCTCCGGCAAAAATACCCCGATCCGCTTAGCGCGACAAAGGAGTCGGCATTTGGATCGAGGGGCCTGGCTGATTTTAAAGATGATACGGAAGCATACCATCAGCTTATCATCGACCTGGTATTTTTACAGGCAGAGGCCACGAACCTTGTGCTTAAAGGAACAAAGGTTAAGCGGATATTTGTTGACGGCGGATTTAGTAAAAACAATGTTTATATGAATTTACTGGCGATGGCTTTTCCGCAGATGGAGGTTTTCGCGGCATCCATGGCGCAGTCGACCGCGTTAGGGGCAGCCATAACCCTGCATAAAAGCTGGAATAGCAAGCCCCTGCCATCAAACCTTATCGAATTAAATTATTACGTAAGTACATCTTACCTGACTGCTAAATAAAAACAATGAAAGTTGGATTATTTATACCATGTTATGTGGATCAATTTTACCCCGGAGCAGCAATTGCCACCTTGCAATTGCTGGAAAAATTGGGGGTAGATGTTAGCTATCCCCCAAATCAAACTTGTTGCGGCCAGCCTATGGCCAATTCAGGCTTTGAACACCTTACTACGGGCTGTAATGAATTGTTCATCAAAAATTTTGAACAGTTTGATTATATAGTAGCGCCTTCGGGAAGCTGCGTATTGCATATCCGCGATCATTTACATGATGATAAACATCCTGATGCGGCAAAAAGCATCAGTCATAAAATATATGAGCTTACAGAATTTTTAACGGATGTGTTAAAGGTTAAAAGCCTCCCGGCCAAATTTCCGCACCGTGTTGGTGTACACCAGAGTTGCCACGGCCAGCGTGGGCTGCATATCAGTTCGATGACCGAATTAGTTGCGCCTGAATTCTCGAAACCCGGCAGCCTGTTAAGTATGGTAGAGGGCCTGGATATGATAAGCCTTGGCCGAAAGGATGAGTGCTGTGGCTTTGGCGGCACATTTTGCGTAACCGAAGAAGCCGTATCGGTTAAAATGGGTAAGGACAGGGTGGCCGATCATCTTAAACATGGCGCTGAATACATTACGGGCGTTGACATGTCGTGCCTGATGCATATGGAAGGAATTTTGAAAAGGGAAGGGAGCAACGTAAAAGTGATCCATATAGCCGAAATATTAAACGCGGGATAAGATGACGGAGCAAACAACAAAAGATCATGCAGCGCTTGCGCAGGAGTTTAATAAGGATGAAGACAGGGTAAACTGGCATGATGAAACCTTATGGTGGATCCGCGAAAAAAGGGACAGGTCGGTACATCAGCTACCCGAGTGGGAAAATTTGCGGGAGGCGGCTTCGGAAATAAAGAATAACGTTCTTTCAAACCTTCACGATTACTTACTGCAGTTTGAGAAAAATGCATTGGCTAATGGTATTATAGTGCATTGGGCGGCCGATGCAGCAGAGCATAATAAGATAGTTCACCAGTTGCTTGATGAGGCGAAGGTTGTCAGGATGGTAAAAAGCAAATCGATGCTTACCGAAGAATGCGGCCTTAATGAATACCTTGCCGATCATGGTATCGAGGTTATTGATTCTGATTTGGGTGAGCGGATCGTACAATTAGCCCATGAGCCGCCAAGTCATATCGTATTGCCCTGCATCCACAAAAAAAAGGAAGAGATAGGCGAATTATTTCATAAGCATTTAGGTATAGCAGCAGGCATTTCCGATCCGCAGTTTTTAACAGAAACGGCCCGCCAGCATTTACGTGAAATATTTTTAACGCGTAAGGTTGCGCTTACCGGTGTAAATTTCGCTGTGGCCGAAACGGGTGAATTTGTAGTTTGCACCAACGAAGGAAATGCGGATATGGGCGCCCACCTGGCCGATGTACATATTGCCAGCATGGGTATTGAAAAAATAATACCCGAAAGAAAACACCTCGGCGTGTTTTTACGGTTGTTAACCCGGAGTGCCACCGGGCAGCCGATAACCACTTACAGTAGTCATTTTAAAAAGCCGCGCCCCGGCAAGCAAATGCACATTATACTGGTGGATAACGGGCGGACTGTACAGCTAGGCCGCAAAGATTTCCGCAACTCATTAAAATGTATCCGTTGTGCGGCCTGTATGAACACCTGCCCGGTATATCGCCGTAGCGGTGGGCATAGTTACCATACGGCAATTGCAGGCCCTATAGGGTCTATTTTGGCCCCTAATTTGGATATGAAAAAGTATGCCGACCTGCCTTTCGCGTCAACGCTTTGCGGCTCGTGCTCAAATGTTTGTCCGGTTAAGATCGATATACATGAGCAATTATACAAATGGAGGCAGGTAATTGTAAAAAATGGCTATGCGCCAACTGCTAAAAAGTAGCCATGCAGGGAATGGCTACGACACTTTCGTCGCCGGGCTTATACCATTTGGCCGGAAAAGCAGGCAGATGGGTAATTAAACACGCCCCCTTTGCTGTAAATAACAAAATGAACCCATGGTATAAGCAGCGTGATATGCCCGAGCCCCCGGCGCAATCATTTGGCGAATGGTATGCCGATAATAAACACAAACCTTAAATATCCGCTTACCAAATATCAATTAAAAACAAATTCGCGATCAGATAAATGAGCAGCAGGAACGCCATATTAGCAGCAGTAAAATTAAATCAGCCTGAGAAAACGGGGCTGCCGGGTATTAATTCATTTGAAACCAATACCAAAGGGTCGCTTGAAAAATTCGCGGCGATTTTATCAGCAGTTGGGGGAAATATTGCTTATGTTTCCAGCTTCGATGAAATTGCCAGGCTGATCCTGACCCGGCATGGTGAAAGTGTAAGAATTGTAAGCCCTATAAAAGAGCTAACCGCTTTTAATAAAGAGAACTTAGCATCCATAACCCATATCCATGACTTGCAGAATGTGGAAGTGGCTATAATAAAAGCGCATTTTGGTGTTGCCGAAAATGGTGCCGTTTGGGTAACCGAGGATGATATGCAGCATAGGGTTTTACCTTTTGTAAGCCAGCACCTGGCAGTTATTATAAACGTGGGTGCAATTGTACCAACTATGCATGAAGCGTATGAACGGATAAGTAAAACCAGTTACGGGTTCGGCACTTTTATAGCTGGGCCTTCAAAAACAGCGGATATTGAGCAGTCGCTGGTGATAGGCGCGCATGGCCCCCGTAGCATGACGGTTTTCGTAATGAGCAGTTAATTTAGAATGATTAATTATAAAGGTGCTGACAGTATTTTGTCATTCATTAATAATCAACACCTTTAAATCAGTACTACTTACCTCCGACTTACGTTATTTACTTTTACATTTAACCATTATAAACTTTTGTAACCTCTGTACTTAATGCCTGTAAAATGAATATAAAATTATTAATGCTCGCCCTGGTTTTTAGTTTCACCACCTTTACCCCTGCTAAAAAAACGTGGACGGCAATTGGTGATTCCATTACTTATCTGAATGATCATCAGGATGAAACCGGGAACCGGATCACTAAAGGATATATGACCAGGGTAACAGATAAGTTGACAAATATCAGCTACATCAACCAGGGGCATAACGGGTGGACGGCAGTAGGTATAGCCAAAGAAATTAATAACCTCGGACTGAAAAAGTCGGACATCTATACAGTATTCCTGGGTACGAATGACTGGGGGCAGGGACTACCTTTAGGTAATTTTAACGACTACCGGAACAATACCGGGCTAAATACAGTTTATGGGGCTTATAGGATCATCATCAAGAAAATTGTAAGCCTTAACCCGCAGGCAAAAATTATCCTCATCACCCCAATGCAGCGCGAGGATTTTGTTTACATAGGGGATAGCCATAATAATGCCCAGGGTTCCTATAAAGCAAAAAACGGTCAGATTCTATCCCAATTTGCTGATGCTGTAAAACAGATAGGCGGATATGAGCACTATAAAGTGATCGATCTTTATTACAAAAGCGGTATGGAATTAAGCAACCTTGTAAAATTCAAACGGTTAAAAGATCCATCGACAGGTCAGTACAAAAATTATAAATATCCCGACTTTGAAGGCCTGCCCTTCAACCCGGATACCGATGAATACCCATATCCGTTGGATGCTGTAAACAATACCTATGATGGCCTCCACCCATCTGATAAGGGATTTCAGATAATTGCTGATATGCTGATCAAAGCTTTAAAGGATAGCTAATATTGCCGGATATTTGACCGTAGATTGAAAAAACAATACCTTGTTCAACTACAAATTTATAAAAGGTAAAAAAGATCAATAACTGCAAAAATGAAACCATTAACATTTTATGATTTTATTAAGATCGATGAATATTCAGCTACCCCTAAATATTTGCAGTTGGCTAATTCAATAGTTAACGCTATTGAGGCCGCAGTTATAAAAAAGGACTACTTACTTCCGTCTATTAATGAGCTGAGTTATCAATTTGATATCTCAAGGGATACTATTCAAAAAAGTTACCGGCATTTAAAAAAAATTGGGGTTGTCAATTCATTTCCCGGAAAAGGGTATTGCATTTCCAATATGGATTTCCGCCAGAAATTAAAGATCTTTTTATTGTTCAATAAACTGAGCGCGCATAAAAAAATAATTTATGATTCGATGGTAGCAGCTTTGGGAGATGATGTAGCCATTGATTTTTATATCTATAACAACGATTTTAAATTGTTCAAAAAGCTCTTGCAATCAAAAAAAGATGATTATTCGCATTATGTGATCATTCCTCATTTTATTGAGGGCGGAGAAAATGCGCATGAGATCATTAATTTAATACCAAAAGACAAACTGATTTTGCTTGACAAGGATATTGCCGGGGTAGATGGGGAATACAGCGTTGTTTTTGAAAACTTTGAGAAGGACATATATGACGCACTTTGCCAGGCAAGGGTACAATTAAGCAAATACCATACAATAAGGTTAATTTTTCCGGATCAAAGCTACTTTCCGGTTGAGATCATTAATGGGTTTCAGCGTTTTTGCCAGCAATATGCATTTAACCACGAAGTTGTAAATAACATTAGTATCACCCCTATCGGGAAAGGCGAAGTTTTTATTAATTTAATGGAAGATGACCTGGTTGCGCTATTGGAACGCATTATAGAACATAAATTTAAGGTAGGCAAAGAAGTAGGCGTAATATCTTATAATGAAACACCGATAAAAAAGGTGCTTTTAAATGGTATCACCACTATATCAACCGATTTTAAGTATATGGGTAGCGTTGTCGCAAGTATGATACTGGAAAACTCGAAAAAGCATATTGCAGTCCCTTTTTATTACACAAGGCGATCATCGCTCTAAAGTACAATAGCTACACAACAATATCCGGCCGTAGATTTTTGAAAATAGCTCCAAAAATTCAAAGATGCCTGCCTCTTATGGTCTTATACCTACACACTTATTATCCTCTTTAGTTGAATTTTAAGTTTTTTAGCTACGTTATTTACGCGAAGCTTACTTTACTTAATACTTAAAATAAAATATTTTATAACGGAACTAAACGTATCGGGGGAAATATTTTCCGGTGTTAATAATCGAAGTTTTATATTGAAAAAATCATTTTTTTTAAATATTACTCTTGTGTTTAAAGCGTATTAAAATGGCGGTTAAGTGCATAAATATCAATTTTTTACAAAAAAACTCTTTGTTTTTTAAGCTAAAATTATTCTAATTTGCCATAACAATTTTAAACTTTTTTAAAGGATCCCAATAGTTAGATCTTGGGGGCATTGCTCAAAACGTGCCGGGGGTATTAATTTTTAAGTAAGATTTATTTGGCAATGCAATGCTCCTTAGTTTAACAATAAACCAAACCTGATATATGAAACATCAACCAATTAATTTACGCGGCGGTTAGCAAATTATCGCCCTTATTTAAGCATTATCGAATTTTTAATAATTGTGTCACAGCATTTCAGCGCTGCATGTAATTGCTGTGCCTAAACTTAGGCTATCCACCTGTTAAACCGGTAAATAATGTCAGTTTTTTCATTTAATCACCCATCAAATACAGCAGCAGCCATTCAGTTGCTGCTAAAAAAAATGAAAATTAACGTGCCAGCGGAAACGATCGCTGCCGAACTGGATAAACACCCCGATCATAATAGCATATTAGGCATCAGCGATATACTTACAGACCTGAAAATTGAAAATAAAGCTTGTCGTTTTAACTGCGATGAGCTGCCCCAGATAGAATGCCCGTTCATAGCCTATACAACAATTACCAATAATAATTTTGTAGTAGTGACTGATATGGATGAAAAAAATATCCATGTATCGAGCAATAAATGGCATGATCATAAATTACCCTTAGCGGAATTTAAGGAGATCTACGATGGGGTGATCTTAATGGCCGGGGTTCCCGAAAATTATTCAGCACCGGCTGCTATACCAAAGGGTGCTAAAAATATATTTATTGCGGTGGTCATTATGCTCATGCTTACCGCGGGGGTAACCTATCATACCAATTACTTTGCAAGCCTCAATTGGCAAATATTACTGCTAACGGTATTAAAAACCGCCGGGTTAATAACGTCTGTTTTGCTGCTTGTTCAATCAATAGATGCCAATAATCCGCTGGTTCAAAAACTGTGTAGGGCGGGCAAAAAATTAAACTGTAACGCTATCCTTTCATCAAAAGCCGCCACAGTATTTAAAGGGCTTACCTGGAGCGAGGCAGGCTTTTTTTATTTTGCAGGTACCTGGTTAATAACCATGTTTGGCGGCAATTCCATCCAATGGCAAACGCTGTTGGTGTTAAACCTTATCAGTTTGCCTTATACAGTTTACTCTGTGTGCTACCAGGCGCGGGTAGCTAAGCAATGGTGCATATTATGCTGTACGGTACAGGCCATATTATGGCTTGAATTTATAACCTTAATATCAAAAAACGATGAATTTGTTAAGCCAGACATCAATGCGTTAAGCACGGTTATTATTTGCCTTTTTACCCCCGTAGTTTTATGGCTGATGCTTAAACCCCTGTTGTTAAAAGCAAAACAGCTCCAACCCCTAAAAGATCAGCTTCGCGCCTTTAAATATAATACCGACTTGTTTAATAAACTATTGGCCACCCAGCCCAAATATGCCCATCCCGATGAAGAATGGTCGATTGTTTTGGGTAACGTAGAAGCCGATAACATTGTCACAATGGTATCGAACCCTTATTGCCCCCCTTGTTCAAAAACGCATGAACTTTTACATAAGCTAATAACGCAGAATGAAAACATACAGGCGAGAATAGTATTCACGGCAGATAATACTGACGAGGACAGGAAAACCCCGGTTAGCAGGCATATAATGGCCCTGAGCAATCAAAAAAACGAAGAAAAGCTTAAGCAGGCACTGCATGACTGGTATGGGCAGAAACAAAAAAACTATGAAGCCTGGGCGAAAGTTTACCCCGTGAATTTGGTTGAAAGGGATTTTTATAAACTGGATAAACAAAAACACTGGTGTGATATGGCCGGGGTTACCCATACACCAACATTATTGCTCAATGGCTATCGCCTGCCCGAACTATACCAGTTATCCGATCTGAAATATATGCTTTGATATAAGGCTTGAAAATACTTTTCGCGAAGGTAAGGAGCATGCACTTTAATACATGCCGCTGGTTGCGTGATCGCTAAATTAATTTCACCATTTAACCAATTAAATTTATGAAAGCACAAAAAATGAGTCTAAAAGGCATGAAGGCTGAACTGACCCGCAAAG